>Ga0123519_10010256_pt1 | contig 13978 bp, 12 predicted proteins | sample YelNatPaOPRAMG02_FD_87396 | JGI IMG/M metagenome (GOLD analysis project Ga0123519, IMG submission 87396) | Hot spring microbial communities from Yellowstone National Park - Yellowstone National Park OP-RAMG-02 (version 2) | ecosystem: Environmental > Aquatic > Thermal springs > Hot (42-90C) ...
AGTTGTGTGCGTCAAGTTGTGCAAATTCGTGATCAGGTAATGGGTTGAACTTGTTTGCGCTGTTGTCGATGCGAAGGGCGAAGCCCGAAGCAGCGACAACAGCGCGGTCGCCTCAGGCGGCCAGTCTCAGCAACTCCTTCTTTTGCTCCGTCAGGAGCATCATGTTCAGATAGCGGCTGTCCTCCAGCCAGGCCTCGTGGGTTTCGACGCACAGCGCGCGGATGAGCCGCAGGCAGGAATCGGCATTGGGGAATATCCGAACGACACGGGTTCTGCGCTTGATCTCCTCATTGAGTCGCTCGAGCATGTTCGTGCTCTTCATGTGCTTGTGGTGGGTGAGCGGCAGACGATAGAAGGTCAGTGTCTCGGCGATGTTGGACTCCACCCAATCGACCAGCTTCGGGTACTTGCCTTGCCACTTGGCGATCCAGGCTGCCAGGTCCCGGTTGGCTTCCTGGATGTCGCGCCGGTCGTAGATCCAGCGCAACTCCTGCAGACAATCGTCGTCCGCTTTGCGCGGCAGATAGTCCAGAGCATTTCGCAGGAAATGCACGTAGCAGCGCTGCCAAGCCGCCTCGGTCAGCACTTCGCGGATGGCTTTCTTGAGTCCGGCATGGTCGTCCGAGACAACGAACTCGACCCCCGACAGGCCGCGTTCCTTCAGCCGGGTCAGAAAGTCCTTCCAGCTGCTCTGGCTTTCCCGATTGGCCAGCTCGACGGCCAGCACTTGGCGCTGACCCTCCCAGTTGATGCCGATGGCAATGAGCACGGCGCGGTGCGCAATCACACCGCCATCCCTGACTTTTTCATAACGGGCATCGAGAATCAGGTAGGGATAGGGTTCGTCGAGGTGGCGGTTGGCAAAGCGCTGCAAGGCAGCGTCGAGCCCCTTGTTGATGGCACTGATGGCGCTGGCCGAGAAGCTGTGACCACACAGCTCTTCGGTAATGGCCTTGACCTTGCGGGTGGAGACGCCCTGCACGTACATCTCGGCCAATGCCCCTACCAGGGCTTTCTCGCTGCGCGCGTAACGCTCAAAGAGCGCCGTGGAGAATTCTCCGCTTCTGTCTCGCGGCACGCGCAGCTCGAGCTTGCCGATGCGGGTCACCAGGTTGCGGCCGTAGTAGCCAGCCCGGTAGCCATTTCTGCCCTCTGTACGCTCTCCCGGGGCCGCCCCAAGAAATTCGGTCATCTCGCCTTCGAGCACTTCCTGTAGCGCCTCCTTCATCAGCGCCTTCATCAGGTCACGGTCGCCCGCAACGGCTTCCACCGCCGACAACTTCGTATTACGCTTGTTCGTGGTCATGGTTTGCCCTCCTTCAGGGTTCAGGGTCGAGTTCAACAGTCAACCTCTTACCATGACCACCCGCCCGTTTGCTACCCCAGGCGCTTTTGCACACAAGTCAGCACACTACCGGCCTGCGCGCAAAGCGCGAGGTCCTGACCAAGGAACACGCTTATGCCCTGGCTCGAAGGTTGCGGGTGCATCTTTCTGAGCATGGCGGCACCGGCGGCGGGATCATCGGAGCCTTGGCCGGTATCGGGCTCTATCTGGAAGGCAATGATGGGCGTTACAGAGGCTGGTTCAGCATCGGCGAGCAAGGTGACGTTTTGCCGCAAGCGGCCGTTAGATCTCATGACGCCGTGGAGGATATCCGCACCCCCCAGGGAGCGCACATCCCCATCGACGCGCCCATCTATATCGCCGGGCCACTCAAGACGGTCCGCATGAATGGCTTATCCACATTGTTGGTGCGCGAGGCCGGTGCGAACAATGTCTATTCGACGTTGTCATTGGAAGCCATCAAGCAGTACCGCCCCTGATATCTGGGGCGTTGCTTGGTGAATTCGATCCCTACCCGATGAATTTGACAGAAGGGAGCCGCATCATGAAGCACACATTACAGGGACGAACTGCGACTGGCAGTTTCTGTGGTGAACAAAGAGCTGCGCATGACCGCGACCGAGGGGTGTATCCGATGAATCCCTTCATCCATCGACTGCGAGTGGTCCTGGTGCTATGCGCGCTTGCGGCCTGGTGTGTCCTCGGGCAGGCGCAGACGCCCACAGCTTGCCCGGCCGCGCCCAGCGGGCCGGTGTACGGCAGTAGCCCGGCAAACAACTACCTGCTGCTGGCGCTGGCGCCCGAGCGCATGGCCGGGCTGAACTTTCCGTGGAGCCGGCAGGCGGCGCAAATCCTGCCGCCCAAGGTGCTCGACCTGCCGGTACTCGGCGGTTGGTTCGGCCAGGGCAAGACGGCCAATCTGGAGCAGGTGCTGCGCGTGCATCCCAGCCTGGCGCTGGTGTCGGGCGCGACGGTGGGTGCGCAGGCCAGCACCGCCGCGATGCGCCAGCTCGGCCTGCCGCTATGCCCGGTGCGGCTGGACAGCATGGCCGACTATCCCGCGGCGTTCCGCCAGGTGGGGCAGGCGCTGGGCATCGCCGCGCGCGGCGACGCGCTGGCGGCTGCTGCCCAGCGCACGCTCGATGAACTCGCGGTGTTGCGCCAGCGGGTGGCGCAGCACAAGCCGGTACGCATTTATTACGCCGAAGGCGAGGACGGTCTGGCCAGCGAATGCAGCGGCTCGATCCACGCCGAGGTCATCACCGCCATCGGCGCGCACAACGCGCTGCGCTGCACCGACGACAGCCGCTTCGGCATGGTGCGGGTGAGCTTCGAGCAGATCCTGGCCGCCGACCCCGATTGGATCGTCACCCAGGACGGCCCGGCGATGCGCGCCATCCAGACCGAGCCGCGCTGGAAGCTGCTGCGCGCGGTGCGCGACGGCCATGTGCTGTTCGCCCCGCAGGTGCCGTTTCGCTGGATCGACCGGCCGCCGTCGTTCATGCGTCTTCTCGCCGCGCCGTGGCTGGCCAGTGTGGTGTTTCCCGCGCCGTATCGGGCGGTGTTCCACCAAAGCATCACCCAGCGCACGCAGGACTTTTTCGCCCTGTACCTGCAGCACCCGCTCACCGCCGCGCAGGCCGAGGCGATTTTGCGTCCCCAGGCGGCTGACTACCCCACCAAATATTGATTCCGTGAACGCCCCGCTCTCACCACCCCCGCCGCAAATCGGCATGATGATGCACATGGAACCCGCCGCAGGCGAGCCGCTTGCGGCGTTCTTCGCGCGGCGCAGCGCCCAGGTCGCCGCGCTCGAAGCGCTGGGTGTGCAGGCAGTGTGGGTCACCGAGCATCACTTCGACCCGCGCAGCCTCAGCGCCTCGCCGCTGTTGCTGCTGGCGCATTGGGCGGCGCGCACGCAGCGCATCCAACTGGGCGTGGCCGCTGTGCTGGCCGCAGGCCGCAACCCAACCTTGCTTGCCGAGGAGATCGCGCTGTTGTCCAACCTCGCCCCCGGGCGCATCGCGCTGGGGTTTGCCAAAGGCGGGCCGTTCGAGGCACAAAAGCGCGCCTTCGGCTGGGGCAGCGAACGGGCTCGGGAAGAGATGCTGGCCGTACTCGATGCCGTGCGCGGCCGGCTTTTGGGTCACGACGGCACGAGCGCCGTGCTGCAGCCGCCATTGCAGCCGCCGCTGCCGATGTTCGTCGCCAGCCGCGACCCGGATGCGCTGGCCTGGGCCGCGGCGCGCGGCATCGGCTGGATGAGCGCGCAGTTCTGGCCGCTGGACATGTTCGACGCGCAGGCGATCAATTGGTCCAGCGCCGCGCAACACCGTTGGCCCGACGCGCTGCTGGTGCGCGGCCTATGGATCGGCGACGACGCCGACGCCGCGCGCGACCATACGCTGCGCTGGCTGCAGGAGTTTCGCGCCAGCAAACGCGCGCAGTGGAAAGCGGGGTTTCGTGGCCCCCTGACCGATCTGGACGAGAGCGAGAGCGTCGCGCGCATGATCGTCGGCACGCCGCAGGACTGCGCGGCGCAGTTGCGCGCGCTGCTGACGGCGCGTACCGTGCCGCGGCTGGCGTTCAACCCCATGCACCCCGAGCCCGAGGTGCAGCTCGACCAGATGCGCCGCCTGTTGCAGCAAGTGTTGCCGCAGCTGGCGCAGGCGACGACCCCGCAAGCTGCGGCAGTACCCACGCCTTCGCCCCACGCATGAAGACCATGTGGACCCTGAGCGCGCTGCTGCTCGTGGCTGTGATGCTGTCGCTGCTGCTGGGGCGGTATCAGCCCTCGCCGCTGGAAGCCGCGCTGCGGCTGTGGCAAGGGATCGAAGGCAAGCCGTCCGAACTCTGGACCGTCATCGAGACGCTACGCCTGCCCCGAGTCATCGCCGCGGTGAGCATCGGCGCCGCGTTGGCGGCGTCGGGCGCGGCGTATCAATCGCTGTTTCGCAATCCGCTGGCCTCACCCGAAGTGCTCGGCGGTCTGGCCGGTGCGGCGTTCGGCGCTGCGCTGGGCATTCTGCTCGGCCACGCGCTCTGGCAGGTGCAGCTCGCCAGCTTCGTCTTCGGCCTGCTGGCCGTCGGCCTGACCCTGCTACTGGCGCGGCTGGTCGGGCAAGGCGGCATCGTCGTGCTCTTGCTCGCCGGGTTGATCACCGGCGCGTTTTTCACTGCGCTGCTGTCAGCGGCCAAATACGTCGCCGACCCGTACGACAAACTGCCCGCGATCACCTATTGGCTGATGGGCACGCTGTCCAGCGTCGATGCGCACCGCGTCTGGCTGACCGCACCGCCGATGCTCGCTGCCACCGCCGCGCTGATGGCGCTGGGCCACGCGCTCAACGTGCTGAGCATGGGCGACGAGGAGGCCACCACGCTGGGCATGCCGGTGCGCCCGCTGCGATTGCTGGTGATCGCACTGGCCACGCTGTTGGGAACGCTGTCGGTGGTTCTCGCCGGAATGATCGCCTGGGTCGGCCTGCTGATTCCGCAAATCGCCCGGTTGATCTGGGGCGCCGACAACCGCCGCGTGCTGCCGGCCTGCGCGCTGCTCGGCGCGCTGTATGTGCTGCTGCTCGACGACATCGCGCGCACGGCGCTGCCGGTGGAACTGCCGCTGGGCGTGCTCACCGCGCTGGTCGGGCTACCGGTGTTTGGCGCGGTGCTGCGGCGGGTGGCCGTGGGCTGGTCGGAATGAAAGTCATCGCATGATCGAGGCCGAAAATCTATACGCTGGCTATGCTGGCCACAGCGTCGTCAAAGGAGTGAGTCTGCGCGTCACGCCGGGTGAGACGGTGGCCCTGCTCGGCCCCAACGGCTGCGGCAAGACCACGCTGCTCAAGGCGCTGTGCGCCGCCCACCCCGCGCACAGCGGCAGCATCCATGTCGATGGCGACGACCTCGGTGGCCTGTCCGCGCCCGAGCGGGCGCGGCGCATCGCCTACGTGCCGCAGCAGCATCGGCTGGTGTTCGCCTACAGCGTGCTCGACGTGGTGATGATGGGCCGGCTGGCCGGTCGCGGGCTGATCGCCCGACCCACGCCCGCCGATTTTGCCGCGGTCCACGCCGTGCTCACGCGATTCGGTCTGCACGATCTGGCCGCTCGCAGCTACGCCGCGCTGTCGGGCGGGCAGCGACAGCAGGTGCTCATCGCCCGCGCGTTGGCACAGGATGCGCCGTATCTGCTGCTCGACGAGCCCGCCAGCAGCCTGGATTACGGCAATCAGCTGCGCCTGCTGGATCTGCTCGCGCAGTTGCGCGGCGGCGGCCGCGGCGTGCTGTTCACCACGCACCATCCCGACCATGCGTTTGCGGTAGCGACGCGGGTGGTCTTGATGCAGGGCGGGCGCTTCATCGCGCAAGGCACTCCGGCGCAATGCATGCGCCGCGAACAGCTTGCCCAGCTCTACGCCCTGCCTGCCGACCAACTCGACCAGGCAGTGCGCGCTAAGCACTGGGCGCAGCAACCGGCCTGAACCGGCATCGCGTCTTGCTTCTATACTTGCTCACTCACGCGCCGATTTGCCCTGGGCTTGCGGGCGCGAAATAAATCCAGCTAAAACAGCGCAGACCACCGGCGGTTTTCGCTGCATTGCCAGCGCCGCCGGTTTTGTTTTTCGGGAGCATGCATGAGTGCCTCGCCTTCCGCCCTCGGTGACGTCACGCCGCAGCGCATGACGTTCTCGCAGCCGTTGCCGCTGCAAAGCGGCGCGCTACTGCCGAGCTACGAACTGGTGTACGAAACCTACGGAGAGCTCAACGCCGCGCGCAGCAACGCCGTGCTCGTGTGCCACGCGCTCAACGCCAGCCACCACGCCGCGGGCAGCTATGGCGGCGACCCGAAAAGCCTGGGCTGGTGGGACAACCTCATCGGCCCGGGCAAACCGCTGGACACACGGCGCTTTTTCGTCGTCTGCATCAACAACCCCGGGTCGTGCTTCGGCTCGACCGGGCCGATGAGCGTCGACCCGTCCACCGGCCAGCCGTGGGGCAGCCGCTTCCCCGTGGTCACGGTCGAAGACTGGGTGGACGCACAGGCGCGGCTGCTCGACCGCCTGGGCATCGAGCGGCTGGCCGCCGTCATCGGCGGCAGCCTGGGCGGCATGCAGGCGCTGTCATGGACGCTGCGCCACCCCGACCGTGTGGCGCACTGCGCGGCCATCGCCACGGCGCCGAGCCTGTCGGCGCAGAACATCGCGTTCAACGAAGTGGCGCGGCGCGCCATCATCACCGACCCCGACTTTCACGGCGGCGATTTTTACGCCCACGGCGTGGTGCCGCGGCAAGGGCTGGCGGTGGCGCGGATGATCGGCCACATCACCTACCTCAGCGACGATGCGATGGCAGCCAAATTCGGCCGCGCGTTGCGCAATGGCGCGCTCGGCTACGGCTTCGGCGTCGACTTCGAGATCGAAAGCTATCTGCGCTACCAGGGCGACAAGTTCAGCGGCTACTTCGACGCCAACTCCTACCTGCTGATCACCCGCGCGCTCGACTATTTCGACCCGGCGCGCGCCAGCGGTGGCGACCTCGCCGCGGCGCTGGCTGCGGCCAAGGCGCGGTTTTTGCTGGTGAGCTTTACCACCGACTGGCGGTTTTCGCCGCAACGCTCGCGCGAAATCGTCCAGGCGCTGATTTCCAACCGGCGCGCGGTGACCTACGCCGAAATCGACGCGCCGCAAGGCCACGACGCGTTTCTCATGGACCACCCGCAGTACCACGGCGTCGTGCGGGCGTGGTTCGACCGCATTGCACAGGAGCTCGCCGCATGACCACTCCGCTTGCCGTGATCGCCGACCTGGTCCCCCCCGGCAGCCGTGTGCTCGACCTGGGCTGCGGCGACGGCCGCCTGCTGGCGCATTTGCGCGACTCCCGCGGCTGCACCGGGCTGGGGGTGGAAATCAACGCCGACAAACTCATCGCCGCAGTACAAAAGGGCGTGGACGTGCTGCAGCTGGACTTGGAGCAGGGGCTGTCGATGTTCGCCGACGACAGCTTCGACGTGGTGTTGCAAATCGACACCCTGCCCAACATCCGCCACACCGAAAACGCCCTGCGCGAAACCGCGCGCGTCGGCCGTTTGGGGATCTTGAGCTTTGCCAACTTCGCCCACTGGAGCATCCGTCTGCGGCTGCTGACCGGCCGGCTGCCGGTGACTCCCGAGCTGCCGTACGAGTGGTACAACACGCCGAATCTGCGGATAGCCACCTACGCCGACTTCACCCGGCTGGCGGCGCATTGCGGGCTGCGCGTGGTCGACGCCTTCGGCCTGCGCGGTGGCCGGCGCATCGATTTCGCCCCGGGGCTGCTCGGTTCGGAGGCGGTGTTCTGCGTGCAGCGCGCCTGAGGCGGCCGACTCAGCAGGCGAGCGTGCTTCCGGCACGACCGAGCGGGTCTTGCGCGGGCGGTGGCCGGTGCGTTCAACCCTCCTCAGCGGCGGTAGCTCGGCAGCTCGACGACGTAGGTATCCACCGCGGCGTTGGGATCGACCACCGGGTTGCTCGGGTCGGCGTTGCCCCAATCGCTTTGAAACAGGATGCGGGTGCCGCTGGTGCTCAGCGTCACATTGGTCTGCGCCCAGTAGTTGTTCACCGGCGCATCGGCGTAGTAGCCGGTGCTGCGGTGGTGAGCGAAGCGGTAGCTGGCCCCGGTGCTCAGATTGGTGAGCATGAGTTCCTGGTCGAGCAACGTCGTCGGGTTGGGGGTGGGGCCGGTGTTGCCCGTGCCGTAGACATTGCCCGTCATGCCGGTGACCACCCATATCGGGTTTTTCCACGCCGTCGCCCCGGTCAGGCTGCCGGTGACCGGGTAGCCGAACGCCGGCGAGCTCGCCTCGCCCACCAGGTTCTGCACCGCCCCGGTGACGAGGTCGGCGGCGATCACATTGCCGTTGCCGCCGCTGGCGCGGTTGTATTGCGCACCCACCAGCATGTCGTGCCCGGCGGCGTTCAGCGCCGTGTCGCAGTGCTCGTAGGCGTCGAACTGCACGGTACGCACGTACTTGCCGTTGCTGTCGAGGATGAACACACGGCCGTTCGGCCCGTCTTGCGATGCCGGGTCGGGCGCCACCCAGCCGTTGCCCGACAGCAGCGGAAACGGCGTGGTGCCGCGTGCCTGCGCCGGCGCGACATACGCCGGGTCGTAGAACACCAGTTGCTGCGTGCTCTGGTTGAAACCGAATACGTTCAACCCGAGCTGGCCGTTGACGTTGCCGATCCCTCCCGCACCCAGCCCCCAGATGCGCTCGCCCCGGGCGTTGATTCCCAGTGCGAACGGGTAGCCGCAGCGCACCGGGCCGGTGCGCGGCCAGCCCGCAGGCAAATGCGGCAAAAAGCTGAATTGCACCGTCTTCGCCCCGGTTTCGACGTCGATCGCCGTCAAATCGGCCAACGCGGTGTTGCCCAGCGTCTGGTTGTCGATGTAATACAGCACCGCCGGGTTTTGCTGGTCCCAGTAGAACTGCTCGATGTCACCTGGGTTGATGTCCAGAAGGCGCAGGAAGGCATACGTCGTGCCGTCGAACATCGCCCAACCCTGCTGCCCGCCGGGCTGCGCGGTCGAGCCCGGCAGGTAGAGGATGAAGCGGGTTTCGTCGCAGTTCCACGCCATCGCCGTCGGATAGGCCGGAACCACGGTGCGGTTGTTGAAATCTCTCACGCAATCGGTGATGCGGCGGATTTTGACGCCGAAATCCGGGTCGATCACCGTCTGCCCCTTGGCCGGCTTGGGCAGCTTGCTATACGGCATGCGCCGCAGCCCGAGGTTTTGCAGCCCGGCCGACAGATCGACACCAGCGGCCACCGGCACTGGCGCAGAACCCGGCGCGGGGTTGGACGTGGCGCCGGCGGGCGCTGCGGCGCTTCCGCCGCCTCCGCCGCTGCACCCCGGCAGCGTACCCAGCGCCGGCAGGGCGAGCAGCGTGGTTTGGATGAATCGGCGACGCGACGGCATGATGGCAACTCCTGTAATCGTCGATACGCGGCTGCCGGCGCAGACCATGCACCGTGGCTCGCTCAAGTCGCCGGCGGCAACTCCCGACCATCGGCTGGCGGCGCACGCAGCGCGCGCCGCCGCCGCGGCCAGGCCAGCAGCATGTTTTTCGCCGGGACTTCCCAATAGCGGTAGATCAGCCAGGACGCAGCGATCAGCGCCGCTGCCAGCAGCGGCACCAGCAACACCGTCTCGGCCCGCGGCACCCCGCCCAGATCGGTGCGCACCACATCGAGCAGCGCCACGCCGATCGACTGGTGCAGCAAGTACAGGCTGTAGCTGGCCACACCGATGGCCGCAAGCGGCGGGTAAGCCAGCCACGCCACCCAGCGCGGCCGCAGCAAAAACGCCAGGAACAACGCCGCCGCCAGCGCCCAAGCCAAATACGCGGCCGCAGACTCGGCGTGCGTGCCCAGGCGCAACAGCGCCAGCGCGATCAGCGACTCGGCCAGCAGCACCCAGCCGGTGCGGCTGCGGACATCGACGTGCAGCGCATAAAAACCGATGCCGGCGGCGAACCACGGCAACGCGCCGAGGACGAAAACGAAGTCCATCGCCCACAGATGCGGCAGCGCCAACGCACGCGCCGCGGCGTAAGCCAGCACCAGCGCGGCGAACGCCGCTGCGGCAGCGGGCAGAAACCGCCTGGCGCCGACGCTGAAATACAGCAGCCCGGCGAGGAGGTAGAACTTCACCTCGACGAACAGCGACCAGTACACGCCGTCGACCGCCTTGAACGGCACACCGAACAATTTGCTCCACAGCAACGGGTCGGTGAACGTCCAGCTCGGGGCGAAATCGCGCCAGTGCGGCATGAACGCCTGCTGCGGCAGCAGGTGCAACACGGCAAACGTCAACAGCGAACACAGCAGCATGCTCGGAAACAGTCGGGCAAAGCGCTTCCAGAAAAAATGCCCGATGCTGCGCGAGCGAAACAGCGTCATGCTGATGACAAAACCGGAAATGACGAAAAACAGCTCGACGCCGAGGTCGCCGTAGCGGAACAGCCAAAACCGCGCGGCAAAGTCGCCGTAGGGATAGAGGTCGCGCGCCGACAGCGGCGGCGCCCAGCGGGAAAAATAGTGATAGCCCAGCACCAGCAAAATGGCGATGGCGCGCAAGCCGTCGAGAACTTTGAGGCGGTGCTGGTCGTCCATTTTTCGGGGTGCAGCGGGCGCTCACACCCGCATCGCGCTGGAACAGGCCCGAAAAATAGGCCGATTCCCCCCGTTTGCCCACCCCCCGTGTGCGTAGGGCCGCGGCGCGAACCCACCCCCATGCTCACCGCGAGGCCGGCGCAGGTTGGCAACACGCTGCGGCGCAGAACGCCCGCCAGGCTACGCCCGGCGGGCGCTGGCGTCAGTTGGGCTTGTACGCCGGCAGCTCGATGACGTAGGTGTCGACAGGTGCGTTCGGATCGACCACCGGCGCCTTCGGGTTGGCGTTGCCCCAGTCGCTCTGCACCAGAATGCGCGTGCCGCTGGGGCTCAGGGTGACGTTGGTCTGTGCCCAGTAATTGTTCACCGGCGCATTGGCGTAGTAGCTGGTGCTGCGGTGGTGCGCGACGCGGAACTTGGCGCCGGTATTGACGTTGGCCACCCAGACCTCCTGGTCGATATAGGTCTGCGGGTTGGCCACCGGTGCGTTGTTGCTGTCATTGTTCGCCGTGCTGCCGTAGGGCGAGCCGGTCACCCCCATCGCCACCCAGCCCGGCACTTTCCAGGCGCCAGCGCCGATGAGCGTGCCGGTGCGCGGATAACCATCGCCGGTGCTCATGCCCACCAGCGTCGATACCTGCCCGGTGGTGAGGTTGGCCACCATCAGGTTGCCGCTGCCGCTGGGGCCGTCGTACTGCGTGCCCACCAGCAGGTCTTCTCCCTTGGCGTTGACGGCGCTGTCCAGGTGTTCGATGGCATCGAACTGCACCGTGCGCACGATGTTGCCGTTGAGGTCGAACACCACGGTGGTGTGGTTGGCCCAGTCCGGCCAGGCCCAGCCGCGGCCGGACTTCAGCGGGAAGGGCGTCGAGCCGCGCGCCTGCGCCAGCGCGATGCCGTTGTAGCGGGTGAGCTTGCCGGTGTTGAGGTTGAAACCGAACACGTTCAGCCCGAGCTGGCCGCTGACGTTGGGGATGCCGCCAGCGCCCAGCCCCCACAGTTCCAGATCACCGCCCGGATAGAACGGGTACCCCGCACGCACCGGCCCCGTGGTCGGCCAGCCCTGCGCCTTGATCAGCGGAGCAAAGTCGTACAGCACCGTCTGCGCCCCGGTTTCGACGTTGATCTGCATCATGCGCATGATGATGGTGCCGCTGCTTTCGCGGTTGTCGATGTACACCAGCTTGGTCGGGTCGGTGTGGCTCCAGTAGAACTGCTCGATGTCCGGCGGGTTGATCGGCAGGAATTTGATGAAGGCGTAGGTCTTGCCGTCGAACATCGCCCAGCCCGACTGCCCACCCGACTGCGCGCCGGTGACGTAGAGGATGAAACGCGATTCGTCGCAGTTCCACGCCTGCGTCGTCGGGTAGGCGGGAATGGCGACATTCGCCTTGAAGTCTTTGACCACATCGGTGATGCGCACGATGTTGGTGCCGGGAAAATCAGGATCGGCCACGCGCTGGCCCTTGGCCGGCTTGGCCAACGGCGAGAACGGCCGCAACGCCTTGCCGTAGTCCACCAAACCCGCTGCCGGATCACCGGCGACCGCAGGTGCGGTGCTCGTCGGCGTCGTGCTGCTCGGGGTGGTGCTGGACGGAGCCGTCGACGTGGTTGGGGTAGGCGTCGGCGTCGTCGTGCTGCTCGACGTCGTCGAAGTCGTGGTCGAGGGTGCCGGCGAAGGAGACGTCGTGGTCGTCGAGGTGGTTTGCTTTTTCCACGGCCAGCGCAGCTTGGCGGCTTCGGCCTCGGCCGTGAGCGTCGCTTGCGCATCGGTCTGCGCCGCGGCCACGGTGGCCGCCGCCGGTGCCGCCGACGTATTGCCACCCGACGCCAGATCGCCCGCGCCCCCGCCGCCGCAGGCCGACAGGTACACCGACGCCAGCAGCGCCACGCTGCCGGCTTTGTAAATGGATGTCTGCATCACAACTCTCCCTCTGCGCCGCGCGGCCCGGGTGCTTTGTGCACCGCAAACCGCTGCGCCCGACGTGGCGACACACGCGCCACAAAAAAAGAACACAAATCGACGTTTTGTTACATGAACCGCGCATTCCGCCGGGGGGTGCCGCGCCTGCACTAGGGGACACACCGCCCTACGCGCAGCACAAACCCGGCAAAATACCGATTCAGCAGGCGAAATTGTCGAATTTTCCCTGCGCCTGGTCGATCAGCGCCCCCTGAGTTGTGGCGTCGGAAACTTCCTGTTTTTCTGTCAGAATTTTCTGACGACCCGCTCGGAGGACTGGCTTGTGATGGACGCGACCGCACCCCGCAGTGCTGCGCCGGCTGCCGCCGCTGCAATCCCCCCTCCCGCCCCGCCGCCGGCTGCGCTGGCGTTGATCGACGCACTGCCCGGCTTCGTTTTCCGCCTGCGTCACGCCGCCAGCGATTTGCGCTTCGACTTCGCCAGCGCCTGCTGCCCGGCGGTCTGCGGCCTGCCACAGAGCGACATCCTCGCCGACGCGCAGGCTTTCGTCGCGCTGATCGACGCGCAGGACGCGGCGTCGTTCCGCAGCAGCCTGCAAGCCAGCACCGCGTCAGGGTTTTGGAACTGGGAGGGCCGCCTGCTCACGCCGCACGGGCAAAAATGGGTCAATGTGCGCGCCCGCACCCGCGCGCTCGATGCGCTGTGGGCCGAATCGACCGGCATCATGCTCAACGTCACGCAAACACATTTGCGCGAGTCGCAGTTGCTCAATTTATCGACCGATCTACGCCAAATCGCCTCGCACCTGGAAGCGGTGCGCGAAGCCGAGCGCGCGCGCATGGCGCGCGACCTGCACGACGATCTGGGCCAGGTGCTCACCGCGCTGCAGATGGACGTGGCGCTGCTGCGCAAGCGGGTGGGCGCCGACGCGCACGCCGAGTTGTTCGGCAATATCGACAAGCTCATCGCCGCCGCCGCCGAGGCCGGTCGGCGCGTTGCCGCCGAACTGCGCCCGGGGGTGCTCGACCTCGGGCTGCAAGCGGCGCTGCGCTGGATGGCCGGGCAATACGCCAAACGGTACGGCGTGCGGGTGCACACCGAAATCAGCCCCGGCGCCGAAGTGGCCGAGCCGCTGGGCACCGAATTGTTCCGCATCGCGCAGGAGGGGCTGACCAACGTGGTACGCCACTCCCGCGCCCGCCAGGCGTGGGTGCGGTGCACCGAGACGGCAGACGGGATGATCTGCCTGACGGTCGAAGACGACGGCGTCGGCTACACGCCGCAGCAGGCACCGAGTCGCCGTCCGGCGCTGGGTTTGCGCGGCATGCGCGAGCGCGCCGCGGTATTCGGCGGCAGCTTTCAGCTCGACCAGTCCCCCCACGGCGGTGTGCGCGTGCAAGTATGCATGCCGCGGCCGGAACGAGGCGGGCATGAATGAGTTGCGCGTGCTCATCATCGACGACCACGCGCTGCTGGGCGAGAGCCTGGCACGCTTTCTCGGCTCCAGCGGCATGCAGGCGCACTGGTGCGGCCAGGCCGAGCCTGCGCTGCAACTGG
>Ga0123519_10010267_pt1 | contig 13969 bp, 8 predicted proteins | sample YelNatPaOPRAMG02_FD_87396 | JGI IMG/M metagenome (GOLD analysis project Ga0123519, IMG submission 87396) | Hot spring microbial communities from Yellowstone National Park - Yellowstone National Park OP-RAMG-02 (version 2) | ecosystem: Environmental > Aquatic > Thermal springs > Hot (42-90C) ...
CAGAGTGCTTCGGGTGACTACTGCCGCTCGCAGGAGCACTGGTTTTCGCTACAGGTGCTTCCGGCGACATGGAACGGCGCGCAGCAATCATATCCATGAGACTCTGGACGGAACCTGACTCGGCAACGGAGTTGGTGCCTGGCGCACTCTGCTTCAGCCTTTCGATTTCGATCGTAAGGCGTTTGGAGAGGTACTTGCAGAAAAACGGCGATTCCAGTGCGCAGATGGGCACTAAATCCGCTTCGGCGTCATCGAAACAGTGGAACATACCCTGCGTCTTGTTCGATGGCGTTTCCGCGTCGGCAGAGGTATTGCGTGGTTGTTGGTGCTCTTGGTGCTGTTGCTCGGGCCCAGCGATGGCTGTGGATACTGTTATCGGTCCACTTGATGTTGATGTCGCTATTGCTGCCTGAAGCTGCTCCTCAAACGCAAAGACTCCATAATCGTCATCCACAAGCCGTACGTAGAGTGACCCAACAGGTTTCGTAGGACGCTCGCAAAATAACGACTGTAGCCGCTTGTCTCGTGCAGCACAAACGCGTTCCGCTTCCAGAACGGCAGTTTCCAGTTTGCTTCGACCTTCAAAACGACTCTGTTCCGCTCGACCGTAATCCTCAGGAGACGAGTCCTGTGTTCTGTGCGAACGGGCAGCACGAGTTGATTGCCAAGACTCTGCAGAGCGGGTCGAGGATGCGTCTCCGTACACAAGCAGACCGATTTGGTAGAGTGTGAGCCCTGCTTGGATTCCAAGCTTCAAAAGCAGGGTGCCAACACAGAGGCTGCGCAAGCTGCCCTTGCGAAGCGCACGTGGTCCAAGTTCGCGCGTCAGCAACTTCACATCCGCGAATGAGTCCAGTCCCAAGACGTAGCGCCGAACCGAGTCCAACACAGCCTCCTGGGATTGCGTCCAATCCATCCAGCATGCCCGAGGAACGGTCGGCACCTGCTCTGGCAAAATGTACGCATGATCGATCGCGACAAGTTGCATTTGGGTTCGCTGCGAGGCCTGTTTGCATTCCTTTTCGCATGATTCCGAGTCCTTCAAAAGGCCTCGGTGCCGAAGCAGCTCTGAAGTGTCACACACGAGCACATTCGATGCGTTCCGATCGCACTGCAGCACTCGTATATCAAAAGCGGCGATGCGTTGGACTGATTCAGTATCGAAAACACCAGGACCAAAGTCTTCGGCGTCGCCGCGGTTCCTGTAGTACACTTGAAATGCACCGCATTTGGTCTTCCTCGTCATTGTGTCGCCGCAGTTGTCCACAAGCTCACATTTTGCGAGAGCTGTTTGCGGAATATTCGCAAAGTGCCCGTGATCCAGTAAATACGCTGCACATTCCTTAAATGCACCCTCGGCGGGATGGAAATACATGCGCGCTGGTTGCAAAGGCAGCTCCGTACCAGCAGTTTCCTCGTCAAACGGTTTGAATATTCCCAACACGCTCTGCGTGCCTGTGGCATTCCGAATGAGATAGGCACCCGATGCACCCGATCGGTAGGGTCGCTCGAGACGAGCCCCACCGTTTGTGATCGCTTTTGAGGCACGCTCTGCAGCATCGATGACTTCTTCGAGTTCTACGCGCTCCGCTACGGCAGCATATAGAGAAAACCCCTGATCGCTACTACGTTCATTGTAATCATTGCGATGGCAGCCATGACGGCGGGTAGATTCCAAAAGAGCTCGGGAAGACTGCCAAAGCTTGTGCCCCTGCTGCGCACCCATTTCGGTCGGATTCTCTCCGCGTAGAGGTAGCAACGCGATCTCTGCGTCCGCCGCCTCTATAGTACCCTGCGATGCCTTTGCGCAGTTGCGCGAAGATGCAACTTTGCCTGGCGCTGAACGCGCGCAGCTGCGACTCGCGTACCCAAAGAGATCGAAGCTCTCACAAACCGAGCTATACAGGTCTGATCGATCACCGTTTTCGGGAAACTTACTCACATTTGCTTTCACCTCTGTCGTACTAGAGTGACCAAGGCACGACTCATGTATAAGGTTCAGCGCAGAACGAGCCTCAAGACTCCGGAGCCAATTGCTACTTGCAGTCGGGGTTCCGCTTGTCAATGGGCTAAGCTGTATCGACAAATCATCGTAGACGGTCTTGTTCAAGGCGTTTGCGACTTGATCATCCATGCTCTTGCTCTCTTCGATGATTGAAACGCCCTTGATCAAGTCCGCACCTGGTCTCGAAGTCTGATTTTCATCATCTGATTCACTGTCGGACAAGTCAGCCCAGGAGAAGCAACTTACCATAGTATACGGCAAAGAAGATGACCCTTTCCACGCAGCTGGTACCGCATGGCGCGTCAGCGTTACGCTGTTCGTGGACACGTTCCCATTGTCTTCATTTTCAAAATGCGTACCTGCTTTCATCGATGCCATTGATCGTAATATGCACGGCTATGTGATTAAGAGTGTAGCGATCGTTCCAGATTGCCCCACGGCCAGAGTTTGGAGCTAAGAGACGCTTTCAGGGACGCTCAAAATGTGCTGCGACGTGAATCTCGAGGTCGTGCCACCCCAAGGTGAATCCCGGTGTCCCCGAACTATATTGTCCACTGTGCAGACAAAGACCAAACCCGTAACTGCTCCGCGCAAGAGAGCGCGTTTGCACGCGCTGGGCCGAACCTGGCCGCAAGTGCGTCCGCGAAGAGAATTCAGTCGTTCAACTTGAAAGCTGCGGTGTGGGAGACGTATTCGTGAATGCAGTTTGTGTTTCACCTCGAGTCAAAACAATAAAATGTACGTGCCCGGTTCTCAGCTTTAAGGAACACCCAGAACCCCACCTCTCAAGTCTCCAGCTTGCGTTTGTGAAGCGTTCACGACTCGTGCGCAGCTCGCACGTCGCGTCGCTAACACAAGTCACGCTATGCAGTGGAACTCAGGTGCGTTACGCTCACCGCTCGGCGCTCTTGACTGCACAAACTTCAGCGCAGCTGGATAGAACGCGTCTGTTTCAAAAACAGCGCTAAACAGAAAACAAACCAGTGAGCCGACACGGAAGTAAACCCTTGTCTATGTAAACGTCGGAACGACACGAACGAAAGTGCTGACGCCACTTATAACGGAGGCATCGAAATTGGATTATCTGCGGGCCGAGCTCGGACACGGTCTCGCTCGCGAAGATTCCGGCCTGTAACGTGACACAGAGGGCAACGGACCGGTCGCGTGATCAGCGTCTGCCGTTCAGGAGCGCCACCGTATGATCACATTCTAGACATAACTGTATATACATGGTCGTGGTGCGTTTCCGCGCATTGCAAGTGCCACGTTTCGCACTGATGCGAGGCAACTGGAAAACAAGCATACGCAGCGTACTGTCGCGTACTCACTAACGTACGGGTCTTTTCCAGTAGTCGTGAACACTAGTATTTGCGAAATTTTTTTTAGTGAATGCTTTATTTTGCTGTGTGGTATTGGGCGCTAAATACGCTGGGATCTCCTGTTTCTCCAGCTTCGTCACTAGGAGTCGAAGGATATGACGTCAGCGTTGGAGTCCCGAAATCGCTGCTTCCGGCTGCTGTCGACGCACTCTAAGAGCAAGCAAAAGTTGCGATACACAATTTATTTGCTTTAGATCTTCTCTATACACGGCCTATTTGCGCCATCCTGGGCTTGGACACGAGACTGCGGTCGTGCAACTCATACGTCCCCCGCTCCTGCTCTTCAGAGTGCCGCCCTGTGGCGTGCGAATCCTTGCTTCTTGGCTGGATATACGCTCTTGACAGGTACTGGAGGGACTGCTTGATGTACGCCCCGTTGCTGCGCCGCGTATGCAGTGCCCGATGATCACGGGCATTTTTTTGGGCGATCCCGGCGCCGTCTGCGCTGCCTGCGGCATACACAATCGCACGTTGTTCCGTTCTTTAGAGCGTTTGTGGAACCCAGTATCGTCCATCATAACACAAGCACCGTCGCCGAGCATCTGACAGAGTACTTTGTGTCCGAGATCCAAAGCTCCAGCATTCCTGTTCTCACTGAATCGAGCGAGCTAGCGACCTGAGGCCCGTCCGCACCTCCGTTGATGATGTTTCCGTCGACGCCACTGTGAAAACCTGGATTTCTCCGAATATCCTATGAAATCGGAGACGTATCCGCCGAAACTTTTCGAAGCTTTGCTTTACAACCCACGTATCAAAATCCCCATCAAACACGAAACGCTTGCGCTTCACGTAGATTCAACCTAGGAAACCCGTGCCCACACCACGACCAAACCTGTACAGTCTTGTAGTGTCACAGTCTATCACTGATCCTGTTTCGCATAGGTGTCCAAGGCGAAACGAGCGGTCTTCGCCACGTTCTCGTTCGGGTCCAACAGAAGTGATTCAACCGCCGCGCGTGCCTTGGACGAGTGCCTGCACCAGTGCCCGAGCGACTCGGTCACGGAAATACGCACAAGAACATCCTCGCTTCGGGTAAAGCGCTCGATCGCTCGAACTGAGCGCTGAAGCAGTTCCTGGTCCATCTCCGACTGCGAATAGTCTGCGTACGCGAGGTCACCAAGAGCGCATATCACCGTCTGAACAAGGAGCGATTTCCCAGACTCACTGTTCACTTCATGACTGTTCAGTTCCTCGATAAACAGGAGCAGCGCTTCACGTGCGCGTACCAGCCCAAGGCTCGCCGCCGCGCTCAACCTCACAATCCAGTCCTCGCTCTGTTTCTCAAAACACCCAAGCAAAGGACTCACCAACATCGGTTTGAATTGTTCACATCGGCTGCCAACATGGCCAAGAGCGCCTGCAGAAGCTGCACGGGCAGCCGGGTCAAGGTCCTCCTGAAGTACCTCAATGAGGGCCTCGACAGCCATCTGGCGCCACTCTTCGACAGCTGCCTCTGACGTCGCCTGACCCTGGCCCAGAAGAATAGCCAGGGAAAAGGCTGCCTGAGAGCGTGACATTTCATCGAAAACTCGATCCGGTAGCACCAGGGTCGACAGGTTCTTCGGCCGCGAAGAGTCCGCCGCACTTGGTCCGGTTCCTTCGAGTCGGTTGCGCTCACGAGCGTGCTCAACAGCAGAGCGGAGCACCTGCAATAGCACCGGCACGACGAGGGATCTTGGGTAGAAGTGCGCTTCTTGCATTGCGGTGAGACGACTTCTCATATTCCCGTTCGCGATGGCTTCCCGTAGCTTTTCGAAACGGCTCTGTGCCTGGGGAATGCCGCCCTCAGTGCGGCACTGTTCTGCAACCGTTGCAACCCGGGCTGGCAGCGACAGCAGCTCGCGTACGGCGACACCAAACGGCGTCGCCAACTCAACCCTCTCGTCCCAGTTCCTGCTAGCGCCGGCGGAAGATGGTTGATTGCGCCCCGATGCTGGGGTGCTACCGCCTGCTCCCGGCGCGAGCTGGGCACGAAGCGTGAAGCGCGCGCTACCTCGTCGTTTCCTCACCTCCGAACAAAAGCAGTCGTAACCGATAGTGTTCGTCTTGAGCGTAGTTCTTGTCGATGTGCTTCTATCATTGACGCAAAAATTCGTGATGCTTGGTACAAACATTGTGGGCATTCACTAGTTTCTGAAAACTGGTACACCGATAAGGTGAAGAAAGATTGCTGAAGCAGTAACTGTTCATTGCAGGCTTTGCTGCGCCGCCTCCAGCGCCGATCTGCAACGCTTGTCCAGTGATTTAGAAATGGACGGTCAGCGCGATTTGCTTTGTGTTTCATAGACGCTTACCTTGATCGGGGATCCCAGATTGCGGTACGGATGGTACCATTCAGAGATGCGTCCAGCATTTCCATTCCAAGTTCCATAACCCATACTTCTTCTTTGATGTGCTGGTGGTTTTTTACGTTCTGTCGTGCGCCGAGTGCCTGCCCTGATCGTCCGTGATAGCGCCTGTGCCGCCAGTTTGGATGCATCACAGCGACAGAACCACTTTGCCATACGGCAGAGGGCGTCGGCTCGGGGCGCGGTTCACTCGCCACAGAATCGAGCCTCAAATTCGATTCGTGCTCAGCCGGTTTGTGGATGCAGACTTGCCTTCGGTGCACTGCGCGTTGGAGAAATTTGGCTGTTAGGATGTATCCTGGGGGCCGCTTCTCTCTTGCGCGATCGTGTGTGAAATTCGTGTGCGGCTCGCAACACGGACTTGTGCTTGGCACCCACCAGTGGGTAGGTGTCCAAAGCGCTGGGCCGACCCGCAATGAACGGTAGTTCAGCGAGAGGCGTTGCGCAAAGGCATGCTCGCAGCGTCGGCACGCTCAACGCAGCGAAAACGTACCGCTCCAATGAGGTATATGAAGACCCATCAGCAGACGCCTGCCAGCCTTTTCCGACCAGCCGCATGCTATCGATTTCGGCTTCTCCCTATACATTTCGAGCCTGAGAGGCTACCCCACAGAGGGCGCGCGCGCCAGCTCCCCGGGGCTCCTCTCCGGCGCAGCACATCTCCTGATGCTCGTTGCAGCATGAAAGTCTCGGTTCACGAATTCCATTCGTTTATTGCCTCCGTTTGCACTCACCAATGCAAGGAGCACTCGAACTCGTGCCCTCTGCGCCAATACAACCTCGTCATCGTTCCGTCTCGCAAACACCCTTGCTCGCCTATCTCGCCTTTTCTTCGTCTTCTTCTTCATCGTCGAATGCTCTACTTTGCTCGATGGTTGGCAAGAGGATAATTTTTTCGTTTGCTTCAAGCATCCGGAAATAACGGCCATCAAGGATCACCCATTTCCACATCCATACCTTTCCCTTGAATTTTTCGTTTTTTGAAAATGAACGCACTTCGAACGCGTCTGCTATGAGCCTCGACAGAGCATTTGCTGACGCTCGCCCGCTGCGGCTTGGACTACAATTCATGTGACAAACGGGAACGAGCGTCGATCACCGGCACCGAGCGCGGCGCGTGTTAGGCGCGTGTCCGGCGCGTGTCCGGCGCGTGTCCGGCACGCGTGCAGCGCGCAGACACCTGCCGTCGACGCGGGCATCGGTGAGCATCACGCTCATCACAGGAACGGTAACCGTGGCATACGCGCTCCTGCTTGCTCCAGAGCAGGGCTTTGGATTCCTGGTCATCCAAAAGCTGGGAGCTTGTTGCGTGGTTGTCGCAACCACGGTTGTTCGGCACGTTTGGCGCCAGCAAAGGCCAGGAACAATGGCCTTCGTTCAGCTCGCTTCGAGGAGAACCGGCGGACGAAACCAGTTCCGGGGTCGCGCTGTGGATAGAACGTTAGCGGGAGGTGTCAGACACCCGAGCGAACGTGGAACTGTACAGTTTTCCTCAGGTCTGAGGCTGCAACTTACACCGGGGTTCCCTCATTCCAAGGACACTGGGAGATCGGGCCGTAGCGACCGGGAGCCTGCATTTTCCGGGGATGCGGATGCGCTGCGCCTTCCTGCCTTGACCAGGGCAGCGCTATCCTTAGCGCCAGCGCTTGTAACTGTCAGCGCGCAAGACACGTCTGTATCGAGATCAAAAGCTGGAGGCGCCTCTGGAACAAGTCCGATGAATAGTTCTGCGGTCGCATCGTGGCCCAGAACTGAGCTCACAACCGCAGCGTTTCGATATACGTTCTATTCACTCGGTTCTAACGATAACTTGTACAAGCAAACGCTACAAGCGGAGATACAATCCAAATTAATCCACGTGGGCACGGAGGGCGCAGCCCTGATTGTTCGAGTGGATCCAAGCTATGTAGCCTGGGTAGATGACGCACAAATTACAGAGCCGCGAATGCCCGGGACGCTCGCGGACAGGGTTGGCGGTCGACCGCTGTCCGCCGATGCGCATCTCAGGGGCGGCTCACCAGGGCCGTACCACGCCACAGAATCGATGCGCAGTGAATTCGTTGCAGATGTCGAACATGGAACTGGAAGGAAACCACATTTCGACCGAGCAGCGTACAAGCGCCTTGACGAGAACCAACGATCGTCGCGTCCATGCCCTCGGGCGTTGACGTCACCGTACATTGCGGGCGGTGCGCTCCCTTCGGATGAAGAGGGACTCGCTCAAAGATGTCGACTGTATATCGAAGGCCAAGTTACGCACGCTCTCCCATGTAATGCATCATTCCATGGCCCAAGTCCGCCCGAGTGTTTTATTGTGCGAGTTTTACGAAGGTGTCACAACATGTTTCGACAGTTTGCGGGAAGCGAACCATGCAGCGCATCTCCAACCACCATCGAGGAGTCTGTCGAGGATTTCTGCATTATGTGTTCAGCCCAGAGAGGGAGTGCAGAGTGCCGCTCTTTTCCTGCGACGCTGGGTACCGGCATTAACGTGGCGTTGAATGCGCTTAGCGCTACATAGGTTGTAATAGGCTAGGATGTTATGTGTATTGTATTTAAAGCGTAACGTTCTTCAGGGGAGTTTGAAGGACGTGGCTTCTTTGGCCCCTTATCGAATCGAATCAAATACAATGCCGGAATGCGCTTCAGAAAGCAGGACGAGCCAGTAGAAGCAGCGCAGGTGCTGTGGAATGGTGCGTTATCCGGAATTGCATACTAGCGGCTGAAGAGCTCTGAGCTCGAAACCCGTGCGAGATTGGAATGAGCTACTGAAAAGCTCGATCTGTTCCTGCCTTTCGATTTTTCATCTACCTCTTCTTTAGACGTACCACGCTGGATATTCGAAGCGCATGAAGAGGGGCTCTCGGATTCACTGTTGGGTTCAGGAGTCTCGAGTGTGTTTCCAGAGTCGATCCGTCGGCGCTTTGACGCTGGCATTCGTTACGTCACTGGGAGCAAAATGATTCGCGACGCCATCGGATAAGGGTTCGTAATATAACAGATATCATTATCCAGTGCAGAGGTGGAAGCCGCCATGCTTCTCATGTTTTAGTTCGTACAGCATACTTGAATCGCTTGTGCGTCGAGCTTCCGATTCTTTGGTTTCAAGGCGACGCGTGGTCGCAGCAGTTCGCTCCAATAGAACGACGTCGAAAAATATTGGATATCGTCCATTGGCGACTTGTTCACAAGCTCCTGCCGATAATTCGCCGGACTTGTCGCGTGAAACATTCGATTTCATGCTAAGGACAAAACCTGCGCCTGATGCGGTCATGAACGAAACGACATTCGACACCAGCTTGATACCTCCGACAAGATATGCCCTCGAGACTTCTTTCTCTTCCAGTGGCATGGAAACCGATCGTAGACTCTGACACTAGTCGTCGTGGCGACTTGTTTCAGTAAAGCGTGCGTCAACGCTTGGAACGGAGGGAGCGCAGGCCGATCGATATCTGTCGACTTGTTTTGCGGTATGGATTTCATATCTGGTACCTGTTTCATCGTTGGCCACATTTCGTTACAGAAGTGCTCCACGAAATGGAACGACACGGGCTTGTGTGTGCAGCGGACAAGATCACTTGCCGAGGGATCGCCCAGAAGAAGCGCGTTATCGTAGTGTCGGGCATTGAGCGCGGAAACAGAATGGTCCATCGAGCGAGGCCTCGTCTACCCGTCAATGAAAAGTATCGAGCGCTAAAGAGAGTGCTCTGTCGCGACAGAGCGGCCTTCAGAGGAGCACGAGCCGAGGTGGATATACGGGAGCGTCTGACCTCAACCAAGTGTTGCATAGCTCTGAAGCGCACGCCGTGCCTGTTACGATAGCAGATTCTTTGATCAAAACTTGCGTCTGTGAATGAGGCGTGTCCATAACAGCCGGCAGATGCGAAATCAGGTCTCTAGCAGAGCCCTCAGCATCATTCGACTACAGGGAACGAAGCATGGAGGAACGGAGAGACTGGCGTACCTGGAGAAAGAGCTAGGGTAGCGGAAAAGGAAGCAGTCGCCGAAGAAGCCCGCATAGGCACGTATCGATGACATTGGGAAGAGACTCAAAATTTAGAGCGGATGCTCGAATTAGGTACTGTACCCGCTCCATTTCAGTATGACACGGGTGTACCACTGTACTGATTTCTATGAATGTACCAAACCGCTGAGCACCTGAGACCATCTCGTGTCTCTTCGTGGGCACCAGCTGATTCCAGTGCAAGTGCATGAGTGTTTTGGGCCACTGCCCATACGCGTCGCTATATCCAGTCTGCCTTGGCGCTCTCAAAGGTCGTTTCCAATAACGTAAGGTTGTTGAACCTGATCAGCGTGTCCCGGATGCAAGATTATTAGCAGCAACACGGTACAAGTTGCACGTTCCTCTCGGAATCTGATGACATGCCGTTGACTTCAGACCAATCATCTGACCGTGAATTGTGGTTAAATGAATCCAGTGACTATACGGGTGCCGAGCTTGCCATGGATGACCCTGGGAAAATTCGCTCAAGGTGCTTTCTCAGACGCCGCAAGCGCTCCAGCGAAGTCATGAAGACATGCTCGCTGCTGGACAATGCCGCTTTCGAGATCGCGCAGAATACCGTCCGCTCGCTTGCAGGACCCACTTGATACAGCCTTTGTGTCAACACTGCAGCAGTTCAGCTGCACTGTTCAGTGCCAGGCCGGAGCGCTCTCGCAGAATTTATACACATGCAGTAGACGTCCACTGGTCGGAGAGCAGAGGCCTCATGCGCCATGGCGCCTCTGTCCGGTGCTTGCACCCCAACAAGTGCCGCTGGAGAACACAGAGGAACCAGAGTGGAACGAGCCCGACAGCTTATGCCGCATCGTACGCATCTGGGTTTCTGAGAAACCTAATTCGCAACAATATTCCCAAATCAAACACCTGATGGAGGCGCTTACGAGCAGTGCTGATGCAGGATTAACGAGTCGCAGCCTTCATTCTCTTCGATCACAAAGCGAGCAGTGCCCTCTGCTGATCGTTCAAAGACAGTATCGTGGTATCCGTGGCCACGCCAGCATGCGTTTGCGCGTGGATAGCGCATCTGACTCCACAATCCGTAGTTCATGGGATAGAGCATGCGGGATCACCATGACAAAGCTCAGCAGCGCGCGGCAGTCTATTCACGAAGCGATGCACCAGAAAGCTCATCCTCAACACGACGCCCGTAAGTGTTGATTGGAGTCAGGCAATCCGCAAATGGCGCCGCAACATGATGAACCCCTCAATCGATGGATGCTGTGTTTCACCGAGTGGCGCTGCTCGAGCACTGCAAGGCAGTACTAGTTATACAGGTAAGGCGACCGGAAGCTGAACAATTGGAAGAGGTTTGCGCACCCCGAGGTGCGTCTTCGGGACGAGGCCGTTGGACGAGCTGCTACCGCTGCAGGTGCGCCGCGGTATATCCATCGACAGGGCTCGTTTATTGTACATGTCTTGTGAAACGTATGGACTCAGGAAGAGGCAGCTTGAAAACGCGACGCAACAACCTGAAGAGAGAAGCAGGTGTTGCGACGACGCTCATAACTAATGACGCCATGATGCAAAATCTTGCATCATTGGGTACAGGGCCTCTTCCCTCGCTGATACCGGAAACGTCGAGCCGCCGCCACACAGCATTCTGCAGTTCCAAACACCATCAAGTGCTGCAAAGGATACGCATCTATCGAGGGGCCATGAAGGAGATTCAAGATCGTTGCAACAGGTTCATGAACACAACCCGCCCTCGGTGGCGGACTCTGCGGGAGTTCCTGCGCACCGGCGCATTCCGCCTGCGGGGCATCCAGTGTGACTGCCTCTGCACGCGCATCCGGAAACGTCTCTATGGCGGGCGCCTCGCACGCTTTCGCTATGCCTTCGATGGACAGAGCACGAATCGCTCCAAGGCAGCGGCGACGGCAGCCTCATCGTTCGTCTCTTCGAGAACGACATCGGCAACCTTCTTGAGTTGCGGCAAGGCGTTTCCAACTGCGACACCCAGGCCCACATTTCGGATCATTTCGATATCGTTCTCGGCATCACCTATTGCGAGCACTTCAGACGGCGATATGCCGAGGTGATGGAGTAGGCGCTGCAGGCCGTTCCCCTTGTTGGCATCCAGTGGCAAGACCTCCAGCATTTCCGGACAGGCCTGGACGCAGCGGCCTCGAGGCGACGGTCGCATATCCGTCTCGACGGCTTTGCAGGGATTTCGTTCTGCTGGGGTCCAGTTCATCGATTTCGGTGCCCCGTTTCCGGTGTCATCCTGCATCTTTGTGTTGTAACCTCCGTCCGAAATTCCGGCTGATCCGCTGTTTTGTCCCATGGCGTCCTCAACAAGCGGACGCAGCTCGCGAATCCTCTCCACCGTATCCACAAAGAGCATCTTGTGAATGGGTAGTTCTTGTTCTGGCCGGGCAAGAATACGCTCCCAAACTTCACCGAAAGAATCGTCGGGCGCGGGCTCATGATAGGCAATCAGAAGCTCGGTGTACTCATTGCGCTTTTCACAGATAATCCGGTCGCCAGAGTAGGCCACGAGACTCCCGAACCGAAGCTGGCGCTGGATGCGTACCAGCTCCCGGGCGGTTTCGCGCGGCAGCGTTCGCTGATAGACGAGCTCACCCTCGAGGCCGTGCACCACAAGGCCCTGTATGTATACTCCAGGCGCACCGTGTCTACCGTTTGACGTCAGATGTTTCGCGAGCGGTCCAATAGACGCCATTGCACCGGCCCGAGACTTTCCAGTTGCTGGAAGAAACAAGATTCCGCGCTGCATACAGTCGAGCACCGTCTCGATATTTCGCTTCGGCGCTGAGTGATCCCTGGCGAGAAAAGTCCCGTCCATATCCGAAGCGATTGCACGAATCTTTGGTTTCGGGCTCGGCCCGTTCGCAAACTCTAGTCCGCGCTGCTGGGGCGCGTTCGCTGCGGACGCCACGAGCCACCGGTGACCGTTAGGACGCAACAACCGCCCATTGCATCCAACATAGTTGGAAGTGCATGTTTTAGGGGGGTTCAAAGCTCGGAGACGGATCTGCCCACAGAAGCAGCTGCTGGCGCTCGCCATTGAGGCAAGTTGACCGCCTCTGGTGCAGCAAACGGATGCGTCCGTCGTTCTAGAGCGTCTGCACTACCGCAAACTGCCCTGCGAAGCGATTCGGCACTATGGCCAACCAAGACGCGGCAATGGAAATCTCAGCGAGCTGAACCACAAGCTATACGCTGCTTTCTTGTTCACAAGGCTTTTTGTCACGCAGTCGTGTTCGTTCCTGCGTCCACGGCTGTGCAGCACCCGCCGGTTCAGGACAGTGCGCCGGTCGTAGCGGGCGTATCTAGCCGGGTAACGATCGCCTGCTGGTGCAAGTGAGAAGGAGGATGAGGCTGTTTTTCCAGAGAGCTGTGCGTCTTCAAAGCGCTAGGCGCTCTTCTTGAAATGGTTTATCACAATGCAATGGGGGACCAGGGCCAAGAACGCCACCACTTCACCCGCTGTTTGGGTATCTGGCGCCTCGGTGACGTTCCGGGCTGCGTCAAGAGTCTTCGCTCGGTTGCAAAGGTTTTTTTTCTGAAAATGGACACGACGGACGCTTTGCACGTTGGAATGTAACTATAAAGCTGAGCGTAAGGGCTGTGGTCGGTGACAGCTCGTTCCCAAAGCTGTTGAAGCCTCCTCCAGAGCTTTCTCGTGGCTTTACAGTATTGGCAGGGCAAACGCTTGAGGGCGTGCTCCAAGCACACGCGCAGAACTGCGTTGCAGTGCGCCTAGAAAGCAGTTTCCACTAGTCAAATTGCCTCTCCGGTTTAGGGGGAACGAAGACCAGGGCGGGCTGCCTCTGGAAGCCAAGCAGGAGCGTCTGCAGCTTTGGTGCACTGGCGCTTGCCGAGCAAAGCACGAGTCCTCCACTGCCGCCCGGGAAATACTGAGCGCTACCACTGAACGACTAAAGACCGTAACTGGAAGCATGTTGCCTGTTTGATCAGACGGGTGTTTTAATTGGGGTTTGGGCGTAACTGAGAATGCCGCACCTCTCCAAAGAAAATGCAGTCCATGACTTGGAACGAAAACTTTGCAAAGCCCTGAGGACGCAAGTCCTCAGGGCACCTCAAAACTAGCCCAGAAAACCAATTTATTCGTATTCCTTCGGCTTCAGGAGCATGAAACCTCTTTCTATAAATCGCGAAGCCGTCAACAGCAGCAAAAAGCGAAGCACGCAAAACCCCGGGGATTTGGCTACGACTCCATGAGCGCCCC
>Ga0123519_10010271_pt1 | contig 13967 bp, 15 predicted proteins | sample YelNatPaOPRAMG02_FD_87396 | JGI IMG/M metagenome (GOLD analysis project Ga0123519, IMG submission 87396) | Hot spring microbial communities from Yellowstone National Park - Yellowstone National Park OP-RAMG-02 (version 2) | ecosystem: Environmental > Aquatic > Thermal springs > Hot (42-90C) ...
CTGGGAAGTATCAGGAGCTTGAAGGACCTCCCATTGCCAGAAAAATTTTGGAAGAACTAAGTTTAGAGCCAGAGCTGATTGAGCATATTTGCAAAATTATTGCCAATCATCATTCTGCTCGGGAGATAGACACGCTGGAGTTTAAGATAGTCTGGGATGCGGACTGGTTAGTTAATATCCCGGAGGAGTATCCGAACTTAGGCAAGGATAAGCTAAAAGAATTGATTGACAAAGTTTTCAAGACCAAGACCGGCAAGGAGATGGCTTATCAAATGTGGAAACTGGGGCAATAAAGGCAGTGGAAGGGATTTTAGAGCATATTGAGGCAAAGAGAAAAAAGCTCAGGATATAACAAGTTTTCCTTTTAGAACAAGCGCTCTTGATTAGACAAAAGACCGCTTCTCTGATAAAAAATTTGTGAAATGGAATTTAAAGTTCTTGGCAAAGATGGCAAAGCCAGAGCGGGAGTGATTAAGACCAATAATGGCGAGGTATTGACCCCGGCTTTTATGCCAGTAGGGACTCAAGCCACGGTCAAGACAATGAGCCCGGAGGAATTAGCGGAAATTGGCTATCAAATGATTCTGGCGAATGCTTATCATCTTTATCTTCGTCCCGGGCATAAAATTATAGAAAAACTTGGTGGGCTTCATAGGTTTATGAACTGGAAAAGTGCGATTTTAACAGATTCCGGAGGGTTTCAGGTTTATAGTTTAGCAAAGCTTCGCAAAATTAGTGATGAAGGGGTAGAGTTTCAATCACATATAGATGGTGGTCGGCATTTTTTTTCTCCGGAAAAGGTGATGGAGATTCAAGAGGCGCTGGGCGCAGATATAATAATGCCCCTGGATGATTGTCCAGCGTTGCCTGCGAGTCGTTCTCGGCTGGAGGAATCAGTGGAAAGGACGGTTAATTGGGCAAAGCAAAGCAAAGCGGTGAAGAAAAAAGAGGGGCAGGCACTTTTTGGGATTATTCAGGGGGGCTTGGATATAGAACTTCGCCGGAGATGTTTTTTGGAACTTTACCAAATCGGATTTTCGGGGTATGCTTTAGGAGGACTTGCGGTGGGAGAGGAGCCGAATGAGCGGGCAAAGATTGTGGAGGAGATGAGCAGGATTTTGCCAGAGGATAAGCCCAGATATTTGATGGGGGTGGGACCGGTTGAGGAATGTTTGAGTGCGGTTCGGCAAGGGATTGATTTATTTGATTGTGTGCTTGCGACTCGGAATGCGAGAAACGGGCAGATATTCACCAGTAGCGGGAAAATAAATATAAAAAATTCTGAATATGCAGAGGATGAATCACCGCTGGATAGGGAATGTGATTGTTATGTTTGCAGGAATTATACTCGTGCCTATTTGAGGCATTTGTATGTAAGCGGAGAGATTTTGGGTATAAGGTTGAACACCTGGCATAATTTGTATTATTATCAAATGTTCTTTACACGGATGAGGGAAGCGGTTATGGCGGGGAAATTTGAAGAATTTTATTTAGAGGGAAAGAAGAAATTTGAGGAGGAGAGATGATTGACTGGTTAGTTAGGAGTGCTTATGCGAGCGCTCAGCCTTCAGGTCCTAGTGGAACTAGTGGTTGGGCAACGCTATTATTGCCTTTAATCCTTCTTTTTGCGTTTTATTATTTTTTGATTCATTTACCCCAGCGCAAGCGCCAGCAGGAGCGAAAAAGACTTTTGGATAATTTGAAAAGGGGTGATGAGGTGCTGACCGCAGGAGGGATTTATGGGAGAGTGACCGGAGTTGCGGACCAGAATGTTACCTTAGAGATTGCGCCAAAGGTTCGGATTAAGGTTCATAAGAGTTCTATCACCCAGGTGACCGCACATTCAGAGGGAGAAGAGGAAAAAGAGAAAGAAAAAGAGTGAGGAGGCGATAGATGCAGAGGAATTTACAAATCAAGGCGGGATTGATTTTAGGATTAGTGGTGATAGCGGTTTTATTGGTAGCGCCCAGTTTGATGTGGGATTATTCCAATAATCAAAGTCGGATGCCGGGTTTTTGGAGGGAGGCAAGAATTCTACCGACCCGGGCAGTGGTGATGGGCTTAGACCTTCAAGGCGGGATGCATTTAGTAGTTAGCGTCAACACTGAGGAGGCGGTCAGGAACGAGTTATATCAAATTAAGGATGGTTTAAGAAGCATATTTAAAGAGGAGAAAATTAAGATTGATAAAATAGAGGTTCTGGGCGAGGATAAAATCCAGATTTCTTTTCCAGACGCAGAGAATTTAAAGAAAGGCACAGATTATATTGCCGGTAATTATAGTCGGGTTTTACATCCCACTACTGAGGGAGGCACTCTTCAGCCGATTTATATTCTGGATGAGGCACAGGCAGAGTATTACCGAACTAATGCGACTCGGCAGGTGATGGAGACGCTTCAGAGCAGGATTGATGAATTTGGGGTTGCGGAGCCGAGTATCCAGAGGCAGGGAAAAGACCGAATTGTTCTTCAATTACCGGGGATAAAGGAGGAGGACCGGGCTCGGGTGCTGAATATCATTCAGCGGACTGCCAAATTAGAGTTTATGTTAGTGGAAACTTTTGCCGCAAGTAAAGAGGCTTTATTGGAGAGGCTTGGAGGGAGCCTGCCCAGCGGAAGGAGACTATTGCCAGAGGTGGATAAAGAGGGAAAAATTGTTGCCTGGTATTTATTGAAAGAGGAGCCAAAAATTACTGGAGATTATTTAGTGGATGCGAGACCGGTTTTTGGGGGCGGTAATTTGGGGGGAGCGTTGGTGAGCTTTCAATGGAATTTAGAGGGGGCAAGAAGGTTCAGTAGACTAACCGGGGAGCATATCGGAGAGAATTTAGCAATCGTGCTTGAGGATAAGGTGAGAAGCGCACCAGTGATAAAAGACCGGATTTTTGACCGGGGGCAGATAGAAGGTAATTTCACGCCTCAGGAGGCTACTGATTTAGCAATTGTGTTAAGGGCAGGTGCGCTTCCAGTAGAGATTAATATAGAAGAAGAAAGGACTGTGGGTCCGAGTTTGGGTAATGATTTAATTAAGCGGGGGATGATAGCAGGGATTTTAGCAGGAGCAAGCGTGATAGTTTTTATGGTTGCTTATTATAGTTTTGGAGGATTGATAGCGAGCATTGCTTTGATTTTGAATCTGTTATTTATTTTTGCGGTGTTAGCGGTGCTCAGAGCGACCCTAACTTTGCCGGGGGTTGCGGGAATCGCTCTTACCATTGGAATGGCGGTGGATGCTAATATCATAATTTTTGAGCGGGTGCGTGAGGAGCTAAGGTCTGGCAAGAGTGGCAGGTCAGCATTGGAGGCGGGCTATAAGCGTTCACTCTGGACGATTCTGGATGCTAATATCACGACTTTGATAGCGGCTGCGATTTTATTTCAGGTGGGCACGGGACCGATTCGGGGATTTGCAGTGACCTTGACCATTGGGGTAGTAGGCACGGTGTTTTGTGGGCTGGTGGTGAGTAAGGTGATTTATGAGCTATGGTTTGCTTTAAGCAAGAGGGCTGAGAAATTAGAGGTAGGAATTAAAGTATAAAATTAAGGAGTGGGTGAAAAATGGAATGGATTAAGCCGGGAATCAAGATAGATTTTGTTGGGAAAAGGTTTTATTTCTTTTTATTTTCTTTGGGATTGATTATTTTAAGCATAATCTCTTTTTTCTTTCCGGGACCGAACTGGGGCATAGATTTTAAAGGAGGGACTGAGCTTCGGCTGAGATTTAAAGAGCAGGTAGAGATAGCTAAGGTTCGGTCATTGGTGGAGTCGCTGAATTTAGGTGAGGTTCAGATTCAACAGTTCAGAGCGGGATTAGGAGGGGAAGAGGAGCAAGGGGTGGATTTTTTGATTCGGGTGGAAGAGCTAAAACAAACCAGCCAGGAAGAAGAGGTTAAAGCGGATAAGCTAATTACTTCTAAATTTAGCGAAGGCTTTGGCTCAGAAGCTTTTACCATTTTAGAGGTTAATTATGTAGGACCTAAGGTGGGAAAAGAGTTGAGGGAGCGGGGCGCCAAGGCTTTGCTTTATTCTCTGGTTGGGATTTTGTTTTATGTGGGATTCCGTTTTGAGTTTCGTTATGCTTTGGGTGCGGTATTAGCTTTATTTCATGATGCTATTATTAGTGCTGGGTTTTATAATTTGCTCCAGAGGGAATGGAGTTTGGCGATTATTGCTGGGTTATTAACCATTATCGGCTATTCGGTGAATGACACGATTGTGATTTTTGACCGAATTAGAGAGACGGTTCGGAGAACCAAGCGAGGTAATTTGAAGGAATTGATTAACCAGAGCATTAATCAGACCTTGAGCAGAACGCTCTTGACCTCGTTGACTACTTTGATGGCATTGGTATTTTTAGCGGTATTTGGGGGAGGGGTGATTCGGGATTTTTCCATTTTGATGATTTTTGGATTGATAATTGGCACCTATTCCTCAATCTATATAGCCAGCTCTTTAGTGCTTTTGATTGAGGATATTCGGTTGCGAAGGAAAGGCGAGGAACCGAAGAAAGAGAAAAAGTGATTGTTCTAAAGGTGATTGGGCTTATAGTCTTGATTCTGGCGATGTTAGCCAGTTTAGTTTCTATTATTTTTGGCGTTCCGGGCAACTGGATAATTTTAGGGCTGGCGCTGATTGCCAGCGCAGTGGGGCATTTTCAGGAGATTAGCATCTGGGTCTTGGTCTTATTATTGGGATTAGCCTTGTTAGGGGAGCTATTAGAATTTTTAGTGGGTTATTTTGGGACTCGGAAGCTGGGCGCAAGCAGAAAAGCAACTATCTCTGCGATAATTTTTAGCATAATTTTTGCGGTGCTTTTAAGCGGGATAGTGCCGGTGATAGGAACCATCATCGGAGCTTTTTTAGGAGCATTTTTGGGAGCATTTTTGATTGAATACCTTTTTATCAGGGAGCTTTCCGATGCGAGCAAAGCTGGCTTTTCTGCGCTTTTTGGTCGGGTCGGCTCTATAATTTCTAAAATTAGCATCGGGGTATCTATGATGGTGATAACTCTTTACTCGCTATTAAAATAATGTCCAAGAATTGGAAAATTCTGGTTCCAGACAAATCCGAGATAGAAAAATTGAGTCGGGAATTAGGAGTGAGCAAATTTTTAGCCTGGCTACTTTTAAATCGGGAGATTAAAGAGGCAGAATCTGCTCAGCGGTTTTTATCTTTTGGAATTGAGGATTTGGCTAATGATTTGGCTTTAAATTTTTTTGAACCAGCAGGCGAGCTTTTAGCAAAGGCGATTATTTCTGGGAAAAAAATCGGCGTTCACGGCGATTATGATGTTGATGGGATAACCGCGACCGCACTTTTGATAGAATTTTTAAAAGCGATGGGGGTAAAGGGCGATTATTATTTACCGAAGCGGATTCAGGATGGGTATGGGCTGAGTTTATCGGGCGTGGAGGAGCTTTTTAAACGGGGGGTAAATTTTTTAGTTGCGGTGGATTGCGGGATAACAGATTTTGAAAGTGTTAATCGGGCAAAAGAATTAGGGATGGTGGTCTTGATTATAGACCATCACCAGCCTTTGGATAGATTGCCGGAAGCGGATTTAATTTTGGACCCTCATTGCGAGGATTTTTCAGAATTAAAGGAGCTTTGCTCTGCGGGTTTGGTGTTTTTTCTTTTATTACAAACTCGGAGAATTCTAAGGGAAAAAGGCTTTTTCAAGCAAGTCGCTGAGCCGAATTTAAAAAAATACTTGGATTTAGTGGCTTTAGGCACGGTGGCGGATGTAGCGCCAGCTTTGGGCTTGAATCGGATTATTTTAGGTTTGGGTTTGAAAGAAATTGAGCAGAGTGAGAGGTTCGGGTTAAGGGTATTGAAAAAATTGGCTGGAGTAGAGGATAAGGGATTGGGCTATCAAGAGGTGGCGTTTTTTTTAGCGCCCCGGCTGAACGCGGCAGGGAGGATTAAAGACGCGGACCCGGGGCTGGAGCTATTGATTTCTCAAGATGCCAAGCGCGTTAATCAGCTGGCAGAGGAGCTGGAGCAAAGAAATAGGTTAAGGCAAAAAATTGAGGAGAGAATCTTTGGGGAGGCTATTGCCCAGATAGAATCTTGGCAGGATTTTTCGCAAAAAAGAAGCATCGTGGTCGCGGGTAAGGATTGGCATCCCGGGGTGATAGGAATCGTGGCGCAGAGACTCAAAGAGCGGTATTTTCGCCCGAGCATTGTAATTAGTTTATCTGAGGGGATTGGTCTGGGTTCAGGTCGGAGTCTGAACGGTTTTGACCTTTATCAGGGTTTGGCGAGGTGCAAGGAATATCTTTTAGAATATGGGGGGCATAAATTAGCCTGCGGGTTAAGTTTAAAAGAGAGTGCCTTAGAGGGATTTCAGGAGGCATTTGAAAGAGCGGTTTTGGAACTTGCAGGGAAAGAGCTATTTGAAGAGGTGTTAATTTGCGATGCGGAATTACCGCTTTACCAGATTAGTCCGGAGCTGATTCAAGAGCTTGAGAAATTAAAACCTTATGGACCATCTAATCCCGAGCCAGTGCTGGTGGCAAGGAGTGTGGTAGTATTAGGGACCGAGCTGAAAAAGGAAAAACATCTTTGGTTATTGGTTAGGGAAGAATCTGCTACTTTTTCAGGGATGTTTTTTAGAGCCAATATAGAGGGGTTAAAGCCTGGGGGGATAGTGGATTTAGCCTATTCAATAGAGCGGTCATTTTATAAGGGTGAGGAGCGGGTTCGGCTGATTATCAAAGATTTAAAACGGATATCTTAAAATAAAAAAGGGGGAGGCTCCCTCCCCCTTTGACCTGCTTTAGAGCAAGGTCTTATTCTACCTTGATTTTAATTTGCTTGGGCTTTGCCTCTTCTTTTTTGGGCAGAGTTATCCTGAGCACGCCTTTTTCATATTTGGCAGTGGCTTTATCAGTATCCAGGTTGCCGGGAAGAGAGAAGCTCCGAGAAAATGAGCCATAGCTGGATTCAATCAGATGATAGTTCTCTTTCTTCTCTTCCTTTTCCATCTTTTTCTCGCCTTTAATAGTGAGCACATTATTATCAATTTTCACTTCAATATCTTTTTCATTCATATCCGGCAACTCTGCCTTCACCACCACTGCGTTCTCCTCCTCAAGGATGTTCACCGCTGGCGCCCAGGCTAACTCAGTTTTCGTTAAGCTCCCAATCCACGGTTCTCCGAATAGCCGATTGATGCGGTCTTGCAAAGCCTCAAGCTCCCGAAATGGACTCCATCTGGTGATTGCCATTTTAGTTCACCCCCTTTCTTAAGTTTTGGATTCACCTATTAGTGAACCTCTATTTTTACCGCCTTTGGTCTTGCTTCCTCCTTCTTGGGAATAGTAAGCTCAAGAATTCCATTAGTATATTTTGCACTAATATGTTCTGCATCCGCATCATTAGGAAGCTCAATCCCCCGGGAAAACTCTCCAGAGAAAATTTCCTGATGAATCCAGTCCTCATCCTTAAGCTCTGGTTTTGCCCGTTTGCCTGAGATGGTCAGAGTGCGATTCTTCACTTCCACAGAAAAATCCTTCTCGGTCAATCCCGGCAATTCCACTAAAAGCCGATACTGGTCCTTGCCATCAATAAAATCCACCGCCGGATAACAAGCGCATTCCTCAACCGGAAACCATCTCCTGAGCCATAGATCATTATAATCCTCAAACCACCTCTCCAGGTCCCTTTCCAATTCCCTTAATACTAATCCGTCCATCTTACTACCTCCTTTTAGTTGTTATCTCTTCTAATTACTTACCTGTTAATTTGATAATCATCAGAAACCGCGTTGTCAAGACCCTTTTAAGAGGAAGCAAGGAGAACGGACTTAAGAGGAGAACAGACTAAAGTCTGTTCCCCTTGGGGATTACCAGCTTTCTTGGGCAAGCAGGGCAATAATCCGATTAAGCCGAGGAGCTAATTCCTTGGGATTATCGCTGGGACCGAGTCCAGCGTATTTAGCAGGAGCGAGATATTTGATTACCTTTTTAAAGGTCTCATCCATTGGCTTGCGAGTTAGAAAAAGAATCGGAATCAGTTGATGATTGGGATAGGCTTTTTCTATTGCCCGGAGACCAATTCCAGCAATTATCCCATTAAGATAAGGCATCGGCACATCCATAATCGCCAAATTTATTTTATTACCATCCGAAGATTCCAAATCCGGAATCAGCTTGATAATCATCTCCTCTCCGTTCTCGCAAGAGATAACCTCTCTTGCCAGATTTTTCTTGCCAATACCCTCCGCGATTAAATTGCTAACCTCAGGACGGTATCCGACCAAAAGAATAGTATGGTAAGTGGGAATTACTATGCTTTCATCGCTAAATTCAAGGCTCTCATCGCCACTAATAACCTCCTCTCTGAAGCTATCTCTATCCCCTCCCTCATCTAAAAACGCACCACAGTTGGAACAGCGGAGCCTTTCTATGCCCTCGGTTCCTAAAGAGACCGCGATCACCTCCACCTTTCTGCCACATTTGGGACAAAATCTGCGTAATTCGTCTTCCATTTTATTTTTTTATTTAGTATAATGGAAAAAGAGAGGATAGTCAAAAACCCATATAACTTTTTAAAATCAAAGGATAATCTATGCCTGAGCCAAATGGACTGAAACAGGTTGCTCTTGACATATTTTTTGAGGCGCTTCGCAGTGCTGACCCAATGGAGGCGGTCCATCGGCATTTCCGAGTAAAAGACAATTTGCTCCAGTTCGGTGAAGTGGACTACTTTCTCAATCAATTCCGAGCGATTTGGGTGATTGGAGCAGGCAAAGCCAGCGCCAGAATGGCAAAAGCCATTGAGCAAGCCTTGGGAGACAAAATCACAGGAGGATTGATAATTACCAAATACGGAAATCGGGAAATGCTCCAAAAAATCCAGGTTCGGGAAGCAGGTCATCCGATTCCGGACCTTCAAGCCCTCAAAGCCAGCCAAGAACTGATTGAACTCTGCCATAAATTCCAGAAAGATGATTTGGTAATTGCTCTCATCTCTGGAGGAGCTTCTGCTTTGCTTAGTGCCCCGGCTGGGGATATCTCATTGGAAGATAAACAATTGACCACTGAGCTTATGCTCAAAGCGGGAATGAGAATAGGGGAGATAAATCTGGTCCGGAAACATATCTCCAGATTAAAAGGAGGGAGATTGGCTAAATTGGTTTATCCCGCAACTATGGTCTCTTAGATTCTTTCAGATGTAATCGGAGACCCCTTAGAAACCATTGGCAGTGGACCAACTGCGCCAGACCCCAGCTCCTTCCAACAGGCAATAGAGTGCTTGAGAAATTATCAGCTCTGGGACCAGCTTCCTGATTCAGTTAGGAGATTATTGGAAATGGGTGATAAAGGGCAATGGGAGGAAACCCTAAAACCTAATGACCCGGTCTTCAAGCGGGTTCAGAACCTAATCGTTGGCTCCAATTATTTATCTCTGCAGAGCGCCAAGCATTATGCCCAAAAACTCGGCTTTCACACCATAATCCTTTCCAGTGCGATTCAAGGTGAAGCAAAAGAATTAGCCCATTTTTATGGCGCAATTTTTCAGGAGCTTAAAAAATCCGCCAATCCCTGCCCCTCGCCTGCCTGTATCATCGCGGGTGGAGAACCCACGGTCACGGTCAAAGGTGATGGAAAAGGAGGCAGAGCCCAGGAACTGGCTTTAGCAGTGGCGCTGAAAATTGATGGGCTCATAGGAGCGGTGTTTCTTTCTGCAGGCACTGATGGCTCTGATGGACTAACTGATTCCGCAGGCGCTATCTCAGACTGGACCACCATTGCCCGTGCCAGAGCTAAAAATATGGCGCCAATGGAATATCTCAACAGAAATGACTCTTATAATTTCTTTTATCCTTTAGGCGACCTGGTCATTACCGGTCCCACCGGCACCAATGTAATGGATATTCATATCCTCTTGGTCGGTTAATCCAGTCTAAAAATGAGAGCAAACCAAGCGTTTTTGGAAAATTTTAACTGATAATCCCTTTAATATATTCCCGGGTGAGTTCCTGCTTAGGATTCTCAAAAATCTCTTTCGCGGCTCCCGCTTCTATCACCTCTCCCAAATAAAGAAAAATCACATAATCCGCAAGCCTTCTCGCCTGCCTCAAGATATGGGTCACCAGAACAATAGTATAATTATTTTTCAGCTCCCAAAATTTCTCCTCAATCCGCTTACTGGAAATCGGGTCCAAAGCAGAAGTCGGCTCATCCCCAAGAATAATCTCCGGCTCCACCGCTAACCCCCTTGCCAAAGAAAGCCTTTGTTGCTGACCAATTGATAATCTCCCCGCAGGCTCATTCAGTCTGCCTTTAACTTCCTCCCATAGCCCTACCTCATTAAGATAATGCTCCACTATCCGATTAAGCGCTTTTTTATCCTTGATACCATGAATCCGCGGACCGTAGGCGACATTGTCATAAATGGACATTGGAAGGGAACAGGGCTTTTGGCTTAATAAGCCCATCTTCTTCCGAATCCGGGTTATTTCAACCTTGGGGCTTAGAATATCTTCTCCATCAACTATTATTCTCCCAGAATACCGAACCTCCTCCTGAAGGTCCAAGAGCCGATTAAAAGATTTAAGCAAGGTGGTCTTGCCACAGCCGGAAGGTCCTATTATCACCGTAATCATCTTCTCCGGTATCTCCAGATTGATGTTCTTAAGCGCCTGCTCCCGACCATAATAAACATTCAAATCTTCCACCCGAATATGAGACTTAAAAATCATCTCTCCTCCTACTTCACAATATATTTATGAAAGCGTTTGCTCAAAAATCTGGTCACCAGACTGATGCTGATAATTATTACGGTCAAAATCAAGCCAGACGCATAAGCTCGGTCTTGCACCTCTGGAAACGGAGTGCCTAATTGATAAAAAATCGCCAAAGGCAGGGTCGCCACTGGCCTAAAAAGCGATACCGAGATATAGTCGCTATAACCCGCAGTGAAAATCACAGAAGCCGCATCCCCTATCCCCCTACCAAAGGCAATTAAAACCGCAGTGATAATCCCCGGAAAAGTCTGCCTTAAAACTATTTTTAACCCGGTTTCAAACCGAGTAGTGCCTACTGAATATGATGCCTCCAATAGCTCCCTCGGCACCATTCTCATCACCTCATCCATTGCTCTACTCATAATCGGGAAAATCAAAAGCGATACCGCTATCATTCCTCCCAATAAAGATGCTTTTAAACCAAAGAAAACCATAATCGTGAACCCAAAAGCTCCATAAACAATAGAGGGAACACCCCATAAAACATCCAATGAAAACCGAATAAAAGCGCTGATTCCGCTGGTTCGCTTAAGATAGATATTCAAATATAATACCAAAGGCAGGCTTAAAAAAAACGCAATTAAGCTGGCTCCACTCGCCAAAACCAAAGAACCGATAATCGCATTTAAAATCCCGCCCCCCTTGCCTAAATAAAATCCACCCTTAGGAGATTGGCTAATCATTGACCAGCTCAAAGCCGGAAGCCCTTTTATAAAAATATCTAAAACAATCAAAACCAAACCCAAAAATATCACCCCGCAGGAAAAAAGCATCAAGCCTAAAAAAAACCTCTCCTCTACCCTCCTCCAAAACCTACCACTCAAAATAATGGGCTTCTCTTTCAATACCCCCTCCTCTCAATCCTTAACAAAACCAGCCTAGAAATGATATTAAAAATTAAGGTCACCAAAAGCAGAATAAAAGCCCCCAATAAAAGCGCAGAATCATACAAAGGAACAGATAACATCTCCCCATAATTATTGGCTATCAAAGCCGGTAAGGTATAAACCGGCTCAAAAACCGACCTCGGAAGCCTCGCCACATTACCCGTCACCATCAAAACCGCCATGGTCTCTCCAAATGCCCTTGCCAAGCCTAACCCAACCCCAGCTATAATCCCCGCAAGAGCCTTCCGAAGAACCGTTCCCTTGACCGTCTGCCATCTGGTCGCTCCCAACGCCAAAGATGTCTCCCGAAGCTCAAAAGGAACCGCTCCCAGAACCTCTACGGAGATATGAATAATCACCGGTGAAATCATAATCGCTAAAACTAACCCTCCGCTTAATACACAATAGCCACTGGTATCAACCCCAAAAAAAGCACTAAGATAATTCCGAACCAACGGCACCACCACCATCACTCCCCAAACCCCATATACTACTGAGGGAAGCCCTGCCAGTAAATCTATCAATGGCTTTGACCATTCCCGTAGCCACTTCGGACCATATTCCGAAAGGTAAATCGCACTCAAAACACATAAAGGAACCGATATTATAACTGAAACTATCGTCACCCATAAAGTCCCAACTATAAACGCCAAAAAACCAAATTCACCCCGACTCGGACCCCAGACTCTCCCCAAAAACAATTCCGAAATAGATTTCACCTCTAAAATCGGCCTAGACTTCCAATATAAAGCAACTACCATCACAAAAACCATTACCCCTGCCAAGACAACTATCGCCACCATCCCTAAACTTACTAACCTATCCTTGATAAACCTACCACGCATCTAAAAAACCCCTGTTATTTAATCCAATCTCCCAAGTTCCTCTCTTAACCGCTCCGATGATAATCTTATATAACCCGCCTCCGAAACATATTCCTGACCATCTTTCAATATCCATTTAACAAATTCTAAAACCTGACTCTTCTTTGGCGAACCCTTAAATACCAAATATAGCTCCCGAGCAGGTGGGGACGGGTATCTACCATCAGCAATCGCCCCCTTCAATTTATCCAAGCTACTATAAAAATCCTCCTCCATCTCCAATACCCCATCCTCATCCAAATCTATCCCCAGAACCCGAATCCCAGAAATCTCCCTCCCGCTCTTATAATCATAAGCATAACCAATATTGTTATATCCAATCCCTAAAACATCCGACCTTACCGCCTGCGCTACCCCGGGGTCCCCATAAACCCCAACCCCTCTTAAATCCTCCTGCTTAACCCCCAAAAACTTTGCCCAAACCTCCCCAGCTCCACAAGCATCCGAACGGGTATATACTGAAACCGGAGAATGCACACTCCTTCCAACCAACTCCCCCCAATCTTTTATTTCCCCAGATACCCAAATCTTTTGAAGCTCGCTCCGCTTTACCCCACGGCTCCCAAGCTCCTTTAAAAACGGATTCTTCTCATTCACCGTCACCACCACCGCATCTTTAACCACCGCTATATAAAAAGCTCCTCTCTGAACCTCCTCCGGATATATCTCCCTTGATACCATCCCAATATCCACCATCCCACCCAAAACATCCGCCATCCCTTTTCCCGCACCCCCTGCTGAAATATCTATCTTCACCTCAGAATGCAAATTCTGATATTCCTCTGACCACTTCACCATCATCGGGTATAATGCCCAAGCCCCTGATACCGTTATCACCTTTACTTCTTTTTTCCGCTCACAGCCAAAAATCCAACAAAATAAAATCAAAAATAAAATCCCACCCCAGAAAATTTTTTTCCCCATAAGCCCCCCTGAAAATTGATTTATAAATAACCTAAATTCTTGAGCCTCTGCTTGATTCTCTCTATCTCCAACTCACTCAATTGACCGCTTTCGGTAATCACCGCACTCGCCACCAAATCCCGTAATACATAAACCACAAAATCCGTCACCGAATCATAACCAGAACCCTCAAGAACCACCTTGAGCTTTTCATAAAGCGGTCTCGGTATCTTAATGGTCACCTTATCTTTGGCTTTAGTCTCTACCTTCCCTTTTTTAGCTCCTTTTCCCATCTACACTCCTTTTAGAGTATTTTAACACTCTTATAAGAGCCTGTCAACAAAATTTACAAAAATTAAAAACAACCACTTCACCTCTAACTACACCCCTCCCCTCAAAACCAAAAGCTGAATCAGGGAAAAATTGAAAATCTGTCCTGTCTAAAGACAGGATGAAATTGTAATGTAGCTCACAATTTCCCCATCCTTGCCCGAACCTGTAAATGAGACCAACGAGAGGAACTTACTAATTGAGCCAATAC
>Ga0123519_10010273_pt1 | contig 13966 bp, 14 predicted proteins | sample YelNatPaOPRAMG02_FD_87396 | JGI IMG/M metagenome (GOLD analysis project Ga0123519, IMG submission 87396) | Hot spring microbial communities from Yellowstone National Park - Yellowstone National Park OP-RAMG-02 (version 2) | ecosystem: Environmental > Aquatic > Thermal springs > Hot (42-90C) ...
GTATGATTCAATAAAAGTGATAATAAAACCTTATAAATAATCATTTAATTTTAAATCACAAGCTTTTCGGATTAAAAGGAATGAAAATTTCATTTGGATTTATTTTTATTTCTTTTTTAATTAAAAATAACAACTCATCTCTACAATATTTATTCATATTTCGAGACAAAAAATCATATAAATTTTCATACACACTCATATAAGTTTCTTTATTGGAGTTTAAAATAAAACTTTCATCAATTAATACAATATCTCCACTTTCTAAGAATCTCAATTTGGAAAATCCTCCTAAGTTTTTAACACAATATTCTTTTATGATTTTTTGATTTTTAATATCATTTTGCAATTTCATTTACCTCATCTCAAAAAGATTTCTTTTATATATTAATTTAAAAATTTATTAAAACCTCTAAATTTTTTAAAATAGAATTATATTAATCGACAAAAACAACCATTAATTATTTAAAAAAGAAAAGAAATAATATTTATCCAAATGTTTTATAATTCACAAGGAAATAAATCTGTAAAAATTGGTCCTGAGTCACTTAAAAAAACATTTCTTTCTATTCTCAAACCCCCCAAAATTTCTTTCCCATAGAGTCCAGGTTCTACTGTAAAATAATGACCTATATCGACTTTACCTGTTGAATTAGGATAAAACATCGGAATAGGTTCATGGAGTTTTACACCGATTCCATGCCCTAAAAATGGAGTAAAATATTTTCTCCACTTTGTTTTTGTTATTGATTCTTTAGCGATTTGGTATATATTTTGGGTTTTTTCGTGAGGTTTGCAATTTTTTAAAACTTCTTCTATGGCTTGATTTATTGTATTAATCATATCTTGCTGTTCAATTGAAGGATTTCTACCCACTACCCAAGTTCTCGTAATATCTGACCAATACCCATTAACTTGAGTATTTAATTCAAGCATACACAATTCTCCTTTTTTCATTTTATATGATGAAGAGATATTATATGGAAAACAAGCACGGGAACCATTTTCGGGACCAGCCATTACATAAGCTAAAGCTCTGATAAAATAAATTTTATCATTATAATCTAATAATTTATTTTGAATAGTTGATTCACAAATAGTTGCTATCTCAATCTCAGTTTTTTCTTCATAGACTGCTTCTGCAGCTTTTTGTAATCCAAAATAATTTAATTCATTCACTAATTTTAAATTTTCAAAATCTAATTTTGATTTATATGCTCTAATTTCGTATATTAATTCAGTTGCATCTTCCAATTTCCAATTCTTAAAATTCTTTGCAATTAGATAAAAGAATGGATCATTTGGAATATTTATTTCATATCCTAAATGCGTACCCGCAATAGATTCAAAATTTTTTTCAATACCGATTTTTAGACTTTTATTTGCAATTTCTAATTTTTGAAATTGGTCAATAATCGAATTATTGTCTTTTGGTTCATATTCTATCATATAATTTATTATTCTATTTTCAGCAAACAACGATTCGGTTGATGGAGTTAATAAAATAGGTTCTTCATCTAAATTGAAAAAAACAACTCCCCATCCCGTAATTGGCCACCAATTACTAAAATAAAGAACATTTTCAGGAATCTTTAATAAAAGTCCATCAAAACCTGACTTTTCCATTAATTTTCTAATATGATCGAATTTTTCTTTATCTTGTTTCATAATTCTAATAAATATTTATAGAAAAAAAATTTAATTAATTATTCTACTTCACTAAATTTCAATTCTGAAATAATTCTAAATAAATTTTGTTTTAGTATTAACTTATAAACAAAATATAATGTGCAGAAATAACCTAAACTTAAAACAATCCAAACTATTAAAGTAATTAAATATGTATTCATTAATCCAACAAAAATATCAGACGAATATCCTAATGCAATAATAAAGATAAGAAGATTTATAATAAAAATGCGAGATTGATTAGGAAATTTTCTTACTAAATAAATTCCAATCGTTCCAATAATTAAAGTCCCACCATAAAAATCAATTCCGACTCTAAAAGCACCTAAAAAAACCTTTAATATATTAGTTTCATCGGGCATGAAATACCACAGCCCTAATTTCCAACCTAAAAATGTTTCAACAAAAATTTCCCAAAGAATCACAAATATTCCAGAAATCAATAATATTTTTATCTCATTTTTCCTTAATTTAAATACTCTAATTAAAATTATGAAAATAAAAATTGTAGATATAAGAACAATAATTGTTGTATGTAGCTGAAAAGTTTCAATTCCTAGTTTGTTTCGATCTGGTTTCCAAAACAAACTTATTATAAGTGGAATTAAAAATCCAGTTGATAAAAAAATAATTGAAAAAAATACTATAAATGAATTTTTTTTTTGATGGTTCTTTTTAATCATATTATAATTTAAATTTTAATATTAAAAAAGTTATTTAAAATAAAAAAAAAGTGTTTTTAATGAAAAATCCTTCTGAAATAATTGAAAATGCGAAAAAGAAAGCTGCTTATACTGCAATTGATGAATTTGTTAGGGAAGGAATGATTATTGGCATTGGATCTGGTTCAACTATAATTTATGCGGTTGAAAGATTAATTAGTCGTGTTAAAAATGAAGGTTTAAAAATAACTTGCATTCCTACATCTTTTCAAAGTTACCAATTAATCACTTCAAACAAACTGAATTTAGGTAATTTAGATTTATATCCCGACATTGATATTGATATAGATGGAGCAGATGAGATTGATAATAATTTGAATTTAATCAAGGGGGGAGGAGGTTGCCATGTTCATGAAAAAATTATTGCCAATAATTCAAAACAAATGGTAGTAATTGCAGATTATAGAAAAGAATCTATAAATTTAGGAGAAAAGTGGAGAAATGGAATTCCAATAGAGGTTATTCCCATTGCTTATGTCCCAATAATGAAAAAATTGGAAAAAATGGGTGGAAAACCTATATTAAGAATGGGAAAAAATAAAGCTGGACCTTGTATAAGCGACAATGGGAACTTTATAATTGATGTTGATTTTGGTGTAATTAATAATCCAATAGAATTAAATGAAAAAATAAAATCAATACCCGGTGTTATTGATACTGGTATTTTTATTAATAATAAAGATGCAAATATTGTAGCTGCTTATATAGGATTGGAAAATGGTAACGTTAAAAAAGTTTTAAAAAAAAATAATTAAAATTTTTATTTTGTTTTTAATTTTACTTTTATTACAGTGTAATTTTTCGATTTTATTCCTTCTGGAATCCAATTTAGAAACAAATTATGCCATAATTTTTTCTTAATCTCTTGATTTTTTTCTATAATAGCTCTTCCTGAATATTTTAAATAACCATTCGCCATTGGAGTATTTAAATAAATTTCAACATAATCATTCTGTAAAATATCCTTTATTTTATTAGATTCTGAATTAGTAACAAAAAATATTTCCGCAGGATCACTATTTTCAAAATTTAAAACTGTCATATATCGGCCAGATGGTTCATTTTTTTTATTAAATGTTACAAAAAAAACAATATTATATTTTTTAAATAAAATTTCCAAATTATTTTTCGATTCGCTCATAATTAAATAAATTCTTCATAGATTTTCAATATACTGACTAAAAATTAAAAGAAAAATAGAAATTAAATTTTTAAAGAATAAATTAAAGATTTAAAATGAAAATATTTTATAATTAAATAATTACATATAATCTGGACTTTCTATTCCTAAAAGTTTTAATCCAGTTTTTATAATACATTTAGTACAATATGCTAATGACGAACGAGCTTGCTTTAAATTTGTTTCAACTTTCGATACTGAATACTTATTATAATTTTTATTATATAAAGCTGCCACTTCCAATAAATAATTTGCAATTATTGAAGGTTTGTATGATTCGGCAGCTTCTTTAATAATTTCTGGAAATTTATATAATGACTTAATTAAATATAACTCTTCATCTTGAGTTAATAAAGAAAATGTGGAAATATCAATTTCTTCTTTTTTAAAATTAATTTTTTTTAGCATTGAATTTATTCTAGCATGTACATATTGTAAATAAGGAGCACTATCCCCTTCAAAATTAAGCGCTTTCTCCCATGTGAAATCAATATCACGAGTACGATCATTAGATATATCCGAAAAAATTATTGCACCAATACCAACCATTCTTGCCACTTCTTCCTTGTTCTCAATATCAGGATTTTTTTCGTTGATAATATCAAGTATTTTTTCCTTGGCTTTTTGGATATAATCTCTAAGTAATACAAAATTACCCATTCGAGTAGACATCATTTTACCTTCAAATGTCATAGTTCCAAATTCAACATATTCAAAGATATTTCTATCAAAACCTGCTAATTCTAAAACATTAAATAATTGCTTAAAATGTAGTTTTTGAGTATTTCCAACAACGTAAAGAATTTTATATGGTTTGAATGTATTGATTCTATATATTGCTGCAGCAATATCCCTAGCATGGTATGTTGAAGCACCATCAGACTTTCTTAAAATTAAAGGAGTTTCTATTCCTTTATCCTTGAGATTGACTATTAAAGCACCTTCGTTTAATTCAGTTTTTACATTTCTTTTTATAAATTCTATTGCGTTATTAATTTTATCATTATAAAAAGATTCACCTTGATAATAGTCAAATTCAATTCCTAATTCTTTATAATATTGATTAAATTCATTAATACTTATTTCATAAAACTTTTTCCATAATTCTCTAGCTTCATTATCCCCATCTTCTAATTTTTTAAACCATTGTCTCCCAAATTCGGTTAAATTGGGATTTTCTTTTTCTTTTTTACTAAATTCAATATAAAGGTCCACTAAATAATCAATTCCATTTTCTTCCAGCTTTTTAGGATCTCCCCAAGTTTTATATGTATATAATAATTTACCAAATTGAGTTCCCCAATCACCTAAATGATTTATTCCTATAACATTGTATCCCAAAAATTTAAAAATTTTTTTCAAAGAATTGCCAAGTAAAGTTGATCTTAAATGAGCTACTCCAAATGGTTTGGCTATATTAGGAGATGAATAATCAATTACTATCGTTTTAAATTTACCTATGTCTGAACTACCGTATAATTCTCCCTTTTCAAAAATCTCAGGTAAAATTTTTGTAAAAAAGTAATTTCGATTAATATAAAAATTAATATATCCATTCAAACTTTCAATTTTCTCAAAATATTCATCCGGTTTTAAATTATTAACTATTTCATTGGCTATTTGTATAGGATTTTTCTTTAAAATTTTTGCAAATGGAAAACACGGAATTGATAAATCTCCATATTCTATAAATTCGTCCTTATTTTCCTTTTTTTTAGGTTTAGGTGGAGGTTTTATTAGTTTTTTATCAATAGGAACAAATTGTTTTAACCTTTCTATAATTAATTCAGCAAAATCCATAATTAGATAAATTTTATATTTCATTAATCTTTTTCTAAATTAATTTTGATTATTGAATTATATTTTGGTATATATTCTTTATTGGTTCGGCATCTATTTTCTCATGTGTATTAATATAGAGAACTCCATCTTCTAAAATCTTTCTAACATTTTCGTCTGTAATGCTAAAAAATTTTTCTTTTCCTTTTTTTTCGTATTTCACTAAATTAGCACTCAATAGAATTCTTAATTGATATGAAATTGCTGGTAAACTCGTTCCTATCAATTCTCTAATTTGGTTTACGGTTAATTTTCCATGCAAAATCAAAAAATCTAATATTTTAATTCTTGTTTCATCTGATAATGCAGAAAATATTCTAGCTAATTTTCTCTCTTTACTCATTTTTTTACCACCAAAATAAAATATTTTAATAATTTTTTAAATGTTTTTAAATAAAAAAATAAGGATTTTTAAAAATTTACATTTAAAATTAATATATTTTCAAATCTTTTTTAATTAAAATAAAAGAGATAATTTGCAACGTTATTTTAATTATCTTTATCTTTTACGAAATTTAAAGCATTTTCAATAGATTTAATTGCTTCATTTGCATGTATTTTTTCTATTATTAAGGGAGGAAGCATTCGAAGTACTGTCATTCCAGCTGATAAAAATAATACATTTTCGTTTTTCTCACAATAATCAATATATGGACCACTTTTTGATTTAAATTGGATCCCAATTAATAAACCTAAACCTCTTATTTCTCTAATTGAACTTGAACTAATTTTTTTCAATTTTTCTATAATATATTTTCCAAGTTCATTTGCATTTTCGGGCAAAGATTTTTCTTTTAAAGTATTAATTGTAGCAATTGCCATAGATGCAGCTAATGGATTTCCACCAAATGTTGATGCATGTTCTCCTTTTTCTAATTTAGCCCAGATATGTTGTTTAGAAACAACTGCACCTATTGGAAAACCTCCTGCCAATCCTTTAGCAATAGCAATTATGTCGGGTTTTACATTATATTGTTCATATGCAAACATTTTTCCACAACGCCCCATGCCAGTTTGAACTTCATCAAAAATTAAAAGAATGTTTTTTTCATCACATAATTCTCTTAATCCTTTAATAAATTCCTTATCAGCAGGATATACACCGCCTTCACCTTGTACCAATTCAGTTATTATACATGCAGTATTTTCATCAATTAAACCTTTTACGGAATCTAAATCGTTATAAGTTGCAAATTTTACCTTTTTACTTAAAAAATTTTCAAAAGGTTGTCTATATTTTGGATTAAATGTTAGAGATAAACTACCCATTGTTCTTCCATGAAATGACCTTTTCATTGCAATAACATTAGGATCCTTCTTTTCCCTATTATATGCTAAAGCTAATTTTAAAGCGCCCTCAACAGCTTCAGTTCCACTATTTACTAGAAAACATTTGGTTTCATCATAGAATGTTAATTCTGCCATTAACTCAAATAATTTTGCTCTGGTTTCATTTGGATAAGAACTATGTAATGTTACCAATTTTTTAGATTGCTCTTCTAATGTTTTAATCAAAACTGGATGAGCATGACCTAAACACGCAACACCATGCCCACTCATAAAATCTAAGTATTTTTCATTTTGGTCTGTATATAAATAAACACCTTCTCCTCTAACAAATACCTTATCTTTTAACGAATATAAACCAGATCCAAACTTCTTTTCTAAATCTAAAAAATTTGTCATATTTATATAAAAATATTGAAAATAAATAAAATATTTTATAAAATTAAAATAAGTTCGGAGATTTTAAATGATAGATAATAATTATTCTATTAATTATATTTTGGTTAGTAATGCAACAATTAGAAATCCTATTTCCGGAATTAAACTTTTGCATAATATTGCTTCAAAATATAAAATACCAGTTAATTGGATCGTTAATTTAAGAACTATCGAATTATATAGAGATTTTTTTAATGAATTCCATCAGAAAAATAATGACGACTTAATTTTTCAATTACAACCGAATGATCCAATTTTAGAAAATCCTGGAATGGAAGAAAAAAAACCAAATTTCAATACTTGGAACAATGTTGATGATTTTACAAAATTAATACATACACAAAAAGAAAATATCATTAAATTACTGCCATGGGCAAAATTGAATACCGCATATTTAAATATATACTCAAATTCATATCTCAAAGCATTGAAAAATAAAGGATTTATAGCTATTTACGGAACAAGATGGAAAATTGATAATTACTATAAAAAAAACATTACAGGACTACCAATAGGAACATACAAATCATCAGAATATTTTTATATTCCTACTAAAAATACTCAATTTGAATTTATATGTTTTGATAATTCTACTTTGGACTTCAATAGAGTCTATCATTCTGGTAAAAGTTATTATAACTTTCATTCTTTATATTTACAAAAGAAGAAAATTTTAACGAAAAATAATATTAATTATTGGAAAAAATTAATTGATATCTATAGAAAAAACACTAAATATAACAAACTTATAAATATTATTCAATACGAACCAGCGAATGAACTTGAATTTTCGATGCAAAATAATCATTTTAGATTCCCTTCTGAAGTCGAAGAAGTTCAATTAATTCTTGATAAAATATTTCAATATATTTCTAATCAACCAGACATTATTACATATTCAATTTCTAATTTATCTCAAATTATTTATAATAATTCAAATCTTGATATGGGCATAAATTATTTGTATCTTGATAATTTTGTTATTCCAAATAAAGAATACCAAATTCTTATTCGCTCCAAAAAGTTTAGAAAACAAATATTTAAAGAAAAAATTTATTATGGAATAAAAAAATTATTAAGAAAATCCAATGCCGATGATAAACCCGAAATATGGCCCAAAAACGGTAAAATCTTTCCTACAATATTTGTTTATCAAGATAGTTTTACCCAAATGCTATTTTATCCAGATAATCCAAAATCTAAATTAAAAAGAAACGTTGATGATATTATAATCACAAGACCTTTCAAACAATTTTTCTATCGTAATAACTGGATTTTTAAAAGAAATTATTTTCCTCTTATAAAAAATTATTCAATTCAAGAAGAACTAAATAAAAAAATTATAAATCTCGAAATTCAGTGCTCATATGATATAAACTGGGGAGTTTTATTAAATCAAAAGTGTAATTCTATTGAAATCATTCATTCTAATAATGAAGTCGCTAAAACATGCTCTAATAAATCAAAAAAGATTGAATCTTTTATTTTTGCATATCTTATCTTAAAAAAAGGATTAAACAAATATAAATTAATCATTCAATAAAATTTAATGCAATTAAACGAAAAAATCTTTGATTTTGACCTTTTAACACAAAATCTCATCAATCCTCCAAGGTTTATTTTCTTTAGATCGCAAATCTTGTATTGAAAATCGAATCGATGGTCCTTCTCCTTCAATTATTGCTTCATAATCTCCATAAAATCCTGTAAAATTTATCGACCCATATTCATCTAATTGATAAATTCCAGTGGAATTCCATTCAACATGTATTAAATTATATAGAGCGTTATAAACTGGCAAAATTCGGCCATTTTGATCTATCATATATGCTCCGAGTTCTGGTTTCCAGGAATGGTAATAACACAAATCCCACCAGACTATTGAATAAATTGCAGGATGCGAAAATAACATGGTATAGGCTCTAACGGCCCATTCTGCTTGAGACTGTTCTGTTATCAGACCTCTGCGGACTCCGGACGTGTAATAACCTTTACTTGCTGGAATAAATTCAGTTATATGACATGGAATTTTAAATCTGCCAAAACTATCAAATGTATCTATTATATCTTGCAATGAATGAAACTCAGTAATGCAATGAAATTGAAAACCAAGCGCATTAGGAGCAAAACCATCAGCCACAATTTTTTCAACAAACTTATAAAATTTTCCTCCATCATGACTCATTGTAGCAGCATCGCCGGGACCAACTGTATCATATTCGTTTGCAATAAATTCACAATCTGGTCTTACACTTCTGGCTTTAGCCAAAGCAACCTCCCAAGTTTCTACAGCATTTTTACCGAGTAATGTGTTATTTAAATGAGTCATTTCATTCACCAAATCCCAAATTTTAATCTCAGGAAATGCTAATAAGACCTTTTCGATTCTTTCTAATGCAGCATCAGTTTTATTTTCTACATCATTAAGCCATAGTGGAAGAGATGGCACATGTTCCCAAATAATTGGATGTCCTTTTGGTGTTGCATTAAAAGAACTCAACCAAGCGGTTATATTATGCAAATATAATTGCCATTCAATATTTTCTTCATCTTTTTTAGGTTGATATGTACGCCAATAAAAAGGAACAACACCATAATTAAACATTTTTGAAAAATATTCGGTGTATATTTGATCTATTAGAGGATTACCACTTCGATTATAATTGAAAGTGTTAGCACCAAATTTAAATGCATGTGAAAGCTGTCTAATATAAATACTCTTATTAGCAAATTCAGAACCAAATTCTAATGAATAAGTTCCACGTCTTATTTTTAATATTCGAGCTTTTGCAGCTTCTAGTAACGAATTTTCATTTATTGATTTAAAAGTATATGGAGTAATCATATCATACAATGAAAATCCTAATCCAGTTACAAGAATAAACAACCAAATGATGCTTGAAAGGTTTTTTTTAAAATTTCCACTTTTATTCCTCATCTATGAAAAACCTCCTATCACTGCAATTAGACTTAAATAAGGAATTAAAATAACCAAAAATGATATAAATGCATAAATCACGCCATATCGGCCTTTAATTTTATACTGAGTAACATATTTAGCGGCATAATACAAAAAATCTAAAAACATGCTTACAAGACCGCAAATCCAAATGCACATGAGAAAATCATTACCAATCGGATCTAATTCTCCCGAAATTATAATAATTATTAATGGAATTCCAAGATAAAAAGCGATTCTAACACTTCTGCAAAATAAAATAGTTAAAAATGTTTCTTTTAATACTGGAATTTTCATAAGATTATCGTGTTGAGAATTATTAGATATTTTTGAGATTTTTCGAATACATAATAAAGATGTCATTAATGAAGATATAATCAAAAATGCAGGTCCGCAGAGTGCAACTATTATAGAATGAGTGAAAGTTCCTCGTTCGAAACCATTAAATATTAATTTATAATATTCTGGATTAAAAATATCTAACAAAGTAGGACGATGTATATCAATTGCAATAGAAATATATCTTGAAATGAAAAACAAACCAGTAAAAACAATTAAGATAATATTTAATTTTCTTTTATTAAAAATTTTATAGCAATTTAATGGATTTTTAATAGATATACTTAATTCTTCGATCATTTCTCAAACTTCCTATTAATAAATTATTTATTTTTAAATTTTTATTTAATTTTTAAATATAAAAATTTTATAATAAATATAGATTCAATTTCATTAAATTATAATTGATTAAAAAATAAATTAAAGAGATGATTTGATGAAAATTCATGAAATACTAAACAAATTCCGCTGGGATGAAAATTTCAAATCGAAAATAGATGATTATATTTTAATATATATTCATCGAGGAGCGATAAATGATGAAAAAGTAATCAAATTGACTCAAATTACTAAAGTAAATAAAGATTCATTTTATTATAAAGAAACTGAATATGATGAAGAAACTTATATTCCATATCATAGAATAAAAATGATAAAATCTAATAAAACTAATGAAATTATTTATGAAAAAAGAGAAAAATTAAGAAACATAAAATAATTTTAATTCAAATAAAATAAGTTGAAATAATATGACAAAAAGTCCTTTTGAACAAATTAGCAAAATATTCACTGCAGATGAATTGATAAGTATAGCATTTAGACGAGCGGATTCAAAATCAGCCTCATTACCTAGAACTTTAAAAAAAATTATTAGATCAAGAAGGAAAGAAATTAATAAAATCAATAATGTTAATGAATATTTAATAAATAAAATTAAGGATATTATTCAATCATTTCCCAATTTTGAAGAACTCCATCCATTTTATAGAGAGTTTATTGATTTATTGATAGATAAAGATAAATTCAAGTTATTATTAGGAAGACTAAATGGCATTATCCCTATTTTAAAAAATATTGAAATAGGTATTATAAAAAAGATAAAAAGCTCGGAAGATCCTGGAACTTGTGCCGCATTAAGAAGACAATTTTTTGCAAGAATCAAATCAGTTATTAAAGAACAAAAATATAATTTTGAGGAGCTAGAATTCATCAGAGTTCAATTAAAAAAAATTCCTGCAATAGATATATCACTTCCTTCTATAGTTATTTCGGGTTATCCAAATGTAGGTAAAAGTAGTTTAGTTGCTAAAATCTCAACTGCAAAACCTGAGATTTGTGAATATCCATTTACAACAAAAAATATAATTATAGGTGTGTATAAGGATGAAAATAATACTAAATTATTTCAAATTATTGATACTCCAGGAATACTTGATAGACCTATGTCGGAAAGAAATATTATAGAAAAGCAGGCTATATTAGCTTTGAGAACAATATCAAATATTGTAATATTTATGATAGATCCAACATATTCTTGTGGATATTCTGTTGATAATCAAATTTCATTATTTAATGAAATTCGAAATGAATTTATTGAGAAGGTAAAAGTTCCGTATTTAGTATTGATAAATAAAATTGATATAGCTTCTAAAGAAATGGTTGAGGAAGTTTTGAATAAATTAAATTTAGAAGAGGAAAAATATTTAAAGATTTCTGCTAAAGAAGGCCCTTTTACAGAACTGCTAAATAGAATAAAATATTTAATAGAAAAATATAGATTAATAGATTTTTCATTTAAAAAGCTTAAAAATATTGAAAATAAGTGATTTGCGTGGAAACATGCAATTATTTTTATGAATATGCTCTATGTTTAGATATAGGAGGGGCAAATACAAAATATTCATTATTATTTTTGGATTTCGATAAATATTTAAACGAATTAAAATCGATAATGCCAAATAAAAACTTAAATAATGAAGCAATAAAATATAAAAATATATTAAGAAATACAATTCAAATTATTTCCGAAATAAAATATTTTCCATTTTGGAAGCATAATAATAAGGAATTTGTAGATTTATTACTACAGATAAAACAACAAGTTATTGAATTTTTAAGGAATAAAAATGAAAATAAAAATAGCGATTATTATGTATTAGCTACAATTACAGCAGAGTTAAGCGATGCTTTTCAAACAAAATATGAAGGAATAATAACAATCTTAAACGATCTTGAATGTGTTTTTGATAAAAATAAAATTTATCTTATCACGGTTAATGGAGATTTTATAAGTATAGATAGCGCAAAAGATAGATATTTAAGTGTAGCCGCTTCTAATTGGGTTGCCACTAGTTTAGTATTAGGTGAGGATGAAGATTTATCAATATTATTAGATCTTGGATCCACCACTTTAGATCTTATTCCAATAAGACATGGTATACCTGTTCCAATAGGAAAAAATGATTTAGATCGATTATTAAATAATGAGCTTTTTTATACAGGAATTCTTAGGCCTCCAATTTCAAGTGTTGTTAATCAAATACCATTTAGAAATAAATTATGTCCAATTTCGTTTGAGTTTTTTTCAAATATGGCAGATGTTTATTTAATATTAGATAAGATTTCCGAAGAACAATATATATGTGAAACTTCTGATGGAAGACCAAAAAGTAAAGAATATTGTTATTCTAGATTATCAAGAATCGTTTGTGGCGATTTAAATTTAGTATCCCAAGAAGAATTAAATCAAATGGCAAAATATATTTTTACATTTCATAAAAATTTAATAAAAAAAGTCATAAAACAATCTATTAAAATATATAAAAAACGATTTAAAACTTCAATTAAAAAAATTACATTTATAATTACGGGATTGGGGGCTCAAATTCTACTAAGAGAAATTTTAATGGAACTTGGAGTTAATGAATCACAAATAAGTTTTAAAGAACTTTCAAATAAAGACCTTGTAATTTCTACATCTATTTGCCTTGGAATAGTTTTTTTCAAAGATATTATAAAGAAATATATAATAAATAAATAATTTTAATAACTGAAAAATTAGCGTGATTTTTTACGACAATTTGTGAAAATAATACTTCTAACAAGATTTTAATTAAAATTGGTGGTAGTTTAATTAAAGAAAAGAGATATTTACTGATTTTATTTTCTAAATTGAATAAATTAATACTATTCTCAAATTTAGATATATATATTCTTATTGGTGGAGGAGATAAAGTTCAAAATTTACGATTAGAGTATAAACAACAGAAAAATTGTGTCGAAAATCTCAATCAATTAGAAACTTATTATCATTTTAGAGCAATAGAATTTATGACTGAAAATGCTAAAAGTTTCTTTTCGTTTTTGAAACAAATTATTAATAATTACAATTTAAATAATTTAAACATTAAAATATTAAACTTATATGAAAATAACTCTGGGAATTTTAATTTCAATGAGAATTTAAATAGTAAAAATATTGAATTTAATATTATTTATCCATTAAATATATTAGAA
>Ga0123519_10010278_pt1 | contig 13962 bp, 13 predicted proteins | sample YelNatPaOPRAMG02_FD_87396 | JGI IMG/M metagenome (GOLD analysis project Ga0123519, IMG submission 87396) | Hot spring microbial communities from Yellowstone National Park - Yellowstone National Park OP-RAMG-02 (version 2) | ecosystem: Environmental > Aquatic > Thermal springs > Hot (42-90C) ...
AAGGTACCGAGCCTGTAATGAACTGCAGAAGCCGTTGCAGTAACATGGGCTGCTCTCCGCGAGTTTGATGGCGCTCACCAGACGTTCGCGATTAGAGCAGCCCTTCCTGCTTGGGCTAGCTCATAGTGGGCAACTGTGAGGGCCGGGAGCCCCTTGACAGCGAAGGGGTGATCGTGGTATAGAGAGCGCGCCGCCGGGCTGTTGGGCGGCGGAAAACCGAATAGGACGCGGCGGGCGGATGAGCTTGGGAACCCGGTGCGAGACCGGGGCTGCCCCGCAACTGTGACCGCGGACGAAACCTGCAGGATGCCACTGCCCGACGTCGGGTGGGAAGGCGCAGGGAGTAGGACGATGCGGAAGCCAGGAGACCGATCCGCCTGACGAGCCCAGAAGCCACTTCGCGGGAAGAAGGCGCGGCGCGCTGTGCATCAGCGTTGTCGCCCTGGCCACCGATCCGGCGGCCGGGGCTCGCCGTTTCTTCGCGCCCACCTTCCCCGAAGCAGTCCACGAGGAGGGGACTATGGTGCGCAGACGCGGGTTCACGCTGATCGAGCTGTTGGTCGTCATCGCGATCATCGGCACGCTGGCCGCGATGGTCTTCCCGGCCTACGCAAAGGCACGGGAGAAGGGGCGGCAGGCGACGTGTATGTCCAACCTCCGCCAACTCGCCCTCGCCATCCTGATGTACACCGCGGACAATGACGGCGGCTACGTCCCGGCCATGACGCCGGACAACCTCATGCGGTGGCACGGCGTGCGGGCGAGCCTCGATGAGCCGTTCCACCCAGAGGGCGGGCCTCTTTGGACCTATTACCAGAGCGCGCAGCTCAAACTCTGTCCGAGCTTCTCCGCGGTCGTCGACAGTCAGGGCTTCGAGCAGGGCACGGGCGGCTATGGCTACAACGAGCAGTACGTCGGCGGCTCCCCACTCCCCTGGCCGGACATGTGCGCCCCGGCGCGGGAATTTCAGATCCAGAATCCAGCGGAGACGGTCATGCTGACCGACACGGCTTTCCTCGACGAGAACGGCAAGCTGATCGAGTACTCTTTCTGCGAAGCCCCCTACTACCAGCTCTGGGCAAGTCCGGCCGACCCCTCGACCCATTTTCGGCACAATAAGCTCGCGAACGTCGCCTTCTGCGACGGTCACGTCCGCGCGATGCCGATGGTCACCACCCATGACAGCGGCTGGTGGCTGACCACCGAGGACTACCGGAAGAACGACCTGGGCTTCCTCGGCGAGGACAACTCCCTGTACGACCGATGGTAGGCAGAGCGTCACAAAGCGCGCCGAATGGGTCGGCCGTCCTCGGCGGCCGGGCGCGCCGGGCTGGCCGTGGGCGGTGCCGGCGCGCCGCGGCGCGTGGCGCCGCGCTCGCGGCCGTCGCGCTGCTTGCCGGGGGGTGCAGCGCCAGGCGCCCGGCGCCCGGGCCGCCGGCGCGCGACCTCACCGCAGGCTTCCCGGTGTCGCTCACCGACGCCCAGGGATACCTGGTGCGTGTGGAGGCGCGGCCCGAGCGGATCGTGTCGACGGCGCCGACGGCCACCGAGATCCTGTTCGCGATTGGCGCCGGAGACCGCGTGGTCGCGGTGACCGACCAGTGCGACTTCCCGCCCGAGGCGGCGCGCCTGCCCCACGTGGGCGGTTGGTTCACTCCCAGCGCGGAGCGGGCGCTCGGCGCCAACCCCGACCTTGTCATTGGGTCCCGCGGCAACCCTCGCGAGTTCCTGGACCACCTGCGCCGGTCCGGCTGTCCGGTCTTCACCATCGATCCGAAGACCCTGGAGGATATCTACGCGGCGATTCGGGATATCGGGGCGATAACGGGGGCCGCGGAGGGGGCCCAGCGGGTGATCGAGGAGATGAAGGCGCGCCTTGCGGCCGTGGAAGAGAAGGTGGGAGATGTTCCCGAGCAGGACAGGCCGACGGCGTTCTTGTTCCTCCAGCTCAGTCCCGTGTGGACGGCCGGCTCAAAGACGTTCCAGGATGATGCGATCCGGGCGGCCGGCGGGCGCAATGTGGCCGCCACGAAGGAGGGTTTCGCGCCCTTCAGCACCGAGTCGCTGATGGCCGCCGATCCCGATTTCCTGCTCTTGTCCACGATGGACGGCGACCCGGAGCGGATGAAGCGGGAGCTGCTCGCCAACCCGGCCCTCAAGCGGCTCTCCGCGGCTCGCGAGGGGCGAATCGTGGTCCTGGAAGCCGACCCCATCATGCGCCCCGGTCCCCGGATCGTGGAGGCCGTCGAGGCGCTGGCGCGGGCGTTCTATCCCGACCGGCTCGGTTCGCCGGCCGCCTCGAGCTCCTCGTTGACGAGCGAACGATAGCCTGCCGCCACCAGACAGGTGAGCGGCCCGGGGGCTCGCACTCCGAGCGGGTGGCCGTCGATTGAGGCGACCGGCAGAATCTCGGCGAGCGAGCTGGTCAGGAAGCACTCGTCCATCGCGCGCAGTTCCTCCAGGGAGATGTCCCGCTCGTGGACCGTGAGCCTGAAGCGCTTTCCAACCTCCAGCACGGCCGCGCGCGTGATGCCGGCGAGGAAGCAGCGGGAGATCGGCGGCGTGACCAGCTCGCGGCCGGTCGCGGCGAACACGTTGCGCATGGCGCCCTCAACTACCGACCCGTCCGGATCCACCAGGATGGCCTCGTCGGCCCCTTTGCGGGCCGCCGCTCGCTGCGCCAGGAGTTTGTCGAGGTAGTTCAGGGATTTGATCCGCCGCAGCGGTGTGCTGCCCACATGAGCGGCCGGCACCGAGGCGGCGCGACACCCTCCGGTGTAGCGCTCCATTGGCGGTGCCGAAAGCGGCCGGACCAGCACGACCGTCGTGGGATCCGACGCCAGGCCCGACAGCCCCGGGGTGACGGTGAGCCGCACGGCGGCCTCGGCCAGACGCCCGGCGGTGACCGCCTCCTGTACCGCCCGCACCAGCGTCGCCCGGTCCGGGAGGCGCAGCCCGATCTCGGCGGCGCCTGCCGCAAGCCGGTCGAGGTGCTGGTCAAGGCGAAAGACCCGGCCGCGGTACGCGCGCATGGTCTCGAACAGGCCCTCCCCGTAGAGGAAACCGCGGTCCAGCGGCGATATTGCGGGCTGCTCCGGCTGGAGTAGTTCGCCGTTCACCCAGGCTATGCCGGCCATCGAACGCTCTCCAGGCCCGCGTCGCCGGCCAGCGCTCGCGCCATCGCCCGGGCCTTGTCGATGGTCTCCTCGTACTCGGCCTCCGGGTCCGAATCGGCCACGATGCCCCCGCCGACGTGGAAGTACGCGGTGCCGTGCTTGATGACCGCGGTGCGGATGACGATGTTCACGTCCATGTCGCCCGAGAAGCAGACATAGCCGATGGCGCCCGTGTAGACGCCCCGGCGCGTCGGCTCCAGTTCCTCGATGATCTCCATCGCTCGCACCTTCGGGGCGCCGGTGATAGATCCCCCGGGGAACGAAGCGCGAAGGCAGTCGAGAGCCGTGCATCCGGGCTGCAGCCGACCCCGCACCGTGGAGACGAGGTGGTGGACGGTCGCGTAGCTCTCCAGCGCGAATAGCTCGGGAACATGGACAGTACCGAACTCGCAGACGCGGCCCAGATCGTTGCGCTCCAAGTCCACGATCATCACGTTCTCGGCGCGGTCCTTTTCGCTGGCGACCAGCTCGGCCGCCAGCTGGGCGTCCTCCTCCGGGGTCGCGCCGCGGGGCCGGGTGCCCTTGATCGGCCGCGTCTCGACGACCCCGCCGCGGACCTGGAGGAAGCGTTCGGGAGAGCTGCACACGATGGCGGCGTCCGGCGTCTCGAAGTAGGCGGCGAACGGTGCCGGGTTCTGCCGACTGAGCCGCCGATACAGACCCAGCGGGGTGCCCCGGAGAGGCGCCGAGAGCCGCTGCGTCAGGTTGACCTGGTAGATGTCGCCCGCCGCGATGTAGTCCTTGGCCCGCCGCACCGCCCGCAGGTAGTCCGCTCGCGTGAAGTTGGAGCTCACACTCAGCCCCTCGGCGGTGGTCAGCCGCGCCGCGGGCGGGTCGTCGAGGGAGTGAGGATTTCCACCGGCGCCGGCGGCGATCCGCGCGGCGAGCCCATCCGCGCGCTGTTCGGCAAGGCGCTCTGCCGCCGACGGCGCCGTCTCGGGGGCACCGATAGCCGACACCCACGCCCGCTGGGCCACGTGGTCGATCGCGGCGACGGCGCCGTAGAAGCCCAGGTGGCAGTCCGCTACGGGGACATCGTCGATGGTGGCTGTCGGCACGCGCTCGACAAAGCGGCCCAGATCATAGCCGAAGTACCCCATGGCCCCGGCGATGAGCGGTGGGGCCTCCGGGGGGCGGGCGACCTGAATGTCGGCCAGCAGTCGCGCCAGCACCTCGAAAGGGTCGCCGTCCTGCCTCTCGACCCCGCCGCCGCGGCGGATCTCGATCCGCCGGCCCTTGCTGCGGAAGGTCAGGAATGGGTCGTCCGCGAGGAACGAGAACCGGCCCAGACGAGGCTCCCTCGTGCCGCTCTCCAGGATGATCGCGCCGGGCCGGCAGGCCAGGGCGGAGAAGGCGGAAAGCGCAGACGAGGGACAGGGGATCTCCCGGATTACGGGCGTGTAGGTGGGCACGGTGGTCCTCTCCGGTCGCGCCGCGATTCCACGCCTTGGCCGGCCGCTCCTGCCCGCGCGGCCGGCGGCTCAGCCCGCGGCGGGGCCTGGCAGTGCGAAGCGCATTCCGTCGCGGGCCGCCACGACGTGGACGCCGGTCTCCTGGCTGAGCCGCTCGGCTACCAGCCACGGCTTCGCCCGCCACACCGTCATGCCAAAGTGAGTGATGATGGCGGTCTGCGGCCGGATAACCTCGATCAGCCGCTTGGCGTCTGGGATGGAGAGGTGGTAGATCTCGCTCTCCTCCAGCCTCACCGTATGCATGATCACCACCTCGGCGCGGTAGTGGTCTGCGAGCTCGGGGAAGTACCGCGTGTCACAGATATAGGACCACCGGCACCCCGGTGATTCGAAGATCAGCCCGTAGACCTCGCCCGGATGGTCGTGTCGTATCGGCGCCGTCATGCGCACCGACCCGATCTGGTACTCGCCCCTCTCCTCGATGACGATGGTGCTGGCGACGTAGTCGCGGACGTAGCGGAGAATGACGGGGTCGTCCTCGTACGCATCGCGAGGCGCCAGCACCACCCCGCGCCGGTTGAACCCGCCCGTCGTCATCGCCTCCATCATTACATTCACGTCGGCGGCGTGGTCGAGGTGCCGGTGCGAGAGAACGATCGCGTCGAGCTTTGTTGGGTCGAGTTTCCGCTTGGTCGCCTGGACGAGCGCGCCCGGGCCCGGGTCCAGGTGGATCCGGGTCCCCGCCATCTCTATCCACAGGCCGCCGGAGGCGAGGATCTGCTTGAACACCAGAACGCGCGCGCCGCCGGTGCCAAGGAAGACGATGCGGTTTCCCCCCTCCGCCGGCTCGCGCTCCGGTCTCACCTGACCTTCGGCGGGCGTTCGTCCCCGTCGCATCCTTTCTCGCTCCCAGAGCGCCCGCCGCGCCGGCCGGGCGCTCGCCTTGACAGTGATCGCCGAGGCTCACTATACTCGCCGGTGCAACCATGCTCAAGATCGGGAAGCCAACCAACGCTTACGACGTGCTGGGCCTGCCGCGGCGCGCGACGCCGGTGCAGGTGCGCGCCCGCTACCGGCAGCTCGTCCGCAGGCACCGGAAGGACGTGCCGGTCGCTGAGCTGTTCAAGGACGAGCAGTTCCGGGACTGGGTGAACGCGTACCTCGTGCTGACCGGGCCGCAGCGGCTGGACTACGACCGCCGGGTGCGGGAGACGCGCGGTGCAGAGCGGGCGCCGAACCTCCTGGACGGCCTCTCGCAGCCGCAGCTCATGCTGCTGGAGGCCGAAGCCGCCTTCGTGCGGCGGAAGCTCAACGAGGCCGCCGAGCTGGCCCGAGAGGCCCTCAAGCAGGACAAGCGGAACGCGGATGGCTACGCGCTGTTGGGCGATATCCTGCGCGAGCAGGGCAAGTACAACGACGCGCTGACGATGTACAACTACGCGATCCAGTTCCAGCCCAACAACCGCAGGTACTGGCAGCTCCTGCAGGAGGTCACCGCACTGCGGGAGGGCAGGGCCCTGCCCCGGCGCTATCGCCGCGAGAGGCCCACGCCGCTCAACCGCCCGGCTTCGGCCTGGGTGGGCGTCGGGCTGACGGTCCTCTTCGTGGAGCTCAGCGTCCTCTACATGCGAACCAGGTGGGAGGCGATCGGCCCGTTCAACCTGCCGATCAACCTCATCTACATCGCGATGATCGACGGCTTCCTGCTGGGGCTCGTGCTCGCCGCCACAGCCATCATCGGGCCGTTCGACGACGAACTCCTGTGGTACCAGGTCACCGGCTTCGGGACCGAGACCACGCCCATCGGCGTCCTCGTAGCGCTGCCGGGCATCGTCTTCTTCTGGGCGGCCCCGCTCTTCTACCTGTTCATCGCGCTGCTCGACGAGCACCTGTCCCTCTCGATCGTGATATCCCTGGGCGTATGCGGCCTGCTGACGATCGCCCTGGGCGCGCTGGCACCGGAGAACAGTCGGCTCGCGGTCTATCTGCTCGGCGGCAACTTCGTGTTCTTCGGCTTCCTGTGGGGATGGCTTCTGGGCGGCATCCGCCGGCGCGTGTTCGAGCACTAACGGCCGCCCCCGGGAAGCCGAAGCCCCCGTCGACGCTACCGCACCGCCCGCGGTGACGCCGCAGACGCTCGCGGGACGCAGCTCATCGCGCCACCTGCGCAAGGCTACCCCGGGGCGAGGAGGGGCGCGCGTCCCGCATGCCCTCGGCGATGCCCCTCAGGAGCTTTCCCGGCTGGGCCCGCAATACCGCTTCGGCCTCCATACCCTTGGGACTGCGGCAAACGGCCACGCGAAGCTCCTCCAGCCACGCGAGCTGCGGGGTCAGCTTCGGCGGAAGCAGCCAGGCCTCGAACTCGGCGTCAGCGGCCGGCGCGGGCCTCAGGCGAGCCCTGGGATCGCTCGAGGCCTTTCGGCACTGATCAAGCGCCTGCTCGCTGCTCGACACAACAAGGACGCCGCCGATCACCGACGATGCCAGCAGCTTTCCAAACAGCGGCTGCGTGACCCAGGAGGGCTTCTTCTCGACGCCCGAGGAGGGGAACGCGGCGATGACAGCAGGCGACGAGTCGCCTTCGCCAGGCAGGATGCCGATCATCGCCGGCCCGGGCACGCGCACGCCCAGCGGAACGACGCCCGGCACCGCTGCCAGGCCCGCCAGAGGCCCCAGAGCCCCCGCGCCCGCCAACCCGCGCAGCAGCACGAAGCCGTAGGCCAGGCCGAGCAGTTCCTGCGGGTCGGCGACCAACAGGTACGCGCTGGCCGTGCTGGGCAGCACGGCAGCGAGGCGCCTCATTTCCTCGACGGGCAGCTTTGGGCGCTGCATGTGCGGTTCCCGGTAGCCCGCCCACACGCGCAACCCCTCGGGCTCCGGCGTGAGGGTCAGCGCCAGAGCAATCCCGCCGGTGGACGGCGGAGCGGCCCCTCTCGATGACCGCCCCCTGTCTCGACCGAACGGCCGCCTGCCGAAGCCGGACAGCTCCCGGGGCGCCAGGCTCGCGATCTTTGACACGCTGGCATAGGCCGTGACGAGAGATTCGGCCCCGCGCGAGGCGAAGGACTCCCGGAACGCGGGCGTATCGGCCAGCCGCTCGCCCGGACGACCCGCCGCGAGCAAGCACTCATTCACCACGGTGTCGCCACTGCCGATGACCACACAGCCGTGCCGGTGCGCGCAGGCCAGGCGCGCCGCGCCGGGCTGCCTGCCCCACACTGTGATGCGCCCCGCCCTTCGCCTGACCTCGGCCCGCGCCCAGCCGCGCTTCTTCGCCACTTGCGCGGCGGCTCGCTCCACGCTGCGCCGCGCCTGCTCGGGGTCTGCCGCCCGGATGACAAGCACGGCCGACTCGCGCATCGGGGTGTCTGGCGACTCGTCTGAGGGGACCACCGCGGCCACCAGCTCGCCACCGAACCACGGCGCCGCCTCTGCCGCCAGGTCGATGTCGAGGTCGAGCCGGGCGAGCAGTCTCTGGGCGATTTCCCGCGCATCGCGCGAGAGCTGCCCCAGGTCCTCGCGGCTCCACGCGGACTGAGCGCGCTCCATCGCGGGGCTTCCGGGCCGAACATCGAGGTGCACCGCGATCGCGGTGGATCTGGGCAGGAAGTCCATCGGGTCGCGGACCGCGCGGGCCCGGATCGCCGAGTTCGCGGCAATGGCCGCCGCGATGATCCCGAACAGCGCGAGCGCGCTGAGCACGTAGCGCGCGGCGCGGCCGCGAGGTTGGCGGCCGAACAGCCCGGCGCCCATCTCGCCTCGGTCTGACGCAGTGGAGCCGCTCATCTCATATCGCCTCCAGCGCCTCCGCGAACGCGCGGTACGCCTCCGGGCCAAAGAGCACGAACTCGATCGTCTTCAGGCTCGTTCCGGCCCGAAGGTGGTTCGCGGCCGCGTCGAGCATGATGCGGGCGCATTCCTCGAGGGGGAAGCCGCCGACGCCCGTGCCGAGGGCGGGGAATGCGATGCTCTCCAGGCCCAGCTCTGAGGCGCGGGCCAGCGCGCTGAGCGTGGCCCGACGGATGTAGTCCGCGCTGGTGCTCAGGTCCTGGCCCATCACCGCGGCGTGGATCACGTGGCGGGCCCGCAGGCGTCCACCGGTCGTCACGACCGCGTCGCCGATGTCGATCGGCCCTTTCGCGACGGCCTCGCGCTCGATCTCCTCGCCCCCACGGCGCTTGATCGCGCCCGCGACGCCGCCGCCCATCCAGAGGTGATCGTTTGCCGCGTTGACCACAGCGTCGACATCGCGCTCGCAGATATCGCCCTCTACCAGCCTGATGACCCCGGGGCCAAAGTGGCGCTCCATGGTGATCTCCTATGCGCGAGACAGGAGCTTGAAGAGCCAGCGCGCGCCGTCCCGCAGGGCGCGCACCGCGCGCTCGCCCGCACCGCGGCGGAAGGCAAACTGGGCGTCCGGCTCGTTCCAGATGCGACCGACCAGCAGCCTCGCCTTCACCACGCCGCGCAGATCGTCGAGGCGGAAGCGCTCGAACGCCAGCCGGCGCACCGGGGCCAGCGGGCCCTCACGGCGGAAGGCCGACGCAAAGTCGACGATGTAAGGTCGCCCGTCGGGCGTGACGACGATGTTCGCGCGGTTCTTGATGTCGCAGTGCACGACGCCGCGCTCGTGCAGGCCCTGGACAACCGACATGAGCCGGTCGAAGAACTGGGCCGGCAGCTCGCCGTCGGCGTAATCGGCGCAGCTGCGGCCCTCGATGTGTTCGACGAGCAGAGCGTCCCGATCCAGCCGCCCGATCAGACGTGGCACCCCTGGCGCGCCCTGGAGCGCCCGATAGATGCGCTCCTCGCGGGAGATCAGCCACGGGCCGATCACCGCACGCAGCAGCCATGCGCTGGGCCTGTAGTCCTTCAGCACGGCCCGCCGCCCCCGGTCCTCAACCAGCAGCAACTGCGGCCGGCTGCCGCCGCCCTCGCGGAGGCGACGGCGGACGTGCTGCTGAAGGTTCTCTCGGGTGAGCGCGGAGAACGCGCCGTCAGACGCCACCATAGAGCGGCCTCACACGCTGGTCGGATTCGGCTTCAGGCCAGGCCGCACCTGCCTTGGGGCAGATCCGACGGGCGACACAAGTATGGCGCGGGGGCCGAACAAGACCCGCTGGCGAGGGTTGCCGATATTCCGTCGTCCGCTATAATGGGGCGCTGGCGTGCTAGCGGGGAAGGAGTATGCCCATGCTTAGGCGTGTGAAGGTCGTTCCCTTGGCGCTTGCGGTGGCCCTGTTCGCGGCGCTCGCCGCCGCGGCGGCGTTTTCGGCCGCGAGCGTGTCGTATCGGTCTGCGGAGAGGGATGGGCACCGAGTAGGGGAGGTGCTCATCGGCGATCAGGTGGTCATCGTGCTGCGCACCTCTGCGGGAGGCTATGTCCCCCTTGAGCGCGCAGAGGTCGTCGCGAGCCGCCTTCGTGCCGCGCTGGGCGAGGAGCTCGGGGCTCGCGACATCGAGGTCATGCCAGTGGCGGGCGGCAGCGCTCTTTACATTGGCGACCGGCTCATCGTGACCGCGAACCAGGCCGAAGCCGACGCCCAGGGCGCGACGCCCGAGGCTCTCGCGTCGCTGTGGCGCAGCAACATTCTGGGAGCGCTCGGCATCGCGGATGTCTCGCCGGAGGCGCCAGCTTCGGGTCAGGAGGCGACTCCGTCCCAGGAGCCGGCGCCTTCCCAGGGCCAGACCGCGAAGCCGGCTGCGGCCGCGGGCGATTCGATCGACTGGACGGGCACCGCGCAGAAATGGGTCCCGATCTTCAGCCTGGAGACCGAGGGCGCGTACATCGGCGCGGCGCAGGTGGCCGGACCGCCGGCCCAGGTGGCCAAGGTGAAGGGCGTCGCGGAGCTGCGGCTGAACTTCCAGAACATCGGCCGCATCTTCGTGTACGTACCGGTCTCGGCGATCAGCCTGACGAAGCTCGACCGCGTGCAGGGCGTGAGCGTCTGGGCGACCGGCGACATCGGACTTGTTCGGTTCTGAGCGGGGAAGGAGAGCAGAGATGAGACTCGGCAAGCGCAGCACCGCAGTGCTCCTGATGGCCGCCCTGCTCAGCCTGGGCCTCGTCGCTTCCGCAGGCTGGGGCCTGGGGCTCGGCGATATCCTGAAGGTGGGCGGGATTGCCTGGCTGGTCAGCCAGTACGGCGATCAGATCGACAAGTTCATCGGCAGCGCACTGAATGAGCGCCAGGCCCAGATCAACGGTGCCACCAAGGTTGTGCCGATCCTCTCGGTCGGCCAGGGCGGCTACATCGGCGCCGCGCAAGTTGTCGGCAATCCCCAGAACGTCAAGGACGTGAAGGCCGTCTTCCAGCTAGAGGGCCAGGTCGGCAGCTTCCGGCCGAATATCATGGTCCCCACGGTCACGGACAAGGTCTCGGGCAACCCCGAGCGTGCAAAGGGAGTCGGGGTCTCCGCGGTGATCCAGTTCAGAATCTGACGCCGCGGGCGGCATCTGCATCAATGGTCAGCGCCGGGGCCCGCAGTTGGGCCCCGGCCGTCGCGCCGGGGGCATCGTTCGCTCAGTCGAGAACGTACACGCTGACGGTCCGGCGTCCGAACTCGACCGCCTCCCGATACGTGGCGAAGCACAGATCGATGCGCATGCCCTTGATGGCGCTTCCCCGGTCGGCCGCGACGGCGAATCCGTAGCCCGGAATGTACAGCCGTGTCCCCATGGGGATGACCCGTTCGTCCACGGCTGCGACGCCCTTCTCGGCCTTGACTCCCGTGGCCGTGTAGCCAGTGGCCCCGGCGCCGCAGCTCCGCCGGCCCGGGTAGTAGGCCGTCGCCTCCATCCGCAGCGGGTGACGCCAGTCGCCGCCTCGGCTGGGAGTGCCCCGGATGCCGCGCAGGACCAGCGTGTTCACCGCCGGCTCCACCACCTCCTCGCCGACGACGCCCTTCAGCGTGACCTCGCCGTCCTTTTCCCAGACGCGCCACGTGCGCCGCAGCCGGCCGTCTCGACCGTGCTGGAGCACCTGTGTGTACCCCGCGGGCTGGTTCGGTTCCGCCAGGACCGTTGTCTTCGCACGTATCGGGATCTCTTCCACTACCTCGCGACAGGCGACCCGCGTGACGTGGATCTCCGCCCCCTCGGCCACGGGCGTGTCCGGCGCCGGGGATGTGCGATCCAGCGGACCGAGCTCGATCCCCTGTCCAGCCAAGACGTCGGCAACCGTCCCGGAGGTCGTGCACACGCGCCGGACCCCGCCGTCAGCGTAGATCGTGACGACGTATGGAGCCCCGGGTGCCTCAGTGGCGGGCGCCTTCGCCTGCACCCATCCCGAGCACAGCAGATACAGCATCGCGACAACTGGCGCAACATTGAACATGGCCATCGGAACCTCCCTCCGGCCATCCGAAATTCATCGGACATGCGACCCCGGTCCGGCCGCTGGGCCGGCCGTGTCGATACGCCGATGCGCCGCCCTTGTCTGGAAGCTGTGCTGCGGTGACGTGCTGTGGCTACTGCGCTTGTAGTTGCGGTCTGCGCGGCTTCGCCCTCGCCCCCATGCCGCACGCCAGACTTGTACCACAAACCGGCTTCCCAGTCAACTACGGGCCCAGCGGCGCTCTGAGCGCCCTGTGGGCGGGAAGGTAGCCGGGCGCGCCCGCGGAATACAAGAACTTCGGGGGCGGAGGGGGTGGCCTGAGGCGAGCCGAGCGCAAACGTGAAGCAGGCCGGGTCGGGGGGCGGCAGGGGGGGCGGATCGGCGGGGCATGCCCTCGCGCGTGCAGAGAGCTGTCTCAGAGATGCCGAAAGCCCCCTGAACGCGGTAGTTTCTGGCCCTCCGAGACAGCCCGCTGCACGCGGCAAGGGGTTATTCCACAATCGCCTGAAATGGTGAAGATGGCTGGTCGCCCAGTAACTGGTCGCCTGGTCGGAGGTCCCCGTCGCCGCGCTCTTCTGACGTGGGCAGCAGTCCTCGTCGCGGGCCTGCTTGGCAGAATCGCCTGTGCGTGGGCGGGCGACGCGGGGGAGGGCTTCGACGAATACGGGGGCTGGCCGCGACTGAGCTTCCGCGCCACGGGCTGGTTCCACACCGCGGTCGACGAAGGGCGGTGGTGGCTCGTCGACCCCGAGGGCAACGCCTTCCTGAGCATTGGAGTCAACAAAGTCTTCTCCCGGCCGGGAGCAGCCCGCGGCACCGCGCCAGGGACGTATCGCTGGCCTCCCGGGATGGCGTATGGGCCGAGGAAGGCGTGGGCCCGGTTCGCGGCGGCGCGGCTGCGGCGGTGGGGCTTCAACACCATCGGTGCGGGATCTGCGCGCATCGCCTGGCGCCAGGAGATGCCGTTCACCGCGATGCTCGACCTCAGTCGACAAGTCGAGCTTCCCGAGGGCCAGACGTTCCCGGACGTGTTTGACCCGGCCTACGAGTCGGCGGCGGCCGAGCAGGCCCGGCGCCTGTGTGGCTTGCTGGCCCGGGACAGGTGGCTGATCGGCTACTTCACGGATGACGAGCTGGACTGGGCAGGGGCGGCGGCCGGCGGCTCGCTGTTCTACGCCTTCCTGGGCCTGGCGGATGACGCGCCCGGGCGAGCGGCGCTGTTGGGCTTCCTCAAGGAAAGATACCAGACCATTGAGCGGCTCAACGACTCCTGGGGAACCGAGTACGAGTCGTTCGAGCAGGTGGGCCGCCTCCCGCAGGTCGGCGCCCGGGTCCCCGACCGGGTGCACGAGGACTTCCTCGCCCTCGTGGCGGCGAGGTACTTCCGAACGGCCACGCAGGCTATCCGCGCGGTCGACCCCAACCATCTGATCCTTGGCTGCCGATTCGCCCAGGAGCCGCCCGGGCCGGTTCTGAGAGCAATGGCCGGTTATGTAGACGTCGTCTCGGTTAAGCACTGCGGAGAGCGCCCCCCGGTGCGGATGCTCCGCAATCTAGCGCGCGCAACCGGTCTGCCGGTCATCGTGAGCGAGTTCAGCCTACCCGCCGCCGGCAGCCCGTCCGGCGCGGAAGAAGGCGAGCCGGAGCCCGACGCGCGGCTCGCCGAGCGCTTCGAGGCATATGTCCGCGAGCTGATGGGCGTCCCGGCCGTCGTCGGGTACCACTGGGCCCAGTACGTGGACAGCGGCGATCGGGACCGCTGCGGCGGCCGCGGCCTCGTCGACGAGGAAGACAGGCCGCATGAGGCGCTCGTGGCCGCTGCCGCGCGCGTCAACCGGGAGGCCTACATCATCGCCTCGCGGCACAGACGCTAGCTGGGGCGCCGGCCCTTGCCTCGCCCGGCGGGCCCGCGGGCTATGGCCGCAGCGTCACTTCCACTGGCAGGCGGTCTCCGATCTTGCGCGCCCGGGCGTCGCCGATGACACGGGCCGACAGCACTGCCGGGCGCAGGGCGGGGGACACGAAGACGTAGGTGAG
>Ga0123519_10010284_pt1 | contig 13954 bp, 8 predicted proteins | sample YelNatPaOPRAMG02_FD_87396 | JGI IMG/M metagenome (GOLD analysis project Ga0123519, IMG submission 87396) | Hot spring microbial communities from Yellowstone National Park - Yellowstone National Park OP-RAMG-02 (version 2) | ecosystem: Environmental > Aquatic > Thermal springs > Hot (42-90C) ...
AATGTTATCGCCTCTGCCCCATACTTATCCCTTAGAGTTTCAAGATCCTGTATAACTCTCCTCGGGCTTTGCGCCCTAAACCTTCGCCCGCTCATCTTTGAGGCTAGACAGAAAGTGCATTTAAACGGGCAACCTCTACTCGTTATGATTGGCAGATACCTCCTACCGAAAAGACGATACCTATCAAGGGCGAGATGGTCAAATGCTGGAAATGGCAACGCATCCAGATCTTGTATGAAAGGTCTATCCGCTGTTCTCACGATTTCACTGTTCTTCTTGAAGGTTATTCCAAGCACCTCATTGAGCTTGCTTAGACTCGAAGAAGCTTTAAGCTTGGCTATCTCAAGCAGGGTGCGTTCGCCTTCACCTCTAACAACCACATCGATTTCCGGGCATTCAAGCAAAGTCTCCTCGTCTAATACGGTAACATGTGGTCCGCCCATTATTACTAGGCTGTCTGGACATGCCTTTTTGGCTATTTTGGCGAGCTTGAGCGCGGGATTATAGGTAAGTGTTGTCGAGGATATTCCTATAATTCCCGGCTTAGTTTCTTGCAACTTTTTAACGAAGCCTTCTGCGCTGAAGGGGGATACCTGGAAGTCATATACATCAACGTTAAAACCTTCGCTTTCAAGGTATGCTGTCAAATAACTTATTCCCATAGGAACGAATAGTGATCTGGGTGCACCTATAGGATATGGTGAATTTACAAGAGCAATACGCATCTCTGAAAGCCTTCCAAAAACACTAGCATTAAGCCCTTATATAGCTTTTAGTCATGTAAGCAATTTCGCCAATAATGGTTTGCCTTCATCTTTTAAGGAACCTTCTTGCTGATGCGGATGTTGTAAGCAGGTTATGCAGATTCTAGCCAGGATTTAGATAGCGTTATTGTCTCTTTTTTACCGAATTGAGTCAAGTCACTTAGTTAGTTTTACCTTAATTACCGTATTATACCTTGAATTTTATCAAGGTTTTCTTTCAAAGGAGCAACGCACTTTATTGTAAAATTGACTGATAATGGAGAAGGCTTCAGGTTTACCTAAAAAGTCAATAGTGATGGCGTTGTAATCACATGCCACGTAGCATTCTAGGCATTTCGTACAGCTGGCAAGCGAACCATGATTAACGAGATCGATGTCAACAGGACAGACTCTTTCACATTTCTTTGCGTCCGCCAACCGGCAGATAACGCAATAGTCCATGGAATAATCCTTACAGTTCTCGGGACAACCGTACATGACGCATTTGTTTTCATTTACCTTAGGTTTAAGAAGAGGATTAAGGGAGCCGATTGAGCTTAAAAAGATTCCCACGGGGCATAGCTTCCGACACCAGTATCTCCTCTCCTTTAGGCTTAATAATATGGCTATGGCCGGAATTGTAAACATTTCAAGCCATAAGATCAGCTGTTTTCCTTTAATAGCCAATGCTGTTTTAATGCTTTTCAGATGTATCATGCCCCTCGAGACTATTCCTATGGGGCAAATGACGCAAAAAGCGGGGTATCTTAAAAGAATTGTTGCAATAAGAGATGATACCGTAATTCCTTTTGCCAAAACCTTGTTATTACCCAAAAGTTTCATGTATAATGGACATGTCAGACATGTCTTGCTAGTTTTTCCTTTTTCCTTGTTCTGTTTCGATTGCAAGCGCCTTTTTTCCCTTTTGGCTTCAATTTTTGGGAAAAATTTCCCCAAAAACGTGTCGAAACAATCTATTATGGTGCCCATGGGACATATCCAGCTACAAAAGACATTCCCTAAAAGGATAATGGCTGCGGCAAAAATTAGGATGGCAATAACTGTTGGAACTAAAAGGCGAGTTTCAACTTGACCGGTAAGCAGAACCTGTAAACCGCCAAAGGGTTCTAAAATCCATAATCCAGGGTTTACGTTCCCGTAATAGCTTAACCATATGCTGTCAGGTGACTGGGTGATTGGTACCATTGTAAAAATTTTTGTTGAAAAGAAACTTTTCACTTCAATCAGTTGTCCCTTTATAATGAAGGATATTGGTACTGTGAAAAAGAAAAGGAAAGCAGCCTTAACCGTCCACCTCAAATATCGGATAAACTTTTTGCTTGAGGTCATCGAATCAAACAGCTTCCATCAAGTTAAAGACAACTGATAAAGAGGATTACTAGCTTGTTAATTTTAATATTTCTCCGTAATAAATTAGAGGCCTTCCACTCGTCCTTAGTCATGTTTAAAAATATGTTATTTTTTACGTCTCCGCAGATAAATAACAAGGGCAATTACTGCGACTAGGGCAATTATTATTATGGTTTGCGGCCACTGCTCTTGATGAGGGTTTGAAGCTGTTTCTTTAATGTTAAAATCTTTGATTTTCCAAGTTAGCACAATTTTTGCTGTTGGGGTTGTGTATGGGATCTGCTCAATACGCCACTCCAGCATCACGCCCGTTTTTCTATCGAAGTAGATGTCGTGGGATACGCGGGCATACTCAGATGAGCCTGTCTGGTTTACCGTTGCGTGGAGGACTTCCCTCTGACCAAATGGATAATTTTTGACTGTTAATTCTTTTAGTGGAATAGCGTTATCTTTTGTAGACTCATTCATGAGGGCGTATGGATAGGCAACGGAGCTTGCATTTAGATTGGGGGCAATGACTAAGCCGAATCCGTCGCCGTCACCACTTAATATGTTAACAAATGTCTGAGTTGTGATTGATGTTCCATTTTTGAAGTATCTAGTGACGTTCATAACTACCACTGGGCCCCCAACCTCTTTAATCGTGATGCGTATAAGATTAGTTTCATTTAGGCTATAAAGCTCGGCTGGCGGAGTTATATTGGGATCGCTGGAAACCCATGAAACAGAGAACTCATAAGTGAATGAGTCGCCGGGAGAGACGCCTGCCAACACTTGTTGACCCATAACCAAGTATGAAGAAACGCATATAATCAGCAGACAGAACACCGTATATCTAGCCGCTATTAGTCCTGCCAAGATGATTTCCCAACTAACCTAGAAGAGTCAACCATTTAAGCATTCTGTGCCTCTTGTTATGACCAAGAATCTTTTAACTAGCATTATTCACCTTATTATAAAGGATGGGAAAAGGTTTGTTTATCTTTTGGCTGTCAAATACAATCCTGGGAGTATGAATGAGAGGCACCAAAAGTCTGGATTATGAAAAGGCGATGAAAGTTCCATCCATGTTGTTGGTTCAGAATAATAGCCTCCTATGGAATAGTATATTAATAGTTGAATAATGAAGTAGGCTCCCACAGCTAACATGATAGCTCCTAAGCGTCTTAGGTTAACTTCTTGTATTCGCCCCTTTATTGCTGGCATTAAGGTTTTAAGGCCTGCCAGCGATATTAACAGTAGTCCTATAACGGTGATTGTGAAGCTTATTGTGTTATGTGGTCTATATATTATTTCTATTCCAGGTTGGGCTCTCTCCGGCCAGTATACTAGGGTCATAGCCCATGCGATAGAATAGTTAAGCCAGAAGGTTACGAAGAGATATGAAAGCCCGGTTATTGAACCCCATTTGGCAACCTCTTTCGCGTTGCCTTTGGCGATTGTTGCCCTCAGTTTAAGTAGGCATGGCATTACAACAGCAACCATCATAAGACATGAAACGCCAGCGATCATGAAGGTAATTATCCATGGTGGTGTGGGCTCGAAATACCATAACTTTTGGGATGCCGCTATTGTATAGGCAAATCCCAAGATTACCGTCGGAATGTATGTCATATAATATAGTCCCTCAAAGAGTATTGCCGCTGCGGCTTTGCCTTTAATCTTTGGTAATGCTTTCTCGCCTTCTTTCAGAAATATGATAGCGGAATAAAGTGCAAATATTGATGCTATGAAGCGGAACACTATACCCACGGAACCTCCTAGTTCACTTGAGTAGAAGAGGATAAGCCACCAAGGTTCCTTTATGATCCTCTGGTACATCGCTAACTCTTCTACTATGCTAAGGCTCCATCGGTAGGTCACTTGCATCCAATAGCAGCCGACAGCAAAGTAGGAAAGTACAACTGCAAGTAGAGTAGCCCTAAAAACTGTGCTACTTAGAATTGATGATTTCTGCTTTTCAGCCATTCAAAGCCCTCAGCCTTAATTCTTAAATTTAGAATAAAAAGTTTCTCATTGCTATTGCTTATTAAGAATTTATAGACGATTTTGACATTTAGGCGTGCTTATTTCAGATTTACAGAGACCATTTGTTAAGTGATTGTTGATAGCAAAGCCCTTTTCTTTCTCAATCTGTTTCTCATGATTTTTAATCTTGAGGAGGAGGCTTCATGCTCTGTTTTGCGCCCTAACATAATTGTATACGTCAAGCGAGGTTCATAAGTTTTATAAGGAGATGCTTTTATATCAGATTAGAGGTGTTCAAGAATGAAGAGGTCTAAAAAGATTCTTTTGCCAACTATTGCACTTGCAGCTGTTATGTTGCTGTCAAGCTTTGGTGTCGTCGGTGCGCACACTCCACCATGGAGGATCCCTACATACGCCTATTTAGAAGTGTTTCCAAGTCCGATTGGGAAGGGCCAACCGCTTTTCATTTTTGGCTGGATGGATAAGTATCCGCCGACGGCCAGCGGTCAATATGGAGATCGTTGGACGATGGAGTTAATCATTACTAAGCCGGATAATACACAAGAAGTTAAGACATACAAATCTGACCCTGTTGGCTGCATATTCGACCGCTACACGCCGCAACAAACAGGCACGTACAAGTTCCAACTTCACTTCCCAGAACAAGTACTACAAGGCGCAAACCCGCCACCACCCCCTGGCTATGCTCCGGGCTTTCAGTTGAATTTGCTTTTTATCAACGACACTTTCTTGGAAAGTTATAGTAAAGTGGTTGAGGTTATAGTTCAAGAAGAACCAATACCAGAGTACTCTCCGCCACCACTACCTACAGGATACTGGACAAGGCCGATAAGCCAGGAAAACCTAGGATGGGGACAAATAGCCGGAAACTGGCTTGGGCTAGGGTGGCAGAAATACCCCTATGGAATGAGAGTTAATCCTTACACTAAAGCGCCGGAATCCGCTCACATAGTCTGGACTAGACCAATAACTTTCGGAGGCATTGTTGAAGGACAGTTCGACGATTTAGGCTATTACACGGGCATTTCCTATGAATCTTACTGGACCCCGCCGATTGTCATGTTAGGAAGGCTATATTACAACACTCCGGCTCCGCCAAGATATGGATGGTACTGTGTAGACTTGCGAACCGGCGAGGAAATATGGTGGCATAACAGCACTGGACCACTGCTCTACGAGATCTGGTTCTATAAGGAGTTCTATCCACAACTTAGATTTGGTCAACTGCTTGATTACGAGTCTCCTAACCAACACGGAGTTCTGGCATATTTGTGGGTAACATATAGCACTATTCCAACGGTTCCAGCGGCTTATGGCGACGTTTGGCAAATGTACGACGCGTTCACTGGAAATTGGATATGCACGATAAACAAAGTACCCTCCGGTACAACAGTTCTGGGTAAAGATGGAAGCGTCCTAATATACCAGCTTAACGCGGCAAAGGGTTGGCTTGCACTTTGGAACTCAAGCAGAGCTATTTGGGAAGCTCAAAAAGACTTAGGAGTCCCGGGACAATGGGATATCAACGAATACTGGATGTGGAGGCCAAGGCTCGGCGGAACAATTGATGGCTCAAAGGGATATTCATGGAACGTAACCCTACCTGAAGGAATAACGGGCTCCATCGTCGCAGTTTTAGAAGATAGAATACTTGGCACATCGGGTTTGGCAAGTCTAGGACAATTTGGAACACCACCATATACTGTCTGGTGCTTAAGTCTAGCCAAAGGACATGAAGGCGAAAAGCTTTGGCTTAAAAGCTACCCGGCACCGTCAGGCAACATAACATTATCCTTTGGTCCCATAAGCCTTCAAGATGGAGTATTCACCATGAGATCAAAAGAAACAAGGCAATGGTGGGGCTACAGCCTTGAAAACGGTGATCTGCTATGGGGTCCAACAGAGCCTGAAACCGATTTACACATGTACGGTGTAAGCTCAGCCATCGCATATGGTCGGCTTTACTCTGCGGACTCTTCAGGAGGCGGCGGAACGGTTTATTGCTATGATGTTAAGACCGGTAAGCGCCTATGGGTTTATGAGACTGAAAGCTTAGGCTTGGAAGGCTACTGGCCAAGATGCATAGCCATATTGGGCCACATAGCAGACCACAAGCTCTACCTATACACCAATGAACACTCTCCAGGCCCAATATTATGGGCTGGAGGCAAACTCCGCTGTGTAGACGCAGATACAGGCAAAGAATTATGGAAAATAAGCTTCTGGGGTCAGGCACCAATAATTGCAGACGGTTACTTAGTAGACCTAAACGCCTACGACAACCGAATATACTGCTTTGGAAAAGGACTTACAAAAACCACAGTAGAAATCAAGAATGACGTTGTGTCAGCGGGTTCAAGTGTGCTAATAAAGGGCACGGTTACTGACCAATCCCCAGCTGTTAAGGATACGCCCTGCGTAGCCGACGAGAATATGACTGCGTGGATGGAGTACCTAGTTATGCAGAAGTCTATGCCACAAAACGTTAAGGGCGTGCCTGTCGAACTTTACGCTATTGCTGAGGACGGAACCACAATATCCATAGGCACAGCTACGACCGATCCGCTTAACGGCGGAATATTCAGCATCCTATGGACACCACCTAAGGAAGGCAGATACATAATAACTGCAGTATTCCCCGGAAGTAAAGGCTACTATGATAGCTACGCCTCAACAGCCCTAGCAGTAACATCAGCCCCACCTGCTCCTGCGGCAGCTGAACAAGCCGAGTTCACACAAACAATGGTGACAGCACTAACAGTTATAGTTGTAATCTGCCTAATCCTAGTGGCCTACGACATATACGTCAATAGAAAAATGCTAAAACATGTAGCGAAATAATTCACTCACCTCTTTTTTCTTTTTAAAGACGAGTTCGATTCTAAAATGTCACTACGACTTTTTCCTGCTAACGTAAGATGTTCTACGAAAAACGGCCAAAATTTTTAAGCGTCATATCGCTAAACCATACACGTTTTCTTCAACTTTAAAATCAATGTTAAGAAAATTGCTAAGGCAGAGAAAACAAGAAGATAATGAAGCCATAAATGAGCGCTTCCTGAAACGTCAATATTTTCTGATGCTTGAACCTTCCCGTTTACGGTTTCAGTAGTCTTCAAGTTCTTAAGGGCTAGTGTTGAATTATTGCATTTCATAAATACTCCAAGTTTTGTGATGTTTGAGTTTTGCCATTTAACCCCAATCCCTTTCAGAAGCCCAAGACCTTCGTAGAGTTTCGCCGTGAGATATTCGTTGGAAACGTTCACTTCAATCTTGTACCAGCTGTTTTCTTTAAGATTTACCGGCGCCTTTATCAGCACAATTTTGGTCTCACCAGTTTGTCTTTCAATCTGGAAAATGTTTTCGCCTTCTGTCACCTGCACATTCACACTATAGTTGGCGTTTGCTTCGGATAAAACAAAGCCAAACGTATAGTTTAAGTCTCCCTTCTTTAATACTGCGAATTCCCCGCTGAAAGTTGTTGGTGCTTCTAAATCCAGCGATTTAAAGAAGTTTGTTTCAGCGTCTTGATTTAAAAGTTGAAAAAGCTTAAAAATCATGTATGACTGGACCCGCGAAACTGGGTCGTTTGGCATGTCAAGATCTATGGGAGAGGTAACTTTACTTTTACCTTCTCTAACTAAAAGGTGATCGTTGTGCTGTCTGAACCAGCATAGCCTGAAGCCCCACTCCAACTCGCTTTAAAGTGGTTCAACCCTCTTAGTTTAGCGGTTAACTTGAAGGAGTAGTTTCCGAAGTTGTCCGTGAATGTTTCTCCCAAAAAACGCCAACATTTTTCATCTTTGCTAATATAAATGGCGATAGACTGTCCGGCCAAACCTGGTGAAATGGAGCCGAAAAGGGTGAAACATTTTTCGTTGCTTAAACGCTTAATGGACAGGCTTGCCGATATTGAAGAGGTCTTTAAAGGTTTGTCCAGGCTTGCTGAAACTGTTGCAGGCGATTTTCCTTCGCAATTATTAAGCGGGATTATTATCGGCTTGATATTTGCAACGATCTCTGGCTGTTCGCCAATTCTCCACCGCCTTTGAGGGGTACATTCAGCAACCCAGTACTTTTTTCCTTGATATTCAAAGCATGTGGGCGTCGTCCACCAGACGGGGGATGGACTGGAATTTAGATAGACCCCAACATTCATATGTGCAGGGTTTGAATCCTTATAGTAAAATAAGACTACATCCAAACCTCCAGCCTTCATTATTGAGGCGGCGATGAGTGAAAAAACATCGCAGTCTCCAAAACCGTCGACAAGGGTTTCTACAGGGTATTTTACGTCGCTTATAATGTATGACATTTGCTGGATTAACGTTAAGACGGCGTTGGCAAAGCTTTCATCGTTGCCGCCAACAACCTCTCGAATACATTCAGCTATGGGTTTAACGGTCTCAGGTGTGACAAACTTGCCATAATCGTTGACATTAAATATTGAATGGCTTTCTCCCCGATAGAAATAGTAGAGGGACGGTGACACTGAAACATAGAGTTTATGGGCTATTTGGGAAATCCCAGCTTGAATGGAAAAAGTATAAACGCGTTCAAAGGTGTCCTCAACGTTGTCCAATTTTGATGGATAACTGGTGTAAACCAATGAAAACCCCGCGCGCGCATTGTCAGGTTACGGCCAGGTACAGCTCCGCTTGGCTCAAGGTTACACTAGACTAACATATGGTCAGATATACATTTGTGAAACTCCTAACCAACATGGTGGCATACCATACTTATGGGCTACTGGAGGCTTAGTTCCAGTATGGGATGTCTATGATGCTGTCACAGGAGCATGGCTCTATCGCCTTGAAAATGTAACCCCGGCCAGTTACGTATTTGGACCTTCAGGTGAGCTGCTTGGTTACATGCTGGACAGCAGTGGAAGGTGGCTTGCCATGTGGAACTCGTCCAGAGTTAAGGGTTTATGGGGCGGAGAAGTCGGCAGTGAGGCTTGGCAATGGAGACCACCAGTTGGCGAAAAACTGAACTGGAGAACTGGAATACAATGGAATAAAACGCTTTCAGAAAGTGTTCCAGGACAAGGCATACAAGTCATAGATCCAGATACATACACTATAATAGTAACGAGCGTGGGAAACGTACCAGCATTTGGCTTCTCAAACGAGCTATACGTCATAGCCTACAATGGCACGACAGGAGAAAGGCTGTGGACTCAACACTTTTCATGGCCGTTTTCAAACACCATTCGGGGTGTTCCATACGGCCATAACATAGTAGTCGGGGAGGGCGTAGTCGCCATATACCAGAAGGAGAACCTGAGATGGATAATCCTTGACCTCAAAACTGGTCAACAAATCTGCACAACTGATCCGCGTCCGGGCAATGATTTTGGCATGTACGTCGAGGGCGGCAACATCGCCTATGGCAAGTTGTATTCAGCTGGTTACGATGGCCTCCTATGCTGCTGGGACCTCAAAACAGGCAAATTACTGTGGAGTTACGCGTCCGGTACCTCTGGCCTAGAAACAGCTTATGGAACATGGCCTTTAGTGACCGGCCCTATTGCCGATGGAAAAATCTACGTGTATACAAGCGAACACTCACCTAACTCTCCACTTTACAAAGGCGCAGCACTCCACTGCTTAGATGCTGAAAAGGGAACCTTACTGTGGAAGATTTCAGGCTGGTGGGGTTTCAATCATTATGGCTCCGCTCCTCCGATAGTGGCTGAAGGCTACTTAGTAGCCCCTAAATACTACGATGGCCAAATATACTGCTTTGGAAAAGGACAAACCAAGGTCGAGCTTGAAGCTCCGTTGACAGCTTTGTCCAGCGGCTCAAGCGTAGTTATTCGGGGCCGAGTTTTGGACATATCCCCAGCCGTAAAAGACACGCCATGTGTTGCAGACGAGGATATGACCGCCTGGATGGAATACCTTGTCATGCAGAAGCCTATGCCTCAAACTGTAAAAGGCGTGACTGTCGAGCTTTACGCCATTGCAGATGATGGAACCACAATATTTATAGGCACGGCCACAACCGATCCGCTTAACGGTGGAATATTCAAAATACTATGGACACCGCCAAAAGAAGGCACCTACATAATAACTGCAGTGTTCCCTGGAAGTAAAAGCTATTGGGACAGTTATGCGTCAACAGCCATAGGTGTAACATCATCCCCCATTGCCCTTGCGGCAGCTGAACAAGCCGAGTTCACACAAACAATGGTGACAGCACTAACAGTTATAGTTGTAATCTGCCTAATCCTAGTGGCCTACGACATATACATAAACCGCAAAATGCTCAAGCAAGCTACAAAATAATTTCACTTACCTTTTTTCTGCTTTTAAAGCCAAGCACTATTTTAAACGTCTATAAAGACTTTTCTATACAGTTCTTTAAGCTGACTGCAAATTTACGTTGCTAACGCACAAATGTTAAATATCTAAACCTAAGTTAATGTTGAGTGTGCTTAAATAGGAGAGAGTGGAAGGAAAATGCGAAAGAACGTTAATCTTTTGGCTATTATGGCTTTCTTGTCAGCGGTTCTTATAGTTTCAGCTCTTACCATGCCGGTGGTTTTAGCGCAGCAGCCTATGCGGGTGAAGACTTTTCCCTTTATTAATGCTATTCCTAATCCTGTGGGCGTCGGCCAGGAAGTGCTGTTTCACACAGGCATACTATTGGAACATCTCCATGGATATGGCTGGAATGTTGAAGTAATAATCACCATGCCCAACGGAACCATAAAAAAGATACCAGCTGTAACGGACTCAACGGGTGGGACAGGCGTAACCTTCGTGCCAGATAAACCAGGCACATATAAGGTGCGGACTCACTTTCCAGAGCAGAATATTACAGTAGACCTATTTGTATGGGAAGGATTGAAGTTCTTCCCGAAGGGCACCATTTTTGAGGAGAGTTACAGCGACGTCCTCGATTTAATCGTGCAAGAGGAGCCTGTTCCCATCTATCCGGGTCATCCTCTTCCCAGCGAGTATTGGGTCCGCCCAATTGATTCTCAGCTTCGTGAATGGAACGTTATAGGCGGCAACTGGCTCTACGGAACTGGCCCGTACAGAAACGTTTTCGCTCCTAACAATGAGTATGCGCCTGAGACCCCCCACATCCTCTGGGCTAAAACATTAAGAGGCGATATAGGCGCTCTGGTTGGGGGAGGAGGCGGAGTTGGCGGAGGAGAATACAATGCCCACGGCTATAAGACTGGCGACGCCTATGAAGGCGAATGGCTGAACCCCATCATCATAAGCGGAGTACTCTACTACAACAAGTACTGGAGCGCCATGACATACGATACTGAAATTTATCCAGGCGCCTATTCAACACCTCCAGGCGTTGTAGCCGTAGACCTACATACTGGCGAGGTGCTATGGGAAAGGGATGACATCCGAGTAAGCTTCGGCCAGATCTACGAGTACGATTCACCCAACCAGCACGGTGCTATAGCCTACTTGATAGAAGATACGGGCATGGGCACATGGAAGTTTTACAGAGCCTCCACAGGGAGATGGGAGTTCACCATCGAAAACGTGCCTTCAGGCGGCTACATGTACTTCGGACCCCACGGGGAAATAATGAAGGTCATTGTAGATACTACAAACTGCTGGATGGCCCTATGGAACAACACACACATACCATGGCTTAGCGGCGCCAAGTACGGCGCCGGCAGTCAAATGTGGAGGCCATATGAAATTGTCGTTAACGGAACAGAAGGCTTCATGTGGAATGTCTCCATATCAGCTGGTTTAGGAACACCTGGCGCATGGGTTTTCGGTTTAACGCCATACGCAGCATATGACGACAGAGTCGTCGGAATCAGCTGGAACTATTCGGCCGTCACCGTTTGGGCTTTAAGCCTGAAACCTGACGAAAAGGGCTCATTAATCTTCAAGAAGACATGGACTCCACCATCTGATTGGGCTGCTGGAAATGTTATTGTACACTACGCTGGACAAACCAACGAATGGAAAGACGGCGTAATAGCCCTCTTCTGCAAGGAAGAAAGACGATTCTACGGATTCAGCACAGAAAATGGAAGTTATCTATGGCGCACAGACCCTGAGCACTACCTCAACGCCTATGGATGGGGACCCGTTGAACACTCATGGTACTTCGCCTATGGCAGGCTCTATTCCACAGGTGTTTCCGGCATACTCTACTGCTACGACTTGAAAACAGGCAAGATATTATGGACTTACGAGGCAGTAGACCCCTACAACGAGTGCCTCTGGAACAAGGATTGGTGGATGTGGATATGCTTTATCACCGACGGCAAAGTCTATATGGGCTATGCTGAGCACTCACCACTAGATCCCAAGTTCCGCGGAGGCCCATTCGTATGCGTTGACGCCATGACAGGTGATGTAATCTGGCGTGCCAACGGCATGTTCATGCAGAGCCGCTGGGGTGGACGCGCAGTCATCGGAGACAGCATAATGGCAACCCTAGACCACTACGACAGCTGCCTATACGCCGTAGGCAAAGGCCCCTCCATAGTGACCGTTGAAGTGCCAACAGTAGCTGTGCCCCTAGGCTCCAGCCTATTAATAAGAGGCTCAGTCTTAGATGTTTCTCCAGGAACAAAGGATCCAAAGATAGCCTTAAGGTTCCCGAAGGGCGTTCCAGCAGTAGCTGATGAAAACATGTCAGACTGGATGCGCTACGTATATAAGCAGTTCCCACTAGACCCCATGGCGAAAATCGATGGCGTTTGGGTAGCCTTCGAGGCAATAGACCCTGAAGGAAACTTTGTAAGCATAGGTGGAACACTCACCGATGGACGCACAGGCACGTTCAGCATTCCATGGAAACCAGACAAGCCGGGCCTATGGACCATACTATTAACCTTCCCAGGATCCAAGAGCTACTACTCCTCATATGCCATGACAACAGTCTTAGTAGAAGGGCCCGCCCCCTCAGCCATACAAGCGTCCATTCAAGCCGTGCAGCCATTAGTTATAGCCCTACTGGTACTTGTCATCATAGCCATCGTCATAGGAATATACAACATCTACGCGATTAGGAAGAAGTAGCCTCCACCAAACCCCCTTTATTTTATTTTTGCCCTAATCAAAAGTCATATATTCTGAACAACTAATAGAGGATAAACGCGAATCTGCCAAACATGTCTCAGCCAAGAAAAACCCGCTTAGAAAAGTCTTTAGCCACAGCAGCTTTCACAATAGCCTTTATAATCACGTGTCGACTATCTATTTTCACCCAGAATTCACTAGGCCTATTCACCTTTAGCGAGCCACTATTCATGCTATCAGCCCTATTACTTGGACCAATTCCCGGAATGCTTGTAGGCGGAATCGGATTCACCTTATCGAATCTCTTATTAGGATACCCACATTACGTCATAGCCTCCCTAATGGCGAACGCCTCCGCCGGTTTTCTCATAGGAAAATTCAATCAAATGAAACAACCCCACAAACTCATAGGCATAGCATCAACCCTTATACTGATATTTCTCTCTACATTGATTGGAACAACCATATATGTTGGGCAAGTCTACATAGGCTTCACAAAAAAACTCTTCATGGGCGAAGAAGTCATGAAAGCAGGAGGCTTATACGCATACTCCCTATACGTCCCGCCATGGTTTTGGATAACCTTTGCCGCGCTAACAGCCACAATCTCCATTCTTACTAGTCTAATAAAATCTCCAAAACACCTATGGGCAACCACTTCACTGCTTATAGGCTGCATGACCATAACAACAGTATTATTTTTATACGAAGTTATCCTCATACCAACACTGTTTAACATCAAAGTCGACGCAGCAACAAACATCATCGTTAATTTGGGCCACTCCATTATAAGCGCAACCATAGCAGCCATAACCTACTGGCTTATAAAAT
>Ga0123519_10010286_pt1 | contig 13953 bp, 9 predicted proteins | sample YelNatPaOPRAMG02_FD_87396 | JGI IMG/M metagenome (GOLD analysis project Ga0123519, IMG submission 87396) | Hot spring microbial communities from Yellowstone National Park - Yellowstone National Park OP-RAMG-02 (version 2) | ecosystem: Environmental > Aquatic > Thermal springs > Hot (42-90C) ...
ACAACCTCGCCTTTGCGAAAGCCCGCGCTACGGGTCGGACCGTGGAAGCTGTGCAGGCAGAGTACGCCGCGGAGGCCGTACGCGCCCCGGATGGCGGCTCGGCGAGAGCTCGCTAGGTACTGGCCGCTGGTAGTCCGCAACCAGCTGGTTGGAGCTGCCATGTTCTGGGTCTCGGTCGATAGGTCGTGGTGGAGCCAAGTACTCACCGGCCGGATGGTGCAGGCCGACGCTCTCAACCGCGCGTGGCGCAACGGTCTGCTGGACGCCGCCCGCAGCATCGCGCGTTCCCCTGGAGGCGCGCTGGCGATGGCGACAGCGGGCTTGAACGGCCTCTGGACGCTGTTGGCCCTTGCCGGGGTCACGGTGTGCATCAAGCGAAAGATCGCCCCGACCGAGGTTGCAGTTGCGGTGACGTGCTGTGCCTACTACAGCCTCCTAAGCGGCGCCGTGTCGATCGCGAGGTTCCGCCTGGCCGCCGAGCCGTTTGCTGCTATGCTGGCTGGCGTTGGCATTGCTTGGCTGGTGGCGATGGCGGCGAGGCGCCCTCCCCAGGCGGCGGGTGCTAGTCATCCTAGCCCTACAGCTTAGCGCAAGCCGCCTTTCCTCGTTGCCCGAAACGACGGGCGCGGGCTTCGTGGCTACTCGGTGCTTTCCGGCTGTGCATCCGCCGCGCGCACCGTATGTACCACCGTGGCGCAAGCCAGCACAATCGCCAGTAGCCCCTGACTGCGGATGTACAGCTCCGTCTCGAACAGGTTGGACACCGCAACCGCCCACACCACTGCCCCAACGCCCAGCGGCAGCCAGGAGTATCGCTCGTCTCCGTACGCCGCCGCCCGCCGGCACTTTCGGTGTGCAGCCACGAAGAACCACAACAGGCACAAAAGCCCCGCCGCCCCGCGCTCCACGAACGCGTCCACGTACGTGCTGTGCACCGACGACTGCTGGCTGACGAACACCTTGGCCGCCGGGTCATCGACGGCCACGCTGTGCAGGCGCTCCCTGAGCAGGCCGGGACCTATCCCCAGCACTGGATGCTGAATCCCAAGGGGAATCACCGAGGACCACATCAGGTAACGGGCGGCAACCGAACCAAAGGTCTTGCCAGTCAAGCGTGCAGCCATCGCGGATGCCCACGGCGTTACCGCAAACGCCACCGCCACCAGCGTGCCCAGCAGCAGCGCGACCTCGCGAGCCCTCCCCAGCCGTCGCGCCCGCTCTCCGCGTAGGCCGCCCAACGTGAGGATGTACGCAACGCCAACCAGTAGGCCAAGGCTCTCGCCCCTGCTGCGGGTGAGAAACACGGTCGCCATCATGAACACAGCGCCAGCCCAGCTCGCCAGCCTGGTGCGCCTAGACAGCGCCCTGCAGCGAGCTGCCGCCAGAAGCACCAGCGCGTGCATGGCAACGTATAGCGCAAACGCAGCGGCGCCCGTGTCGGCAATCGCCGTTAGGTATGGGGTCTCTCCGTGGATGGGAAGCACCAGTGCGGCCGCCAGAGATCCGCACACCGCAACGTGTGCCGCCCAGTAGAACAGCGTGGTGGCCGCGCCAAGGCCGAGCAGCATCCACATTAGCCGCGCCGCCAGTGCCGCGCTTCGCAGGGCAGACGCCGCCGCTATGCCCATCACTCCAATCTCGGAGGTGGCCAGCACCACAGTAATGATGCCGGCCGTGCCAAACCGCGCCTGTGGACTAGCAGCGCGCGAGATGCCCCCCAATACGGCTAGCATCAGGACGGCCACGCACCACTCAGGCACCACCAGCCGCGGCCAGCGGTACAGCGCTCGCAACAGCATTGCGGCAGAGCAGAATGCGATCACCAGGTCTATCGCCGCGGCTTGCTGGCCGGCAACCTGAATCTGAGAAGCTGGAGGGAACCCCGTGAGCAATGCACACAGCAACGCCGCCGCCAACGTGCTGCTGACCACGGACGCTACCGCCACCGCTGCTGCCGCGCCAGCCACGCCAATCCACCCACCCAACCCCACCAGCAGCCCGCACGCGCCGCCCAGTACGGCTGGACCGGCATTCCTGGCTGATGCCCGAACGCTACACATGCACCGCGGCCCGCCGTCTGCCTGACCCTATGCGCCCCACGGCCTGCACGTTCACGGCGCGACGACAGGCCGCGCTTCTGCCCGGACGCCCAACTCCGCCGCGCCCCACCGGCCGATCGAGACGCGCGGCCGCGAACCCCATCACCGTGCTCCCCGCCCGCTGATCAGGACGGCGGGCGTTTGGGCCATGATGAACAGATTCAGCCACAGCGATCGGCGTGAGAGGTAGTACAGATCGTACTCCAGCTTCTCAATGCCGTCTTCGACAGAGCTGGCGTAACTGCGCTCCACCTGCGCCCATCCTGTGAGGCCTGGGCGGACTGCATGTCTGAGGTCGTACGCAGGCGACACCGACCGGAATACCGCCACAAACTCCGGCCGCTCAGGACGTGGGCCCACGATCGACATGTCGCCCTTCAGCACGTTGATGAACTGCGGCATCTCGTCAATGCGCATGCGCCGAAGGATGCGACCCAGTCGCGTCACCCTCGGGTCGTTGTCCTCCGCCCATTGCGGACCGGATGCCTCGGCGTCCTTCCGCATGGTGCGGAACTTCCACATCCTGAACACGCGCCCATGCCTGCCAACGCGCTCTTGCAGATAGAAGATGGGCCCCGGCGACTCCATCTTGATGGCCAGAGCCAGAAGGGGGAGGAAGCAGGCCATCAGCGCAAGCCCAACCGTGCCAACCAACACGTCTAGCGCACGAATCGCCGTCTCGTGCAGCCATCCGAGGACACGTGGCACGTCGCGGGTCGGCCAGTTACTCGAAAACGCGTCCAAGGGCACTCGTCCCGTTAGGCGGGTGTACAGGTCAACCACCCTCTCAACCCTAATCCCAGCCGATGCGCAGCGAAGGGTCTCATGCCACAGGTGCTTGGGCAGGGGCACGTCTGGCACTGCCACGTACTTAGCACCGGCCCGACTGGCTATGCTGTAGAGGTCCTCCGCCGCACCGATAACTTCGCCGCCCAGCCCCTTCGGGCGGCGCGAGACGCCATCGTCCACGAAGGCAAACAACCTGTATTCGGGTGGGGCGCCATTGGCAAGCACCCTGGCAAGCATCTGCTGCTCGTCCCCAACTCCAACGATTATGACTCTCGCCTTCCGCACAGGGCCACCATCCCGCCCCTTGACGAAGCCATCTCCGCCGCTAACTTGACGACGATCATCAACTCTCTCTTGCTCGCGGTTCACCGCGCCCAACCTTTCCGGGCATACCAGGTGAACGGCGCCGTGCGGCCCCTCCAACATACCAGCACTCGGCCGCTCTGTCGCACACATGCCCTGTCAGTTACCGAAGCCCAGCCCATAGCTAGACAGGCAGTCGGAGTGTCAGCCACGCCGCAGCCCATGCTTGCGGCCAAGCCCTAGCGCCCTGCCTACGCTGCGCCTGCAGAATCCGCCGTGCATCTGCCCAGTCATGCCGGCCACTAGCCACAGTATGCGCCAACTCGTACTAGGCAGGCGTTCCCATCGTCCTAGACCTGCCGCATTGCAGCCTTCGCCCCTGACCGCATCACCGCGATTACACAGCCCAGCGCCAGGCCTGCCAGCATCGCAACTGCAGCCAGGCGCTTCGGGTCCTTGTTCACCGGGCGTCCATTGTTCAGCAGCTCGGGCTCGTCCAGCACCTCCCACCGGTTCGGGTCGGACGACACCTGCACCAACGCCGCCTGGTATTGAGTCCTGAGCTGCTGCACCAACACGCTTAGGGCCATCACCTCCCTAGTGAGGCGAGCAGACTCCACCGCCTCGGCGGGGGCCTCTGCCGCCAGTCTCCTGAGGGCGCGGGTTTGCGCCTCCAGCTTCACTCGCTGGGTCTCCAGATCGGCCAGTTTCGGATCAAGCCCTTCCCTAACAGCTGCGAGATAGCGGCTTACCTCCTGGTGGAGGGCCGTCCGAGTGATCTCTACCTGCTTCTTTAACTTTACCACACTTGGGGCATCTGGTCCGTATGTGAGCTCCTCAACTTTCAGATCGTACTCAAGATTGGCTAGCTTATCTCGCCAGTCCGCGGCGGGGGGTAGCTCAGCGGGCAGCTTCTCGCCGGGCTGGGCCAGCTTCTCCGCCTGCTGGCGAGCCATAGTGAGCGCGATCTTCGTTGCTGCCAGGTCCACTTCCGCCTGCCTCAGCTGCTGAGCAAACCGGTTGCCCCTCGGCGCCGTGGAATCCGTGCCCAAAGCCAGGTCGGGCGCCGTCTTGGCCCTCTCCTGGAAGCGCTGAAGGGCGTCCTCCGCGCGCCTCAGCTCAGCTGACTTGGCGTCCAGTTGCTGTCTGAGCACATCCGCCTGAGTGCGTGCCAGCGGCAGGCTCAGCGTCCGGTTGAGGTCCCTAAGGGCCGAGATGTACAGCCCCGCCGCCCTAAGAGCCTGCCTGGGCGTTGGGCATCTCGTGGCCAACGTGATGGTGTTGGTGGGTATGTCTATGTCTATCTTCGCCATCTGCCGCACCAGACGCTCGGGAACACCCAACCGCTGTGCCACGTATCTCCTCGCCCGCCTACTTTCCAGCAGCACCTCGTACATCCTCAACGGAGACCCCGTTTCGGAGCCCACGTTCACGCCGAGGGCGGCCGCAATCAGCGACATCTGCGACCCGCCTCCCGCTGGCAGCAGAATGGTTGCCTGCGCGCCGTATAGCGGCTTGGCGCGCCACGTCTTCAGCAGCGCCCCACCAACCGCCGCCAACATCGTCAGCAGAATCACCAGGCGATGCTGCCACAACACCGACAGCAGCTTCGCCATATCCAGCTCGTCGACCGGTCGGTCTTGATTGCCCGTCATCTTGGCGCTTGATCCTCGCTTACTTCAGCAGGCTCCGGATCACAGCGTAGATGATCCCGCCGCTCGTGATGTTGCGGAAGATGGTGTCGATCTCCGACTGCCGGTCCCTAAGCCGTTCCGACATAACCTTGGTCGGCACGAAGATGATGTCGCCCAAGTCGACGCGAGAACGCCGCGTGGCAACAGACACCTCGCCGGTGGCACGGATCAGCAGTATCCTGTCCTCTGCTGCATCCGGCGTCAGACCGCCCGCCCGCTCTGTGTAGTACGAGAGCGGACGTCCACTTTCGTACGTAACCGCCGATGGCACAACCACCGCTCCTGTCACCGCCACCGTGGTTGGGCGTTCTGGCACGATGATCACGTCGCCTTCGCGCAGCGTGATGTCGTCCTTTCCGCCTGGCGACCTAAGGGCCCCAACTAGATTGACGTTAACATTCCCAGCTGGTAACAGGTCGTCGTCTGTAAGCGGGCGTGCAGGCGTAACAAGGTCGCGGCCGGGGAGGGCGCTCATATCCACTGGCGCCTTTGGCGTTGTGGAACCGGTGGCCGTAAGCAGGCTTCCAACCGTGGGCAGCGCTGCGGCCGCCTGTGCTGCGTTGGTGCTAGACTGCACCGACCTGGCGCGCTCGATGTCTGACCTGGCCAGTGCTCTTCGGTACGCCTCGTCGTTCACTACCTGAAGCAGCTCGCGGATCCGGGGCGTTAGGCCTTGCTGCACCTGCGTGGTTAGCAGCTTCGGGTCCCGGAAGAATTGCACACCCTCTGGGAAAGCATCCGAGGTCAGCCCACCAGCACGCCGGATGATGTCGCTCAGGCGCTCGCTCTTGGAAGTGATGGCGTAAGGCCCAGGGCGACTCACCGCGCCGCTCACAGTTACCGTCCAAGGCTTCATCCGGAAGTCGCTGCGGGTGCGCACCGTGATTACATCGCCGTCGGCCAGAAGCGGATCGGCATCGGGGCCTCCGGTCGCCATCTTCTGGAGGCTCACCTCTAGTGGCGGGGTGCCGGCTTCTGACCTAGCCCGGGCTATCTCCACCTCGTCGGCGGCGTTTGGCGTTACGCCGCCCGCTAGCTGCAGGGCATCGCTGAGCCGCATGCTTTCCGCCCGTGGGTAGAAGCCCGGCGACTGCACGGCCCCCTTGATCTCCACCACGTTGTCAGGGGTGTAAGACGCTTGTTGTCTGGTGTACACGGCGAGCGTATCGCGGTCCTGCAGTACCGCGTTATCGGGCTCCTGCCCAGACATCGCCTTGCGCAGGTTGATCGTCAGCATGGGGCCGTACGTCCCGTCCGGATTGCGCCGCTGAAGGAACGCCCGATCAAGAAACGCCTCGGGAAGCGGGCCGCCCGCCTGGAGGAGGAGATCCTGCACGCGCATGCCGTCGGCCCTGTAATAGGTGTTGGGGCGCTGCACGGCACCGGTTATCTCCACTTGGCGGTAACCGGTGAACTGCGCGTCCTCCATGCTATAAACCACAAGCCGATCGCGGGGCTGCAGCTCCACGTTGGCGTCCGGTTCGCGCTGTATGGCGCGCTTCAGGTCGATTGGGATCAGCTTCAGGGTGTTGTCCGGGTTCTTCCGGAACAGGTCTGCCCTCACCAGATAGGCATCGGGCACCGTCCCCCTGGCCTTCTCAATCAGGTCTGCCACCGTCATACCGGGCGACACCGCGTACGAGCCAGGCTGATCCACAGCGCCGTCAAGCACCACGGCGTTGACGGCCTCGGGGCGAATGCTCATCACCTCCACGGTGTCGCCATCGTGCAGAGCAGGGTTATTGGCGTCGTCCGTCTGCATCAGGTCCGCGTCGATCAGCTTCCGCGCGACACCTGGCTGCACCGTGGTAACTGACACACGCTGGGACACTCCCGTGGGTTTGGCGCCGCCAGCGAACCGCAGCACGTCTCGGAGCCTCTCGCCGGGAAGCGCCTCGTAGATGGCCGGCCGCTGGACCTCGCCCTTCACGGCAATCCGGTCGTCAACAAGCGGAATGTAGATCACATCGCCGGGCTGCAGCGGAACGTCCTGTGACCCGTCGCCGTTCAGCAGGAACCGGTAGAAATCGAACGATCGAGTGCTGCCGTCGGATCGCTTGAGCTGTATGCGGCGAAGTGAACCGTTCAGGTTGGGGCCTCCGCAGGCGTACAGCGCGTTGTAGAGCGTTACAGTGGCCGGCATCTGATAGCTCCCTGGAGCATACGCCTCGCCGGTAACCAGAACGCCCATGGTCCGAAGCTCTTTGAGCGACAGGCTCACCTGTACGTCTCGCAGCACACGAGACATAGCTTGCCGAACCGAGGCCTCCAGCTCGCCGAGCGTTTGGCCGCGAGCCACTAGCCGCCCGCCCAGCGGCAGGGCAACGTACCCGCGTTCATCAACCTTGAGGGTCACCTCCGCCGGCTCCAGTGTGCTGCTCCAGTACCGCAGCGTCAGCTGATCCCCAGGGCCCAGCTGGTACCGTTCGGGTGCAGGGCTCACTACGTTCATGTAGAGCATGGCGTCCGGCCCGACGAAGCTCCTAAGCGCGTCGACGGAGGGCAGGGGCATGAGTCCGGGCGGGGTTGTCGCGAGGGGATACGGCTGCGCGCCTTGCGTCGCTGGCGCACCGACGGAGGGCCCCACAGCGGCCCACGGCGCAGACGGCTGCAGCAACTGGCCGCCCTGCGGCTGAACTGCGGTGGCGGCGGAGGTAGAGCCCTCAGCGCCAGGAGTGGGCTGCTGCCGCGTTGCAGTGGAGCCGGGCTGGATGCCCCAAAGCTGCTGCGCGCTCTCGGTGGCGGCCGGCTGCTGCGGCGAGAGGCTTGTGGGCCAGCCCTGTGCGGGTTGGACGCTCTTCCCCTGCGCGCTCTCCGTTCCGCTGGGGGCTGCTACGGCGGAACGGGGCCTCGTGGCGGAAGGAGTGCGAAGCAGAGGCGGAGGGGCTGGCTCTTCGCGGATGCGGCCGGGCGTGACCATGCCCTGCTGAGGCGGGTTCAGCTGCACGGACGGCGCCCCTTGCTCCTGGCTACCAGCCGTGCCCCCTAGCGCTGCCTCCTGTGTGGCAAGCCCGCGTTGGGGCGGCGTGCTAAGCAGCGGACCCCACTGGCCTGTAACCGCGGCTGCCTGAAGCATGCGAAGGTACTGCCTGCGCCACTCAACCGCCTCGCGGGCCTGCGCGAAGTAGCTGTATCCGAAAGGCTCAAGCGGCTGCTCCAGATTGCCAGCTCCCTCAGCGCCCGTCGCGGGTGCGGGCAGCGACACCAACGGCGCGGGCTGAGAGGCGGCTTCTGAGGGCTTGGCGGCCGCTGCCGGCGGCGCTTGCCCGGCTCGATTGGGCGCGCCGACGCCGGTCGTCTGCCCGAGCGATGCGGATACGGACACGAGGAAAGCCAGCAGAGCCACAGAAGATCGACCAACGCCTTTGGATCGCAACCTTATCATCTCTCCGCCAAAAGCTCTCTCAAACGGGTATGTGAGCGCAGCATCGCCAGCGACCCACGGATGCATGAAGCGGCATCGCATCGGTGCACAAGTGGAGACCGAAGCGCTGGGGCGTAAGGTGGTTTCGCAAGGGAGCGAACTTGCGGTGCCTGGGGCGCCAGGCGAGGCAGCCTGCTAACCCCGCAGGCAACACGAGGGCTAACCAGCGCGCATACCGAGGCTCGGACGGCCAAGCGCAGTTGGGATGGGCCCCGAGGAAAGCCTTTGGGTGCCTCTCCCTCGTTGTGGACCAAGTGAACCCTCATGAGCGAGTGAGCGCTAGCCGTCGATAGCTGTCGAAACGCAGACGGCCCGCCCGGCTCGGCATGCACCAAGCGGTCGGTGGCGGAAAACGTCGCCCGGTAAGGGCTCCTCTCAGCACACCAGCTGGCGTCCCGTTGGAGCCACGGCATTCTACCACGCTCCCCCTAACGTGTCAATCATTGCAAGTCTTGCGGCCGAAAGCAGCCCCAAGATGGGCATGGGCCACCGGCGGCACCCGGCATCTCGCCGACACGCCGACGGTGGCCCCCTCTTTCACTGCTGACTGCGCCGGGCTGCTGCTATTGGGCTGTGGCTGCCTCCCAGCGCCCTAACCGCGGCGGGCATGCTGCTAGATGCCCCCGGCACGCCGCAACCGGCGTTCCTGCCACCGGGGCCATCATGCCCCACGCCACCGCATCCTTTCGCCGCTAGGTCAGCTTCACCTGCTTGTAGCCACCTTTCGCCTTGTCCATCAGCCATATGATCCCGAAGACCACGATGAGGACGATGCCGAAAGAGGCCACGTAGCGAAACGCCCAGGGCGCAGCCTGAAGTCTGGCCGCGTCAAGCGCCTTGGCTATCGCTGGGTTGGTGGCGGATTGCGAAACCGCATCGGACAGCTTGATGGCGCCAAGGTACTTCTGGGTGTAGCTGTCGTATACGCTGCCCATCAGCGGCAACACAAACTGGATGGACAGGTTGCCGGCGCACCCCATCAGGCCAATCAGCAGAGCTCCACCACGTGGGAACCGCTCCGAGGTGACGCCGAGCATGGTTGGCCACATGTAGCATACGCCCACGTACCAGATGGTGGCTGCCACTAGGGCGGTAACTGGGGAGTTCGCGAAGCTGATCGCTAGCAGCCCCAACCCCGCGAGCAGCGAAGAGAGCCACATCAGGCCCACGGGCGAGAACTTGTGCGCGAGCGGCCCCGCAAAGTGGCGAAAAACGAACATGAGCGCGCTTCCGTAGATCAGAATCCAGATCCCATGGAAGTGCACCATCCTCGTTAGCATCGCCTCAACCCACTGGCCAGGAGCCAGCTCCATGCCCGCGGTGAGGAACATCATCAGGAACCAAACGATGAACAGGGGCTTGAACGCCTCCCTGATCATCTCCCCGGCAGACACGCCGGCTTGCACGCGCTCGGTGGGAGGGAACTTCTCGCCGATGAGCATGTAGCCGAAGATGAGCGCGGGGATCGCGAACGTGGCTAGACGTGCCTCCCAAGGCAGAGAGCGCAGCAGATATGCCGTTACGCCGCCGATGATGATGCCGCCCGGCCACCAGGCGTGCAGAACGTTCAGCTTGTGCGTCTTCTCGTCCGGGTACAGGGTGGCCACCAGCGGGTTGATGACCGCCTCAACAAGACCTCTTCCAAGCCCCGCCACGAACCAGCTTGCGTACAGCAGCGCCAGCGCCGTGCCCGTGCCCGGCGTGATGAAGTGCGGGGCGCTGACGATCATGCCCAAGCCCACGATGAACGATGCACAAGAGAGGCCCAGGAGCCTGCCCATCCCCAGGTAGTCGCAGAGCGGGCTCCCGATGAAAACCGAGATCGCGAAGGCTAGGAACTCCCCGCCTACCGCCCATCCAACCTTTGCGCTGTCCAGGCCAAATGCCTTGGCCATGTCAGCCATCACGTAGCCACGAAGGCCAAAGGTCATGCCCGCCGTGGTCAGCGCGATGACGCTCAGCAGAAACAACCGATCGCGATGCGTGTCGCTGACGGTGTCGCGGCTCCTCAGTGCCTCTTTGCCCAAAGTAGTCCTCCAACTGCTCTCCGGCCTCGCAGTCGTTGCGAAGATCCGGGTCCCCACCCCCCGCCTGCTGTCCTCCCCTGGAGAGCCGTTCGCGGCGACCGCACGATGCAACCGGCCATCTCCTGGCTTGCACCGCTCCCTCGCAATCGCCCCGTGGCCGCCCCCGAAGATGTATCCGTGGTAAGGGCGGAGCACTGCTAGTATTACCTTCGCGCCCGCATGGCAACCGTCCTTCAGAGGAGGCACGCCGGCTTAACCAACTGTCCCCCTGCAGGCAGTTCCACGTGGGGCGAGCCCAAACGCGCAACAACACCCTCTCTTCTTTCGGCAGTTTGCGCGCCGGTTTTCACTCTCGCAGCATTGACGTTGCCCGCCAGCACATCGGCACAAGGCTCCCTACCACCAGGCTGAGCCCCATCGCCATGGCCATGCCGGTGTTGCCTTGGGCCAGCGTCAACCATGTGCCGAGCGCCGCCAGCGCCAACGTGGACGCCGCGTAGCAGCCCAGCTCAAAGCCGAAGTCGGAAATGCTGTGCAGGAAGGTGCTCAGCCAATGCACCGCCCCTTGTATGGCACCGTACAGCCCCAAGGTCACCAGCAGCGCAACGGGCACCCGCACCTCCCCGCCACTCAGAATCCGCACTGCCAGCCCTCCGAACGGAACGAGCGCCAACGCGTACAGGGCAAGGCATGTCGTTGTTCCGCCAGCAAGCAGCGCTATGTGCCGCCTCAACCAGCCGAGCTCGCCGTTTGCCCAAGCAACGGTGAACGCCGGCCAAAACACCGGCAAGACCGCCGTTACTAGGTTCAGTGGCAGGCCGGCCACGCGTCCCGCAACGTTGAACGCCGCGACGTCGTTCAGCGTTAGGCAGCGCGCGATCACAAGGTTCGGCAGTGCCAGCATGGCTGCGTAACACACCTGAATCCCGCTGAACAACACCGAGACCGGCAGCACCTCCTTCAGCATTGGCATCAGATTGCCAAAGCGCACTCCGACGAAACTACGATCCGCGCGGATCAGGTGCGCCAATAGAATCGGGCGGTACACAAGACGAACGCCGGACGTGATAGCCGCCAACGTGGCAAGGCTCACCTGCATCCTCACCCCTAGCAACAGCAGCCCGAGCGACGCCACCGAGGCCGCCGTGGCCCACACATTCAGCGCGGTGATCGCCAGCCGCGCGGAGTAGATGCTGTCCACGGCCGATAGCGCCAGCAGAGTGACGTTGACCCCCGCCGTCACCAGGACGAGCGGCATAGCATCTGCCCTGGCCCACGGGTCGGTCACCGCCAGCACCGATGGCCAATCGATGCACCACGCCACGCCAATCAGCGGCAGCCCAACCAGGAACAACGTGAGCCCCACCAGCAGCGTGCACGACTCATAGCGTCTCGCCGCGCTCGCATCGTTCGTGCTGTACGCCTCTGCGAGCCGGTTTTTGAGGGTGGGCATCAGCCCGAGGTCCATGAACGTGATGAACGCCAAGGTGGAATTGACAACCATCCACAGGCCGTATCGGGCGGTGCCTAGGTACGCCAGGCTTACAGGCACGCTCACAAGCGTGGTGAGCATCGTCACCGTGGTCTGCACGATCGCCCAGTACGACCCGCCCACGAGGTAGCGGCGCCACGCCGCGTGGTTCGGCTGGGCATCGACGGCGGCGTTTGGGGGCTCTGGAGAGCACACGGATGGCTCCGGCTAGCTCTCGACGAAGCGTGAGGTGATCGGGAGCCGCCAATCCTTCCCGAAAGCGCGCGGCGTGATCTTGATCCCGGGCGGGCTTTGCCTGCGCTTATACTCGTTGCGGTCCACCATCCGTATAACGCGCCTCACGGTCGCCTCGTCGAAGCCCCGCCGAACGATCTCGGCCACTCCGCAGCTCTCCTCGACGTACGCCTGCAGAATCGGGTCCAGCACTTCGTAAGGAGGCAGCGAGTCGACATCCTTCTGGTTTGGCCTGAGCTCCGCCGATGGGGGCTTGTCCAGCACTCGTTGGGGAATCACGTCTCGGCCGGCAACGCGGTTCCTGTACCGCGCCAGGTCGTACACCAGCGTTTTCGGCACATCCTTCAGAACCGCGAACCCGCCAGCGGTGTCGCCGTACAGGGTGGAGTAGCCAACGCCCACTTCGCTTTTGTTTCCGGTGGTGAGAACCAGCCAGCCCAGCTTGTTGGATAGCGCCATGAGCAAGGTGCCACGGATTCGCGGCTGCAGGTTCTCCTCGGTGACGTCCGGCGGCTTCCCCGCGAACGGCTCGGCGAGCATGTCCAGGAACGCCTGAAAGGTGCCATCTATCGGGATCGTCATGAACCCAATGCCAAACCGGCGGGCCAGCTGCTCGGCATCCTCCAGGCTGTGCGCCGAGGAGTAGCGGGTGGGCATTGCCACGCCTGTTACGTTCTCTGGACCCAGTGCGTCGGCGGCGATGGCGGCGGTAAGAGAGCTATCTACGCCGCCAGACAGTCCAATCACCACGTGGTGGAAGCCGTTCTTCAGCACATAATCCCGCGTGCCCAACACCAGGGCGCGGTACACCTCCTCCACCGGCTCCAACAATGGGGCCACGCGCGCCTGCACCTGGGCCGGGGCCTGTTGTACACAACCCACGGGCAGCTCTACCCGCTGGAATCCGTCCGCCCCAATCCCCCTGCCCTGCCTGCGCCGCGGGTTGTACAGTCTGCTACGGAACACCTGGCGCATGTCGACGTCCACCACCAAGAGCTCCTCTTCGAACTGCGCAGCGCGAGCGAGGAGGTCGCCCTCTGGACCAAACACCACCGAGTGGCCGTCAAACACGAGCTCGTCCTGGCCGCCCACCAAGTTGCAGTAGGCCACCGTAGCCAGGTTGTCTGCGGCCCTGGTGGCCAACATGCGCTCGCGGTACAAGCCCTTCCCCATGTGGTACGGCGAGGAGGAAACGTTGATGAGGAGCCCTGCGCCCGCCTGAAACGCCTGCGCCTGCGGAGGTCCCTCGGGGTACCAGATGTCCTCGCACACGCTTACGCCGAATAGCACCTCGCCACGACTGAACACCAAGCGCTGGTCGCCCGCTTGAAAGTACCGGTTTTCGTCAAACACGCCGTAGTTCGGCAGAAACTGCTTGCGATAGACGCCTGCCAGCATCCCGTTGTGCAACACCGCGGCGGCGTTGTAAAGGTCCGTGTCCGCATACACGCACCCGAGCACCACCGTAAGGCCGCGACTGGCCGGCACGATCTCGCTCAGCGTGCGAACGGCCGCCTCCGCGAAATCGGGCTTCAGCAGGAGGTCTTCCGGCGGATATCCGGTGACGGCAAGCTCCGGGAAGACGACAATGTCCGCGCCGAGCGAACGCGCTTCGTCGATCCTGCCGACGATCTTGTCGCGGTTGCCGGCGAAATCCCCAACCGTGGTGTTGATCTGGGCCAAGGCCAGCCGCAGTGGCATCGCGCAAGCTCCTACTCGTGTGGGCTGTGAGGCAACCGCTGGTGGGTCGCCACGCACAGGTTCGTTGCTTCCGACCCCGATCCCTACCGCTAGCGGCTGGCGCCGGGAGATATGCACAGGTCGCAAGGCGCCCTAGCGCCTCCTGCGAGGAGGCATGGCCCAGGTAAGCAGAGGAGGGGACGCTCTGCCC
>Ga0123519_10010287_pt1 | contig 13953 bp, 12 predicted proteins | sample YelNatPaOPRAMG02_FD_87396 | JGI IMG/M metagenome (GOLD analysis project Ga0123519, IMG submission 87396) | Hot spring microbial communities from Yellowstone National Park - Yellowstone National Park OP-RAMG-02 (version 2) | ecosystem: Environmental > Aquatic > Thermal springs > Hot (42-90C) ...
AAACATAAACTTTAATCTAATCATAATTATAATCTCAATCTTAATCACAATTACAACCACAATAATCCCTTAATGTTGTTTTGATTATTTGAATAATTGGAAACCAGAATTAAGGTCGCACACAATGTTATTACGATATTGGCGTTATGAGGGCTTTCTCGCAATGGCGCTTGTAATTTAATTTGTTTAGTTTTTTAAACACGAATAACGTCGCCATTTGATACCGTGGAGATAGACGAAAATGATATAATTTGTTGAAATGAACAGCCAAGTTATCAAAAATTTTGCCATCATCGCCCATGTTGATCATGGTAAGTCCACTTTGGCTGACCGACTGCTGGAGTTAACCGGTGTGGTCGCGCCAGGCGCTCATGACGAACAATTGCTGGATCGAAACCCGATTTCAAGGGAGCGCGGTATTACCATCAAATTGGCGCCAGTGAGGATGGAATATGATAAAGAAAAATTCTCAATTTGCAATTCTCAATTCTCAGATTCCAAGTTCCAAATTCCGGATTCAAAATATATTTTGAATCTAATAGATACTCCCGGCCATGTGGATTTTTCTTACGAGGTTGATCGTACTTTAGCCTGCGTGGAGGGAGTTGTTCTTCTTGTTGACGCCACTCAAGGAATACAGGCGCAAACGATTGCCAATGCCTATAAGGCAATAGATAAAAATTTGGTTATCATTCCGGTTGTCAACAAGATTGATCTACCGAGTGCCGATGTTGAAAAAACAAAAAACCAATTGAGGGATTTTTTAGGAATAAAAAAAGAAGAAATTTTTGAAATATCGGCCAAAACAGGTCAAGGGGTAGCTTATTTGTTAAATAAAATAATTGAAAGGATTCCATCCGCCGCTTCAGACAAAAAAACGGAAAGCAGTCAGGCGCTTATTTTTGATTCATATTATGATCCTCATCGGGGAGTGATTGCTTTTGTCAGGGTTTTTGCGGGCACCTTTAAAAAAGGGATGAAAATAAAATTATCTCAAGCAAACAAATTTTTTGATGCGGTAGAGGTAGGTATTTTTTCTCCCGATCTTACCGCTAAAGATAGTTTGACTGCAGGCGAAATAGGTTATGTTGTCACCAACCTGAAAGACATTCATCAGGTAAGAGTTGGAGATACGATCTGCGACGAAAAAAACGACCTCCCTCCCCTTTCTGGATATAAAAAAGTAAAACCAATGGTGTTTGCTTCGATATTCCCGACCGAAACCAACGATTACCCCAATCTCAAAAAAGCTTTAGAAAAACTTTACCTTAACGATTCATCTTTAGAGTTTTATCCAATTTACAGTAAAGCTTTAGGGGCTGGTTTTCGCGTCGGTTTTTTGGGACTGCTTCATGCTGATGTTGTTCGGGAAAGACTGGAACGGGAATTTGATTTGAGTTTGGTTTTGACACCGCCTCATGTTGAATATCAAATTAGGGACGGAGGTTTTTACGAACCAAAGGTCAAAGTAATGATCATTACTCCTCAAGAATATTCGGGAGCAGTAATGAATCTTTGCAAAAATTATCGGGCGAAATTTATCACGATGGACAATAAAAACCAGATTACTCTCATTTATGAAATGCCTTTATCAGAGATGATAGCCGATTTTTTTGATAACCTGAAAAGCATTTCTGCCGGTTACGCTTCTTTAGATTGGGAGTTTTTACGCTTTGAGAAAGTAGATGCAGATAAGTTGTCAATTCTCTTAAACGGTGATTCGGTTGAGGAATTTTCTGAAATTGTAGTTAAGGAACGAGCATTTGAAAAAGCCAGCGCTTTGGTTAAAAAACTGCGTCAAATCATACCCAAACAACAGTACGAAGTTAGGATACAGGCAAAATACAAAGGAAAAATTATAGCTTCGGAAAAGATCAGTGCTTTTCGAAAAGATGTTACGGCCAAGCTTTACGGCGGCGATAGGACAAGAAAAGATAAACTTCTCAAAAAACAAAAAGAAGGAAAAAAAAGAATGAAAATGGTTGGACGGGTCGAAATCCCCAAAGACGCCTTCCTTAAACTTTTTAAAAGCTAACTCTCTAAAGAAGTAGTCCCAGAATCACGATCATTATCGGCAAAGCGGCGATTATCCAAGGAGCAGTTTTTCCGGCTGATGGAATTGTTGGTTCGACGGTGGCTGAAGCTTGAGCAAGGACAATTTCAGTTGGCGTTGGTGTGTTGGAAGCTGCGGGAGGCGGCGTATTGGTTGCGGTGGGGGTGGACGAAGGAGGAGGAGTGCCAGTTGGTGTTGCTGTTGGTGTATCAGTAGGAGTGGCTGTGGGTGTAGATGTTGGCGTGGCCGTAGCGGTAGGAGTGGCTGTGGGCGTGTGGGTTGGTGTTGGAGTGGCAGTTGGTGTAGCTGAAGGCGTAGGCGACGTCGGACAAGGAGCACATTCACAAACCCCGCCCGCATTAACAATATCACCGTTCGGACCAATGCCAGAAAAGTGATGATCAAACTGACGACATTGACAGGGCTGTGGATCGGCGCAATAAGTGTGAGGGGCATTATCGGGAACGGTTGATACAGATTCGGGATTATCAGTTGTTGAACAGACTCCTCTGTCGGTTGTTCGGCTGGTGCCAGAATAAGGTTTGTGAAAACCCTGCAGTTGGCCGTCTTTGCAGTGAACTACAGTAAAACAGCGGTTGTCATCATAGGTAATAGTACACTGCTCGACCCCAGAAGGAGCCTCAGGTTCGTATTCAACATTACCGCAACATCGATCTCCTTCAACCGAACAATAGCCTTCGCCTACATCTCCATGCCAGGCTCCTTCACCCAAGCTTTGTACACATTGATCACGATTGGTACACCAACAATTTTTAATTATCTTTCCAGCTTTTGGTTTGGGAGGTTTAACCGGCGCTTTTTCCTTAAGTTTTAAAACGATTAAAGAGGTAATGACAACACCGGTAAAAAGAAAAGCGATGGTTATAAGAAGAAAGATTGTTTTTCTGTATCCTTTCTTGTTGCTTTTATTGACAATTTTTTTGGGCAAATCAGTATAGTTGCGATTGTCCAGTGAATTATCACCCATATTTTAAGTATATATCATAAACTAAATTGCTTTCCACTGAATATAGAGATCCTTTTTCATGAAGGTATATTGCCTCTTGGCATACTGGATTTCTTTGTTTATCCAGGTTTCAATCATGTTTTTTTTGGTTATCCTTCCTTTCAAAAAATCAATGATTTGTCGACAGCCAATTGTTTTTAGGCCGGGATCGTTTTCGCTGTACCCTAGATCAAGAAGCTTTTTTACTTCATCAATAGCGCCATTTTTCAACCTCTCTTCTACTCTTTTGGCAATCGCCTCTTTCAGTTTTTCCTTGTTGGCAAATTTCAGACCAAGGAGTTTGATATTGATGTTGGGCAAACCAAGGTTTTTAAATAAGGTAATTTGAGGTTTTCTGTCAAAAAAATTGTTGATAGGTTTTTTGACCTGGCTGGTTAAAATCTCGATTTTCCTAAGAAGCCTTCTTGGGTTGGCGCGATCGCTTTCGTTTAACCTGCTAAATGATTGCGGATCAAGCTTTAGAAGAAAGTCTTGCAGCTCTTTGACGGTTTTGGTCTTCAGTTTTCGCCGTAGTTCCCAATTGGGAGGGATAGTTTCCGACGCAACTCCATATAGAAGATGATACAAATAAAAATAAGTACCGCCAACGATAATCGGAGTTTTATTTTTATCAAGTAATTTTTTGATAACAAATAAAGCGCATTGTTTATAATCGAAAGAGGAAAAATATTGGTTGGGAGAAACGATGTCATAGAGCCAGATTTTAGTCAAATAGTTTGTCTTAGGTGTTAATTTTTCAATTTTGTAATAGCCGATATCAAAGCTATTGATTCTATTAACCAATTGAAAGTGGTCTTGACTAATGTCTTTGCCGGTGACAAGATCTAGATATTTATAGGCTTGGCGCGAGTCGCAATTGACCAGTTCGCCATTTTCTTCAGCGGCTATTTTGATGGCAAGATTAGTTTTTCCAACAGCTGTCTGGCCGGTAACAACAATGATTTTCCTCATGAAGAAATTATAGCTTTTGCAGTCTAGCAGCGTCAATCAGGTTTTTGTAAAGATAAAGGACGTCGATTGGTCCAACTCCATGAGGTGTAGGTGTATAGAAACTGGCAATATCTTTAATCTCTTTTTCTTCATAATCTCCTTTCAATTTGTTTCCTTCCCGGCGTAAACCGACGTTAATGAGGACGACGCCGGGTTTGATAAAATCGGGGACAATGATCTTCTTTCCTGTGGCGGTTATAATTACATCAGCTTCTTTATAATAGATCTGCGGTTCGGGAGTTTTTGAATTAACGCTAATATAATTGATTTTGAAATCACTCAAAGTTTTACCAATGGGTTGGCCGCCAGTTATTCCTCTTCCTGCTAAAACCACCTTTTTATTGCGCAAGGTTTTTTTAAAAAAAAGACGATCTTTTTTTGGATCAATCAACAAGTTGCGGTTGATTTTTACTTTGCCGAAAGCAAATTTGATGACGGTTAAAACCGCCAAGCCTAAAGGTGGGGAAAAAGGCGATTTATACTGATGGCCTTCGATTTCTTTAAGAGTAGGGATATAGTTATAGATGCTGGCTGTTGATAGTTGAGCCGGGAGAGGTTGTTGGATGATTACTCCGGTTACGGTCGGATCGTTGGAAACGTCTTTGACAATATGCATCAGTTCTTCAAAAAAGGGAATTGATTTGAGGTGAACCAATTGAAACTGAATGCCAAGTTGTTTGGCAACGTCGGCTTTAATTTTGACAAAAGAAAGCTGTTCGGCTGAATCACCGATGAGGATGGTGGCTAATTTTATTTTTCTCTTTTTTCGTTTTTTAATCTCTTGCTTAAGAAGTTTTTTCATCATCAAGGCGATTTTTTCACCATCTATTTTCATACCCTTGGGGTAATTATATCACACAAGGGTCGCGCTCACAACTTTATCATCTTTACGGGAAAAACGCATTAAGATTACGCCTTTGGCTGTCCTTGATCGGGATGGAATTGAATCAAGGGGAATTTTTACTACTTGCCCGAAACTGCTGGTGATAATCGCGGTTTTGTCTTCAGGGTCGATAATACGAACAAAAGTAATTTTACCCATTTTTTCGTCAACCGAAGCAATTTTTACCCCTTTCCCACCGCGGTGCTGACCTTTGAAAAATGAAAGTTTTGTTTTTTTGCCTATACCCTTCTCTCCGATAACCAAAAGGTCTTTATTAAACTCATCGTCTCCAAAAACATCGGCGGCAGCCACCCGATTTTCTCCATCAAGTTCCATTCCTTTAACTCCTTTGGATGAACGGCCGGTAGGTCTTATTTCCGCTTCTTTAAAAACGATTGCTTTGCCGATGCTGTTGGTCAAAAAGACATTTTGTTTACCATTAGTTAATTTCACCCAGAGAAGCTCATCATTTTTATCTAGTTTTATAGCGATAATGCCGTTAGTCCTGATGTTGGCAAAATCTCTAAAAGGAGTTTTTTTAACTGTACCCAGCTTTGTTGACATAAGGATAAACATGCCGTTCATATCTTGATTATCAGCGTTGTTATAAGTAAGGACTGAGGTAATTCTTTCTTCAGGCCGTAAAGATATTAGGTTGACAATAGCTTTTCCTTTGGATGTTCGTGAACCTTGAGGTATTTCCCAAACACGGGTTTGGAAAATTCTTCCTTGGTTGGTAAAAAACAGCATATAATCATGGGTCATTGCCGTTGTTATGTAATAAACATTGTCGCTTTCTTTGGTTTCGATACCGGCTACCCCTTTTCCTCCGCGCCGCTGAACCCGAAAAGTTTCCCGCGGAACTTGTTTGATATAGCCTTCTTTTGTCAAAACAACAATAACTTCTTTGTTTTCTATCAATTGCTCGTCGGTAATTTCTCCCGGTCGGCTTTTGACAACCTTGGTTTTTCTTTCATCGCCATATTTTTGTTTGATATATAAAAGTTCGTTTTTGATTACTTTCAAGATCTTAAAAATATCTTTCAGGAGACTTTCCAAATAATCGATAGTTTCTTTGAGCATCGCCAATTCATCTTCTATTTTTGTCCGCTCCAAACCGGTTAATCTTTTAAGTTGCATATCGAGAATTGCTTGAGATTGGATTGGTGAAAGGCCAAAATTTTTGATCAATTTGTTTTTTGCCTCAGTTTCATCCTTGGATTTCTTAATAATGGCGATGACTTCATCGATATGATCCAGGGCAATAAGATACCCTTCCAGAATATGAGCCCGTTGCTTAGCTTGAATCAATTCATACTCCGATCTTTTAGTGACGATTTCAACACGATGTTTCAAATAAAGCTCAAGGATCGATTTCAAAGACAGAGTTTGTGGGACTCCATCAACGAGAGCAACCATATTGACGGGGAAATTCGTTTGAAGCTCAGTAAATTTAAAAAGATTATTGAGGACTTTTTTGTAGGAGGCGTCTCGTTTGAGCTCAATCACAATTCTAATTCCCTGCCGATCGGACTCGTCCCGCAGGTCGGAGATGCCGACAATTTTTTTATCTATTACCAATTTGGCGATTTTTTCAATAAGCAAAGCCTTATTTACTTGATAAGGTAATTCCTCGACGATAATTGCCTGTTTGCCTTTGCCTAAATCTTCGTCGCTGATTTTAGCCCTAACCATAATCGAACCTCTTCCGGTGATATAAGTTTGCTTGATGTCAGAGGCACCATAGATAATGCCACCTGTTGGAAAATCTGGTCCTTTGACCAACTCTAGCAATTCATCTAAAGAAACGTCGAAAATGAGGGGAATTTTATCTTTTTCAGGCAGGGTCTCCATGGCGGTTTGAGTGGGAAGTTCACTGACTTGCGACTCTTTTTTAGTCGCGTTTTTTTCAAGATGAGTATTACGATCTTTCATTTTGGCTTTGTCTATCATCAAAACTAAGGCGTCAACAATTTCCGTCAGGTTGTGGGGGGGTATTTTTGTCGCCATACCAACAGCTATCCCCTCGGCTCCCATAAGAAGTAAATTGGGAAGTTTGGCCGGCAGATAAACCGGTTCTTGCAAAGAGCCGTCAAAATTATCAACAAATTCAACCGTATCTTTTTCGATGTCGACAAGCATTTCTTCGGCAATCTTAGTTAGTTTTACCTCAGTGTAACGCATCGCAGCCGGAGGATCGCCGTCAACCGAACCGAAATTACCTTGACCACGGATCAAAGGATAGCGCATGGAAAAATTTTGCGCCATCCTTACCAAGGCCTCATAAACCGGGACGTCGCCATGCGGGTGGTATTTTCCAAGAACTTCTCCTACCACTTTAGCTGATTTTGAATATTTGGCGCCGGCGGTCAATCCCATCTTATACATGGCGTAAAGAACTCGCCGATGGACTGGTTTTAACCCGTCGCGGACATCCGGTAAGGCGCGTGAGACGATAACCGACATGGCGTAATCAAGATAAGCCCGCTTCATTTCCTCGGTAATTTCTGTGGTAATTAGTTGTTTATTCTCGCTTGTTTGATCGGACATAATTTTATATAAGCTTAAAACGTCGAATGATAACGGAACCGCGTTAAATGCGGTTTTCTCTAAACCTTTTATTTCATCGCTTTTTTTATCATTTCATAAGCCTTGTCTTTTGATAAAAAGGCTTTAGTTTTTACCCATTTTCCCGGTTCAAGTTCTTTATAATGATCAAAAAAATGTTTGATCAAATTTTTGGTTGCGTCATTTAAATCCTCAACATTATCGATATGGGCAAAAAAAGGATCTACCTTCTTCGTCGGAACAGCAATTATTTTTGTATCTATCCCCGCTTCATCTTCCATCTCAAGCATACCGATCGGACGAACAGCTATCATTGCGCCTGGCATAACCTGATACGAGGCGACTACCATAACGTCAATTGGGTCGCCGTCTTCCGACACCGTTTGCGGTATGAAACCGTAGTTGAAAGGGTAAGCCAAGGCGGTGTAATGAAAACGATCCGCAACTAAGACACCGCTTTCTTTATCCATCTCATATTTAACCAGCGAACCTTGAGGTATTTCAATCAGAACATTAACCTCTTGAGGAGGATTTTTTCCAGCGGAAAGTTTTGTTATATTCATAGTTGTCAGTTGAAATTTTTAATTTAACGCAAAATACAAATATCAAAAATCAAAACGAATTAATGCTTTTTATATTTGACATTTTCATTTTAATTTTTGATTTCTGCTTTTAAATATCCAGATTGGCTAACTTCGCATGCGTTACTATAAATTTTTTTCTTGGCGGGACTTCTTCACCCATCAGCATAGAAAAAACATAATCAGCATCCTGAGCATCGCTGATCGTTACCTTCTTTAAGATGCGATTTTTCGGGCTCATCGTGGTTTCCCAAAGTTGTTCCGGATTCATCTCGCCTAAACCTTTATATCTTTGAATAATTGGTTGAGCGGTATATTCACGAGCCAACAAACTAATCAGCTTATCTTTTTCTCCTTCGGTATAAGCGTATAAAATCTTTTTTCCAGCTTGAATTTTATAAAGCGGTGGTTGAGCAACATAAAGATGACCATTCTTGATAATTTCCGGCAAATGACGGAAGAAAAAAGTCAATATCAAAGTGCGGATATGTTCGCCATCAACATCGGCATCAGTCATAATAATGATCTTATGGTAACGCAGTTTATCATATTCAATATTTTCGCCGATTCCCATTCCTAAGGCGACAACTAAATCCTTAAGCTCCTTAAAAGAGAGCACTCGATCCAAATAGGCTCTTTCCGTATTAAGAATTTTTCCTCTTAAAGGTAAAATAGCTTGGAATTTTCTGTCGCGTCCTTGTTTGGCCGAACCGCCGGCCGAATCACCTTCTACAATAAAAAGTTCGGATAATTTCGGGTCTTTTGTTTGACAATCGGCCAGTTTACCGGGAAGACTGACGCCGTCAAGGGCGCCTTTTCTTAAAACGGCGTCTTTGGCAGCTTTAGCGGCCAGGCGAGCTTTTTGAGCCAGAAATATTTTGGCCAAAATGTCTCTAGCCACTTTTGGATTTTCTTCAAAGAAAACAGTGAGATAGTCGGTGACTGTTTGTTGAACGAGAGTTTGGATTTCTGAGTTGCCGAGTTTTGTTTTAGTTTGGCCTTCAAACTGAAGATAGGTTGAGGGCATTTTGACATAAACAACTGCTGTCAAACCTTCTTTGGTATCATCTCCGGTAAAAGCGTCGCCATTATTTTTTGCTCCCAATTCCTGTTTGGCGTAATTATTGATTACCTTTGTCAGGGCGGTTCTAAATCCGGTAAGGTGAGTACCGCCTTCGTGAGTGTTGATGACGTTGACAAAGGAATGGACATTTTCCGAAATCGAGTCATTATATTGAATGGCTACCTCGATTTCTTTATCATCTGTTTGTTTTTTAATATAAATTGGTTCATGGATGACTTTTTTGCCCCGATTAAGATCATTAATCAAAGAAAGAATACCGCCATCGAAATAAAAAGCGATTTTTTCTTGTTCTATTTCATTGAATATTTTGAAATAAACGTTATTAATAAGATAAGCTCTTTCCTTAACCTGTTTTTTGAGGATGGAATAATTGACTTCGATTGTTTCTTTGAAAATTTCTTTATCGGGAAGAAAGGAAATGGCGGTTCCTTGTTTAAAAGGAAAATTAAGAATTGATTTTTCTACTCTTTTAACCGCATGTAAAGGCTGACCCTTTCTATATTCTTGGCGGTAAAATTTGTCGTCTATTCTGACTTCAGCAATAAAATGTTCTGAAAGAGCATTGACAACCGAAGCGCCAACACCGTGGAGACCGCCGGAAATTTTGTAAGCGCCAACATTAAATTTCCCGCCGGCATGAAGTTTTGTCAAAACAATTTCTAGGGCGGAAACGTTGTATTTAGGCACTTTTCCTACCGGGATGCCCCGTCCGTCATCAAAAACAGTCAGGTAGCCGCTTTTATTGATGATTATATGGATATTGCGGCAAAAACCTGCCAAAGCCTCATCAATGGCATTGTCAATAATTTCGTTAAGACAATGATTGACGCCGTATTGCGATGTTGTACCGATATACATCGCCGGTCTTTTCCGTACCGGTTCAAGACCTTCAAGAACGACAATCGATTCCGCTCCGTAATTGTTTTTAATTTTACTCATATCTTGTTTTACGGGCAATCTAACTTTCTTATTAATAACTCTTCTGTAATTTCACTACTGTTTCTTTTACCATAGGTTGGCAAATACTTATGTTACCAGATTTTTATTTCAATTCCACTTTGCCTCCAACGGCCTCGATTTTTTTCTTGGCTTCTTCCGCTTGTTCTTTTTTAACATCGGTAAGAAGATCTTTTGGCGCCGACTCAACCAATTTTTTTGCTTCCATCAAACCCAAATTGGGAAGAATTTCCCGTACAGCTTTAATAACACCCAATTTGTTGTCTCCTGCTGCTGTCAAAACTACATTAAAAGTAGTTTTTTCTTCAGCCGGAGCAGCTGCCGGAGTTGCCCCCGCTTGAGTTGGAGCAGCTATCATTGGAGCAGCGGTGACTCCAAATTTATCTTCGAGATATTTGGCTAATTCTGCCATTTCCAAAACGTTTAGACTCTCAATATCTTTGGCGATTTTTTCCAGTTTTTCCGAAAGTTTTTTTCCTTCTGCCATTAATAATTCACCTCCCTTCAGCTTTTAACAGAGCAAGTTTTTAAGCTTGCTCTTGTTTAGATTTTTGTTGTAATATGTAAACCAATTTATTAAGATTGAACTTCAAGTCATAGATTAAACTGTTAACAGGATTTTTCATTCCGGCCGCAATACTGGCAATTAACTGCGTTCGGCTGGGCAATTGAGCGATTTTTATCATTTCCGCTTCTTCGTATGTCTGCTTGTCGATGAAAGCAAATTTAAAACCGAGGGTTTTTTCTTTTGTAATAAACTGATAAAAAATTTTCAGTCCTTCGCTCCAATCGTTTTTAAAAACAAGAAGAGCGGTTTTGTCTTTTAAAGGGAAGAATTTTTGAGCAAATTCAAGGTAAGCTTTATTAAAAGAAGAAAGTTTGTTAATGGCTTTTTCAAGAAGAGTATTTTTGACAACAGTAAATTGAGCACCATTTTTTCTCAAATCTTTTCTTAAGGACTCAAGCGTTTGATGATTGGTGTTGTCAAACTTAACTAAGGCAAAGTTGGGATTTTTTTGAAGAGTGTTGATAATACTCTTTACCTGATCAATTTTTCTTTGAATAACCATTTGATTTCACCTATTCCGGGAACTTAGTTTTAAATCCGACGTTTTGTCGGACAACCTGGAGTCTTTGGTGATTTTTATATTATAACAGAAAATGTTAGAAAAATAAACTATAAATGCTTTTTTTTACTTAATTTCGCTTAAAAGTTCTTTCAAAGTTTTGGTTTGTTTTTCCTCTTTTTGAATGATTTTTCGTTTTTTGGCTCGGAGGATGTCTTTGTATTTTTTGGCGGCTGCTTGTTTCTTTTGGAAAATGTCAACTCTTCCTTTTGTGTCCAAGAAGCGCTGCTCACCTGTATAAAAAGGATGGCAACGATAGCAGACCTCGACCGAGATACTTGGCTTGGTCGAGCCGGTGGTAAACACGTTGCCGCAGGCACAGACTACTTGAGCTTGCGGATAATATTGGGGATGAATTTTAGCTTTCATAATCAATTATTATAACACAGATTTTAATTTTTGAGCTCCAAATTTTGATATTTGGAATTACTGCAAGATTTTCTCCCATTTGCCTTCCTCGATAGTTTCTTCAAGATTATAATAACTTTTGCCGCTTCTGTGATCGGTGAGACGATTTTGGGGGAAATTATAGGTTCTTATTTTTTCCGCTCGATCACCGCTCCCTAAATTTTGAACATAAGAAAATAAAAGCCCTTTTTTTCTTTCTTCTTCAAGTTGGTAAAGTTTGCTGATCAGAAGTTCAAGTGCAATCCTTCGGTTTACCTCCTGATATCTTTCACGACTAGCTGTAACAACAATTCCTGTTGGTTTATGGATCAGTCTGACTGCAGTTGAGACTTTATTGACGTTTTGTCCGCCGTGACCGCCGCTTCGGAAAAATTGCCATTCAAGCTCGCCTGGGGCAATCTTTATCTGCGATTGGATGACATGAGGCAGAACAACGATAATGGCAGTTGAGGTATGGATTCTACCCTTTCTTTCGGTAACTGGAATTCGCTGTACTCGGTGAACGCCCGTTTCTCCTTTAAAAAGCCTGAAAGCATTTTCGCCGACAATCTTGACAACATTGTCGCTTAAATAAACAAAGCGGAGACCTTTTTTTTGGGCAAATTTAATATAGGAAAGTAAAAGTTCTTTCGCCCAAAGTTTGGCCTCGTCTCCGCCGACGCCCGGCCAAGCTTCAATAATGGCAATATTGGGATCAGTTTGCATAATATAAATGTCAAACTTAACTATAATTCAAAAATTAAATCTCAAAATAAAAAATGAAAATTTAAAATCCAAAAAGAAACAAATATTTTTACATTTTAAATTACATTTTGATTTTTGATCTTTGCATTTTGATCTTACTAACATATTTGAGTTTTAAGATTTTCGGCAAGATTGTTTTCACTAACTTCAATTTGTTCACCAGTTTTCATATTTTTAAGCTTGACAAGGTTTTTTTTCACTTCTTCCGGACCGATTATGATTACGTAAGGAATACCGGCTTTGTCTGCATATTTAAGCTGCTTGTCTATTTTTTTTAATGAAGGATAAAGCTCGGCCGAGATCCCTTGAGAACGAAGTGTTTGAACTGTTTTAGCTGACTGTGGTAAAAGTTCTTCGTTGAAAATCGTTACCAGAACCTGTGTTGGTTTAGCGTCAAGAAGCGGCAATAGATTTTTATCCTTCAAAAATTCAATAAGAACAACGTCGGAGATGGCAAAACCGACGCCGGGAATATCAAGACCGGAGACATATGAAGAGATAAGATTGTCATAACGGCCGCCGCCTAGAAGTGATCTTCTTATGCCGGATACTTCTTTGACTTCAAAAACCAAGCCGGTATAGTAATCTAGTCCCCTGACAATGCTCGGATTGATTCGGCAATATTGGTCGATCCGTAAATCCTTAAGAATTTTAAAAAGCTTATCAAAATATGGATCGCTTGAAGGTTTGATTTCGATTTCCAAGAAATTTTTTAATTTGGCTATCTGTTCGCGATCTAATCCTTCATCTTCCAAAGATTTGACGAATGCATTTTCGGTAGTTTTATCTTTGCGGTCAATAATATTTAAAAAGGCTTTTATCTTAGTTCTGTCAATCCCGAAGTCAGCCAATTTTTTCTCCATAAAAGTGCGAGAATTGAGAAAAAGGATAAAATCTTCCTTCTTTGCTCCAAAACTGAGAAAAATTTGAACGGCAACCGAAAGAATTTCGGCGTCTGAAATAATATCTCTGCTGCCTAAAATATCAAAATCCGCCTGATAAAACTCACGCTCTCTCCCCTTTTGAGGCGCTTCATAACGGAATCGAAGACCCAAATTAAAAAACCTTAACGGAAAAATTAACTGTTTTGAACGTTTTGCGACCATCCGGGCTAAAGAAGGAGTCATTTCCGGCCTTAATATCAAAACTTTATCCTTTTTATCTCTAAATTGAAATGTTTGTCTTTCGATCAGGTTTTTTGAGGTTTTATCAAGGTATATTTCTATATTTTCCAGCACAGGACCATCGTACGGTTCAAAACCATACCTATAGGCTACCTGCTTTATTTTTTCAAAAATATAATTTTGGGTTATCTTATCTTCCGGATAGAGATCACGGAACCCACGAATTGGCTGAACATTAATTCTTGTCATACGAGGAAATTATAGCATAAACAAGAGACAAAATTAAAACATCGCCGTCAGGTAAAAGTAAGAACCACATCAGCCTTAATTTAATCTCTCACCTAACCATCAATCTTATCAATGATCTTCAATAATCTTTCTCAATCTTTTACCTCAACTATTAGCTA
>Ga0123519_10010292_pt1 | contig 13950 bp, 11 predicted proteins | sample YelNatPaOPRAMG02_FD_87396 | JGI IMG/M metagenome (GOLD analysis project Ga0123519, IMG submission 87396) | Hot spring microbial communities from Yellowstone National Park - Yellowstone National Park OP-RAMG-02 (version 2) | ecosystem: Environmental > Aquatic > Thermal springs > Hot (42-90C) ...
AAGGGAGGCCTCTTGTTGATATCGTGAACGTCAATATAACGGATGATCCCCTCCTTATCAATGACAAAGAGGGCCCTCTCCGAGACCCCGTCCGAACGAAGGACCCCATACTGCTGGGCCACCACACCGTGAGGCCAAAAGTCGGAGAGAACCGGGAACCAAAGTTTGCCCATCTGTTTCGTCCAGGCGAATAAGGTTGGAATGTTGTCAACCGTGAGGCCCAGAACTACGGTCTCGTGACGGTCAAAGATGTTTTTGATCGCATTGTAGCCAGGCCATTGATCAGAACAGACCGGCGTCCAGGCCGCGGGGACAAAAGAAAGGACGACGTTCTTCTTGCCCAGGAATTGGCGGAGGGAAACCCTCTCTCCGGAGAGGGACGGAAGGCTGAAATCGGGGGCCTTCTCTCCAACCTTCACCCGCAAAGTGCTATCCCTCGGTTTGAGAACAGGTACGGGATAGATGTTTTCTTGGAATGCTTCCGAAACGGCATGGACCGCCGGGCAAATACCCAACAGCGCCAAGGCCGTCAAGGTCCATGCCAAAAACGTTTTGCCTTTTCTTTTCATCGCCCCTCCTCCTATCGGAGTGCAGAAAGCGAGACAATGGCCTCTAAGAAAGAGGAGGCCTGTTTGAAGGCGCCAAGTTCGGAAAGGATCACTTCGTGTCTTCCCGCGTCTTTTATCCTAATCACGATGAAATAGGGGGTTCTTACGCTGCCGAGCGCTTTGTGAATCGTGAAGTCTTTGTCCGGAAAGAGGGGGAATGGGGTTTCGAAGGTCTTCTTGAAGGTTTCGACCTCAAAAGGTGTATTCCCCGCCCCGATACCGATGATCTTGATCCTGCCCTTGAGGTTCGGGTCTTTTTCGATCAGGGAATAAAATTCTTTCATTCCCGGTGCGATCGATTGACAATAAGGGCAGTAGAGGCTGAAGATCTCAATGATCACCACATCAGCCTGAATCTGCGGGATTTTGAATAATCCCTCTCCTCTGAGCCCGAGATAGGCCTTTGCGGCAGGATCTTTCGGGATTTCAAGGCTGAAGGCCGGAAGGAGCCCTCCTTTCGCTGGTGGTTCTGCGAAAGCCGATTGCAGTGCCCCCAAACAAAGAAACGGCAGCAAGAAGAGCCACGACCGTGATCCCTTTGCTTTCATACCCCATCCTTTCTCTCAAGAAGCTCTCCCATAGTTTCCATCCCCGAGACGAATGGAATCGTAACATGTTCAGCCTTAAAAGCCAAGATTCGATGGGTAAGAAGCGTGGCTACAATTGAGGCAGGACGAGAAGCCCCGGGAAAAAGGATTGATATTCCTTGGCTCGTGTGGTATTTGAAAGGATAATCCGCCCGGTCCATTGCGGAGGCCCGGAGAGTTGGCCGAGGTGGGACCTTCGCTTCCTTGAGGTGCGAGGACAAGGCCTCTTTGGCGCCCTCACCGGAGCCCTTTGTGCGGGATTTTTGCAACATCACGGATAATACGATCGGAGAGGTGGAATCGCGACATGGATCAGGAGACAAGAGAGTATCTGGAACAGCGATTGGTCGGCGTCGCCACGAAGGATGATATCGAAAAGCTCCGACAGGAGACGAGGGCGATCTTTCGCCAGTTGCAGGGGAAAGAGAAGCTGGGGGCCGATCGGGAAATCCGAGCGGAGCTTGAGGCCGCAAGAAGGGATCTCGAGGCAGCAAAAGGTCCTCTTCTTGAAGAGATCAGGGACCGGTTTCGGGGCTTCGAGGAAGAGATCAAGGGTCTGATGGACCAATTGCGAAGTGCAGCCAAGGAAATTCTCAACCGAGGGGAATCGAAGGATCAAGGGGATCAAGCCTCCTTGAAGGAAGAACTTCGCACGGAGATCGATCGCCTTGGGGGCGAGGTGAAAGAGATCATGGGCTCTTGGCAGAGGGAGATCGCTTTGTCGGTGGAGGGTCTGAAGCAGGAAACCGCGGCGGCCTTGGAGCGGTCGAAAGGAGAACTTGGAGGCTCTTTTGAAACGGTTCAGAAGGAGGTCCTCGAGGCCTTTCATCGAGCCCGAAAGGAGATGGGAGCTGTCCTTCAGATGATCCGGGAGGAGATGTCCCTCGACCGAACGTTGGCGCGGGAAGAGACGGAGGCGAAGGTTCAGCAGTTCATCGAGGTTCTGGACACCTTTCAAGAGCGAATTGGGGGGGCGGCGGACGAGATCGCCCGATCGAGCGAACGAATCAGAGAGGGGTTTCTTGAGATCCGGGAGGAGTTGGGGGCAATGATGCGATTTTCCTTCGCGGACCTGGAAAAGAAGATGGCGGCTCTCGAAGCGAGGATAAAGGCCCTCGAGAAGATGGTTTTTCACTAAAGGGATGAAGAGAAGACTCTTCGCATGAGGGCATAAAGAGCGATGCCCACCCAGACGATGTTGACGCCCGATGAGGGATAGGCTCCGTAGTAAAAAGAGTTGACCATGAGGAGGCCGCTTCCTGCGAGGTTGAGAAGCTGATAAAGGAGGGCGTCTCCCTCTGTTCTTCTTGTGGAGATAAGACCGTAGGCCGCAAGGAGGGCCACAGCCCCGATCCAGCCCACGATGTCGACGAGGAGATGATGTTCTGTCATGACCTGTGGCTCCCTCAGGCTTTCCCCGTTAGGGTCGGGGAAATAGGCTTTCCGAACATTCGGGGAAAAGGATTTGGCGTGACTTCACGAGGAACTCTCGACGGCGAACAGGGCCTCGACAAAATCTGCAGCGTGAAAGGGCTTCAGATCGTCGATCCCCTCACCAATCCCGACATAGCGAATCGGAATCTTTAGCTCCTCCGTGATGCCCACAATAATGCCTCCCTTGGCCGTGCCGTCGAGCTTTGTGAGGGCAATGCCTGTTACGCCGATCGCCTCGTTGAAAAGCTTTGCCTGGGAGATAGCGTTTTGTCCTGTGGTGGCATCGAGGACCAGAAGGACCTCGTGAGGGGCACCCGGACACTCCCGGCTGACGATACGTTTGAGCTTCTTGACCTCCTCCATCAGATTGACCTTGGTGTGGAGCCTTCCTGCCGTATCAATAAAGACGAGATCGATGTTTCGCGCTTTGGCCGCCTTAATGGAGTCGAAGGCCACCGCGGCAGGATCAGAACCCTTTTCCTGCTTAATGAAGTCGGCCCCTACCCTTTTGGCCCAGATTTCAAGCTGTTCTACGGCCGCTGTGCGGAAGGTATCCGCTGCGCCGATCAGAATCTTCTTCTTTTCCAAAGCGTATTGGTGAGCGAGCTTTCCGATGGTCGTCGTTTTTCCCACCCCGTTCACGCCCACCACCATAAAGACGAAAGGTTTCGAAGAGGTTTCTTCGATACGAAGGGGTTGCTCTCCGGCCCGAAGGATGCGAAGGATTTCCTGTTTGATGAAGTCCTTCACCTTTTCGGGCTCTTTGAGCTCGCCTCTCTTGAGGGCCTGCTTGACCCCTTCGATCAGTTGGGTCGATGTCTTCACTCCGAGATCCGCCCCTAAGAGAACGGCCTCGAGTTCGTCGAGGAGATCTTGGTCGATCGTCTTTCGGCCCAAAAAGAGACGATCGATCTTCTCGACCAAACCCTGATGGGTCTTCGAAAGCCCTTTCTTAAGCTTATCAATAAAACCCCACATGCGAACCCCTTATTCGCCAAAAGTTTGCGAACATCCTAACATCACCTGGCCCCAAAATCAAACCTCCAGAGACAAAAAAGGCGAAGAGCCCGGGGACTCCTCGCCTTGATAAGACAGCGAACGATCGGTTCACTTCTTGCTCACGTCTTCATAGTCGGCATCGACCACATCCTCCTGGGCCCTTGGGCGGGGGCCTTCCTGGGGCCCTGCTCCGGCTTGTGCCCCGGCCCCGCCTGCGGCCTTGGACGCCTTTGCATACATGGCCTCTGCAAGCTTATGGGAAGAGGTAGTGAGCTCCTCCTGGGCGGACTTGATCGTCTGGAGATCGTTCGACTCCATAGCCTTTTTCGCTTTGGCGATTGCATCGTCAATCCGCTGCTTATCCGCGGAATCGATCTTGTCTCCATATTCCTTGAGGGACTTCTCTGTTGTGTAAATCAGGCTGTCGAGATGGTTTCTGGCTTCGGCGAGCTCTCGCCGTTTCTTGTCCTCCGCGGCATGGGCCTCAGCCTCCTTGACCATTCTCTTGATCTCCTCTTCAGAAAGCCCGCTCGAGGCGGTGATCCGGATCGATTGCTCTTTCCCCGTTCCCAGATCTTTTGCCGAGACGTGGACGATGCCGTTCGCATCGATGTCGAAGGTCACCTCGATCTGAGGAACACCTCGGGGAGCCGGAGGGATGCCGACCAGCTCAAACTGGCCCAACGTCTTGTTGTCTGCTGCCATCTCCCGCTCTCCTTGGAGGACGTGGATCGTGACCGCAGGTTGGTTATCCGTGGCCGTTGAGAAGATCTGACTCTTCTTCGTCGGGATGGTGGTGTTCCGTTCGATCAGCTTCGTAAAGACCCCACCGAGCGTTTCGATCCCAAGAGAAAGGGGCGTCACATCGAGGAGAAGCACGTCCTTTACCTCACCCTTTAACACGCCCGCTTGGATCGCAGCACCGATGGCCACAGCCTCGTCCGGGTTGACGCTCTTATTGGGCTCCTTGCCGAAGATCTGTCGGACCTTCTCCTGAACCTTGGGCATCCGAGTCATTCCACCTACGAGGATGACCTCATTGATATCGCGAGGCGAAAGGCCGGCGTCGGAGAGAGCTTGACGGCAAGGGCCTTCGACCATCTCAATCAGGTCCTCCACCAATTTTTCCAACTTGGCCCGGGTGAGCTTGATATTGAGGTGCTTCGGCCCCGAGGCATCGGCCGTGATGAAGGGAAGGTTGATATCCGTCTCCATCATGCTCGACAGTTCGATCTTGGCCTTCTCCGCTGCCTCTTTGAGGCGCTGAAGGGCCATCCGATCCTTTCTGAGATCGATCCCTTGATCTTTCAGGAATTCATCCGCGAGGTAATCGATGATCCGCTGGTCAAAATCGTCGCCTCCGAGATGGGTGTTTCCGTTTGTGGACTTCACCTCGAAAACGCCGTCGCCGAGCTCGAGGATGGAAATATCAAAGGTTCCTCCTCCCAGGTCGAAAACAGCGACCTTTTCGTCTTTCTTCTTGTCGAGACCATAGGCCAGAGCTGCCGCTGTGGGTTCGTTGATGATGCGGATCACATTGAGGCCCGCGATCTTTCCAGCATCCTTGGTCGCCTGCCGTTGACTATCGTTGAAATAGGCCGGGACCGTGACCACCGCATCGGTCACCTTCTCGCCGAGGTAGGCCTCGGCGGTTTCTTTCATCTTCTGGAGGATGAAGGCTGAGATCTCGGGCGGGCTGTAATCCCTATCCCTCACTCTTACCCACGCGTCTCCGTTTCGGGCTTCCACGATCTTATAGGGAAGGATCTTCAGATCCCGTTGGACCTCCGGATCGCTGTACTTCCTTCCCATCAGCCGCTTGATGGAGAAGATGGTGTTTTCCGAATTGGTGATGGCCTGGCGCTTCGCAATCTGGCCAACCACCCTTTCACCTTTATCCGTAAAGGCAACAACAGAAGGGGTTGTCCGGCTTCCTTCCGGGTTGGCGATAACCACCGGATCTCCTCCCTCCATCACTGCCACCACGGAGTTGGTTGTTCCCAAGTCGATTCCTATTGTTTTAGCCATATTTTTTCTCCTTCTTTCTTGTAGGATTCGATCTTAACTTCGTCTAAGGGAAGGGCTTAGGCATCGTGTTCCTGCCGGGCCTTTGAAACCGACACGGTTGCCGGCCTGAGGAGCCGATCCTTGAGAAAGTAGCCCTTTTGAAACTCTTCAATCACCTGGTTTGGTTCGTGCTCATCCGTTTCCACAGCGATCATGGCCTCGTGAACCGTGGGGTCAAAAGGTTTTCCGATCGACTCCACGGGTGATAGGCCGAACCGGGAAAGGGTCTGAAGAAGCTGCTGGAGGGTGAGCCGTACGCCCTCCTCGATACTCTGGTTGTCCTCGGTCTTGCCCGCGTGGTTCAGAGCCCTTTCGAGATTGTCGACAAAGGGGAGGATGGCTCGCATCAGGTCTTCGTTGGCGTATTTGGTCCATTCCTCTTTCTCACGGGCAGCTCTCTTCTTGAAGTTCTCGAAATCGGCTGCGGTCCGGAGGAGGCGATCGTAATAGTCCTTTGCCTCCTTCTCCTTTTCTTCCAACTTCTTTTTCAGCGCTTCGATCTCCTTTTCCTTGTTTTCCCTCTCCTGGTCCATCGCTGAAGGAGGAGAGGCCTCCTCCGTCGGGTTCAACCGCGCCTCCCCTCCTTCGGTGCTCTTCGCCTCATGGAGATTCCCTTTATGCTTCATTCAACCGTACTCCTTCTATCTCTTCGCTCTGTCTGAGGGAACCCCGTCGAACCCTCGGGTCGATGACCCTCAAGGGGGCGCCCCCTCGATGGAGGGGACCGATCTTCCCCAGAGCGTTAGGAATGTTCGAGTATCTCGGATAAGACCCTCGCGGTATAATCGACGATGGGAATCACCCGGGAATAGTTCATACGTCGCGGACCGATCACACCCAAAGCCCCGAGCACCTCGCCCCGGTAACCGTACGTGGAAACCACCACACTGCACTCCTCCATTTCTCGGAGTTCGTTCTCGGAACCAATGGCGATCTGAACGCCCTTAGGGTTCATCACCTTGTCGAGGAGCTTGACCATGGTCGCCTTCTCTTCGAAGGCCCGAAAAAGGTCGGTCATCCTCGAAACGCTGGCGAATTCCGGCTCTCTGAGGATGTTGACCCGTCCTTCGATGAAGATATCCGTTTCGTCCGGAAAGGCAAAGGCCTTCTCTCCCAGCTTAAGGGCCTGCTCGAGGAGATGATCGTAAGCGGTCTTGTCGGCCCTCATCTGTTCGAGGAGCGTTTCACGGACCTCATGCAGTGGACGTCCCGAGATGAACCCATTGAGATAATCCGAGAAGTGGTCGAGCTCGGCCTGCGTAAAGTCCTCTTCGATCTCGATAAGACGGTTGTGGACCATCCCTGTCGTGCTGACGAGAATGACCAGAACGAGGTGCCTCCTCAACTTGACGAATTCGATGTGTTGGAGCATGACGACGCTCAGACGGGGGGCCCACACGACGCCGAGATAATGGGACGAGGAGGAAAGAATCCGTGAGGTCTCCCGAAAGAGATCTGCCGGTTCAGCCTGCCGGCTCTCGTACCGGGAGCGAATGTAATGCCTCTCCTCCGGGCTCAGCTCCACCACATCGAGGATGTAGTCCACGTAAAAGCGAAGCCCTTTGACCGTAGGGACCCTTCCCGCCGAGGTGTGGGGCTGAGCGAGAAGGCCCGCCTCCTCGAGGTCGGACATGATGTTTCGGATCGTCGCAGGGCTAAGATTGAGGTTCGACTTTCTCGCGATGGTCCTCGAACCAACAGGTTCGCCCGTGAGCGTGTAGTCCTCGACGACCATCCTCAGGATCTGTTTCATTCGCTCTGAGAGCTCGATTGTTTCGGTCATTTAGGCCCTCACGTCTTAGCCTTCGTCGCTCAAACGTTCCTCGACCATTAACGACCTTAAAATAATAATGGTGGACCATTTTGTCAAGAAAACCCGAATGTTGCAAAAAATCTCCGCACAAAGGGCCTCGGGGAGGGCGCCAAGGAGGCCTTGTAGCGGTACCTCAAGGAAGCGAAATACCCACTTCCGAAAACTCTCCGGGATTCCAGTCTTCGTGGATCCTATGATAGCCGTACAAGAGGTCCAAAAAACCCGCTTGACAAGGCCGCCAGGGCGCCCTCCCCGGGGCTCCACAATGCCAGGGATGGGATAAGAAAAACCTTGAAAGGTCAAAGCGTTATCCGTTTTCAGGCCCAGCGTCTTCTCCCTCCGCGCCATCTTCCAAGGTCATAGGAACGTATCGATAGTAGGATTGTTCGAAGATGGGATGATAAGCGCTCCAGCCCGAGAGGTGGTTGCCGGGGCCTCCAAGAAGGGTCTGGATACCGTTTATTTTTGCATCCATGTCGTCGAGATAATGAAGCATGACCGCTTCGAGGATCATGGGCTTCTTGGGAGACCCGTAAAGGTACTGCCCGTGGTGACTCAAAAGAAGATGCTTAAGGAGCGTGCCCAGGTCTTGCGGAAATCCCGAAACCTGGCGAATCTTTTCTTCCACCCGTTCGACCCCCAGGACAATGTGGCCAAGGAGCTTTCCTCGATCCGTATAGTCGAACGATCGGCTATAGGAAAGCTCTTCGATCTTTCCCAGGTCATGAAGGATCGTCCCGGCGATCAACAGATCGAGGTTCAGCCCCTCATAGTGGGGGGCCACCTTGAGGACCAGCTCCGCCACGGAGAGGGTGTGCTCCAGCAGGCCGCCGAGGCAGGCGTGGTGAATCTGTTTCGAGGCCGGAGCTTTCTTGAACCGTTCGACAAAGGCCTCGTCCTCCCAAAAAAGGGAGAGAAGGCGGCGAAGATGGGGCTGCGAGACCCTGTCGCTGATCGCCCGAAGGGCTTCAAACATCTCGTCCACGTTCTTTCGCGTGGTCGGGAAGAAGTCCTCGATTTGAATCTCTTTTTCATCCACCCTTTCGATCTGGTTGATGTTGAGCTGAAGGTGATCCATATAGGAGACTGCCTTTCCTCGGATTCGAACGAATTCGTCCTTTTGAAAAGACTCTCCGCAGCTCTCGACGACGTTCCAGATTCTTCCTTCGATCTCGCCCGAACGATCCAGGAGCCTTAGCTTCAGGTAGGGACTTCCCGTTCGGGTGATGGCGGTTGTTTTCTCTTTGACGAGGAAGATGGAATCCACCCCATCGTTCTCTTTGATCTCATCGATGAAGGTTTTCATCCTTTGTGTCCCTCTCTCGAGCCGTCCGTGCTCTCCGGGGGTCCGTGATGCAACAGACGGATAAAGTGTTCGTATCCCCTTGAATGCGGTACGTAACTCGTCCCATCTTTCCTCAGAATCCGAAGCCCTTCCTTCGGGGGAAGGATCTTTCCTATCCAGGTGATCGGCGTCTTGAGATCCTTCGAAAGGGAAAGGATACGCTCCCTGTTTTTGGCGGAGGCGGTGAAAAGGAGCTCATAATCCTCGCCTCCCCGTAGGGCCAAGGCGTAGAAGTCGTCGGAGTACGAATGGATGTAACGACGATAGAGCTTGGACAGGGGCAGGGACCCTTCAAGAACCTGAGCCCCCACCTGGCTTGCCTCGAGAAGGTGGGAGAGATCGAGGAGAAGCCCATCGCTGACATCGATCATGGCGCTTACCAACCGTTTTTGGGACAGGGCTTGGCCGAGCTCAAGGCGAGGGGTTGGGTTGAGGTGGCGGTTGATCAACCTCCTCCCTTCCCCATGGGGTCCCTTTCGAAAGAGGATCATAAGGCCCAGCGCCGCATCTCCCAGGGTACCGCTCACAAAGAGATCGTCACCAGGCCGTGCTCCCTTTCGATAGACAAGAAGGTCCCTCCTGCCTTCTCCGATCAGGCAGATGTTGATGACGATCTTTCGTGAAAGCGTCAGGTCGCCTCCCACGAGAAGGGTTTTGTGGCGTCGGCCTCCTTCTCTGAGCCCTCGATAAAAGGATGAAACGAAGGAGACAGGGATGTCACGGGGAAGCCCTAAGGAGATGAGAAAGTAGAGGGGTCTTCCTCCCATGGCCGCGATGTCGCTGAGGTTGACGGCAAGGGCCTTCTTACCGAGTCGATAAGGGTCGGCCCAGGACCGCCTGAAATCGACATCTTCGACAAGCATATCGGTCGTGGCGAGAAGGCAGAATCGTGAACGGCCTTTCGTCTCCATCACCGCCACGTCGTCTCCGATCCCCTGAACCACCCTCGAGGAAGTCTTCCCCGCCCATCTCCGGATCCGTTGAAGGAGTCCAAACTCTCCTATCTGCCCAAGGTCCATCTCCTCCCTCTTCAGGGCCCAACCTTCCCTCAACACCACCTCAGAGGTTCTTACGAGTCCCTCGCCTTTGGGTTGGTTTGCTGCCGTCCGCGAGCGCGATCTTAAGGACTTCATCCATGTGCTTGACCGAAACGAAGTCGACCTTCTTTCGGAGATAGGGAGGCAACTCCGTGAGATCCTTCTTGTTGAGGTGGGGGATGATCACGGTTCGGATACCCGCTCGGAGGGCCGCGAGGGCTTTCTCCTTCAACCCTCCCACAGGCAGGACTCTTCCCCTCAAGGTGATCTCGCCCGTCATGGCGACATCTTTCCTAACTGGTATGCCACTGAGGGCCGAAACGAGGGAGACGGCCATGGTGATGCCGGCCGAAGGCCCGTCCTTCGGAATGGCCCCTGCAGGCACATGGATATGGATCTCCTTGTTGTTGAAGTCGTTCGGCTTGATCCCGTATGTTTTTCCCTTGGCGCGGGTATAGGTCAGGGCTGCCTGGGCGGATTCCTTCATGACCTCTCCGAGGTGGCCCGTCAGGATGAGCGATCCCTTGCCCGGCATGGTCGAGGCCTCCACGTGGAGCACCTCCCCTCCGGTCTCGGTCCACGCCAAGCCCGTGGCGACTCCGACCTCGTTCTGGTCTCTTTCTTCATCAGGCGGATAGGGTGGGGGGCCCAGGAATCGCGCGAGGTTTCCGGCCGTGACTCGAATCTTCTTCTTTTCGCCCTCCGCGACCTTTCTTGCCACCTTTCGGCAGATGGAGGCGATCTCTCGCTCCAGGTTTCTCAAACCCGCTTCCCGGGTGTATTGGGAGATCATCTGAAGGATTGCCTTATCGGAGATCTCCAGAACCTTGTCCGTGATCCCGTTCTCTTCCATTTGCCGCGGGATGAGAAAGGAGCGGGCGATCTTGAGTTTTTCCAGATCGGTGTAGCCGGGGATTTCAATGATCTCCATTCGATCCTGCAAGGCAGAGGGAATGGGATCGATCAGGTTTCCGGTCGTAATAAACATCACCTTGGACAGGTCGAAGGGTACGTTGAGGTAATGATCGCTGAAGGCGTTGTTCTGCTCCGGATCGAGGACCTCGAGAAGGGCCGAGGCCGGATCGCCCCGGAAATCGATTCCGATCTTGTCGACCTCGTCCATCATAAAGACCGGATTGTTGCTTCCAGCCTGCTTGATCGACTGGATGATCCTTCCGGGAAGGGCGCCCACATAGGTTCTTCGGTGTCCCCGAATCTCGGCTTCGTCCCGGATCCCTCCAAGGGAGATGCGGACAAATTTTCTTCCGAGGGCCCTCGCGATCGATTTCCCGAGAGAGGTTTTACCGACCCCCGGCGGTCCGATGAAACAGAGGATGGGCCCCTTCATCTGTTTCTTCAGTTTTCGAACGCTCAGGTATTCGAGGATCCGCTCCTTCACTTTCTCCAGGTTGTAGTGGTCTTCGTCGAGGACCTGCTTGGCTTTCTTCAGGTCGAGGTTATCCTTCGTCGACTTCGCCCAGGGCATTTCGATCAGCCAATCGATATAGGTCCGGACCATGGACGCCTCGGTGGCATCGGGATGCATCTGTTCGAGCCGCTCGAGCTCTTTGAGAGCCTCTTTTTGGACGGGATCGGGCATCTTGGCTCTCTTCACCTTTTGACGAAGGGCTCGGATTTCTTTGGTCCGTTCATCCACTTCGCCAAGCTCGCTTCGGATGGCCCTCATCTGCTCTCGCAGAAAATACTCACGCTGGCTCTTGCTCATCTCGTCCTTGGCCTGAGACTGGATCTTCGCCTGCATGGCCAGGACTTGGACTTCCTTCCCAAGAAGGTCGTTCAGGACCTTCAACCGCTCGATCGGGTCGATGATCTCGAGAATTTCCTGGGCCTTTTCGAGAGGGAGATCGAGGTTCGAGACGATCAGGTCCGCAAGCCTTCCAGGATCGTCGACGCTTTCAAGGACAAACATCAAATCGGGAGAGAGGATCCTTCCGTAGGAGGCGATTCGTTCGAGCTGTTCGCGGATGTTCCGCATCAGAGCTTCGATCTCGAGGGTGATCTCCGTGATGAAGGGGTCTTTGATATGTTCGATCTTTGCCAGGAAGAAGGGAGAGGTCTGGGAAAGTTCTTTCAGGATGGCCTTGGAAAGGCCCTGGACAAGGATCTTGATTTTGCCGTCGGGAAGACGGAGCATCCTCATGATCAGGGCAACCGTTCCCACACGGTAGAGGTCCTTCGGAAGGGGTTCTTCCTCGGAATGGTCCTTTTGGGCCACAAGGAAGATCAACCGGTCCCGTCCCAAGGCCTCTTCTAGGGCCCGGATCGATTTCTCGCGATGGACGAACAGAGGAATGACCATGTAGGGAAAGACGACGATGTCTCTCACCGGCAAGAGGGGAAGCCTGGACGGCAAGGTGAACAGATCTGTTTCAACTTTTCTTCTCATAACGCTTTACAATCCTTTGGATGAGATGGGAGGTGGAGAACCCCTGAACAAAGGGAATCACCACCACTTCTCCACCGAACCCCTCCACGACCTCTCTTCCGACAATTTTTTCCTTCGTCCAGTCGCCTCCCTTGACGAGGACGTGGGGTCTGAGCTCGGTGATGAGGTTGAGGGGATCCTTTTCGTCGAAGATCGTGACGTAGTCGACACAGCCGAGCCCCGAAAGCATCTCTGCCCTCTCTTCTTCCGGAACAATGGGCCGGAGGGGGCCCTTGAGCTCTCTCACCGAGCGATCGCTGTTGACGGCCACCACGAGGAGGTCACCCAGAGTCTTGGCTTCCTCGAGGTAGCGGAGGTGGCCGACGTGAAGAAGGTCGAAGCAGCCGTTGGTAAAGACAACCCGTCTCCCCTCCCTTTTCGATCGTTCGAGGGCGATTCGAAGGCTTTCTCTTTCCTTGATTTTTTCCCTCATGACCTTCTCCTACAGAAAACCTACCAGATTTAGCCCTTGGAGTCAACCCTAAGGAGCAAGGATCACCGGACCCCGATGCTTCAAGAAACGCTGCAAAGGCCCCCCGGTGAGGGCGCCAAAGAGGCCTCGATGACCCGGATCTCTTTCGGACGGAGGCGTTGAAACGTTCAATTTATTATTTATGTTCATATTAGTCTGGACAAACAAGGCGAAAATAAATCTTCCTCTCCCCTTGGGGCGAGGATCGAGGTGAGGGGGCAATTCCAAGGGAACACCCTCACCCCAGCCCTCTCCCGCCTTGGCGGGAGAGGGGGATGTCTGTCATTTCTATTTTAAGAAGATTAATAGGTTATAATATGTAGGGATGACTTTCATCCGATCACTTCCCATAGGGTTTCAGAATCTCATGGAGCACATTCGAAACTTCAGCATCATCGCCCACATCGACCATGGCAAGTCGACCCTTGCAGATCGTCTGATCCAATATACGGGGGTTGTCGACGAACGGAAGTTTCAGGATCAGATCCTGGACAATATGGAGATCGAGCGTGAGAGGGGGATCACCATCAAGAGCCAAGCCATCACCCTCCCTTATCGGAGTCGAGATGGCCGAGATTACCTTCTGAACCTGATCGACACGCCGGGCCATGTCGATTTTTCCTATGAGGTATCGAGGGCCCTTGCTGCTTGTGAAGGGGTTCTCCTCTTGATCGATGCGGCCCAGGGCGTACAGGCCCAGACCATCGCCAACCTCTATCTTGCCATGGAGAATAACCTTGAGATCATCCCGGTCATCAACAAGATCGATCTGCCGACCGCGGATGTGGAACGGGTCCTCGAACAGATCGATTCGGAGCTGGGACTCGACCCATTCACCCATTTGAAGTGTTCGGCCAAGGAAGGGATCGGGATCGAAGAGATTTTCGAAGCCATTGTGCAGAGGATTCCACCTCCGAAGGGCGATCCGAAGGCCCCTCTGCGGGCTCTGATCTTCGACGCCCAGTACGATTCCTTTCGGGGCACGGTGATACACTGCCGCCTCTTCGATGGGACGGTTCGCTCTGGGGACGTGATCCGTTTCCTCTCGACAGGAAGCGCCTACAAGGTAGATGAGGTGGGCCGCTTTTCCCTCACCCGGGTCAAGGGAGAGGAGCTCTCTGCGGGCGAGGTGGGTTATCTCA
>Ga0123519_10010294_pt1 | contig 13948 bp, 9 predicted proteins | sample YelNatPaOPRAMG02_FD_87396 | JGI IMG/M metagenome (GOLD analysis project Ga0123519, IMG submission 87396) | Hot spring microbial communities from Yellowstone National Park - Yellowstone National Park OP-RAMG-02 (version 2) | ecosystem: Environmental > Aquatic > Thermal springs > Hot (42-90C) ...
CCTCCATCCAGCGAACTCTCTGCCCAGTGGCGAGCTTCCGCCAGTGCTTGGCTGGCGCGTCCAGCCTTCAGATAAGCGGCGATCAGGTCGCGATGAAGCTGCGCATCGTGCGGGTCCAGCTTGACGAGCTTCTCGCGCAGGCGCAACGCACGACGTTGATCTCCCTTGCGGCAGTGCTCAAGCGCCAGCCTGAGATTAGCCGTGGCCCGGCTCTCTAGTCCGCATCGCAGTTGGTCCTCGGCTAGCGTCTCCAGTTCTTCTGAGGCCTCAGTCTCCAGACCGGCGTGTAGGTAGGCCCGACAGAGCCTTTCCCGACGCTCCAAGTCATCGGGAGCCAGTTGGAGCATCGCCTGGTACAAAGGCACCGTCTGCGCCCACTCCCCTCGCGATTCGTGGAGGGCGGCAAGCTCGGCGAACTCTTCCACGGCCTGCTCGATGCGGCCAAGGCGAAAGTAGGTTTGCGCCAGAACCGTGCGTAGCTGCTCGTCATCCGGGCTCGTCTCCCGTATCTGGCGCATCGCCCGCAACAGAACCGTCTGCTCCTCACTCGACACCGCCGTCAGGCGCTTCTCGCACACCTGCATGGCACGCCGGAACTCCCCCCGCAGGCGATAGACCTCGATGACATTGGCGTACTTCACAGCGGCGGCCGCATGGTCTCCTTGGCTTTCGTACACATCAGCCAGGCGTATTTGCAGAGGCAGATAGCCAGGAGCAGCCGCGATGCCGATATAGCACTCTTCAGTAGCCGCTTTCAGCAGTCCATCGGCAAGAAACTGCCGACTGTGCTCCATGGCTTGCAACGCCGCCACACGCTCCCGATCCGGCAGGGCTATCAGCTCTGCCATCGGCCCCCACTCGCGCTCCCGGCAAAGAGAAGCCAACCTCTCGTTCAGCTTAGCCTTAGCCTCTGCCTCGGTGCTTTCCGCTGTTCGCTCAGCGTGTCTGTGTTCAAGGGCCTCCATCTGCTTCAGGGCAGAGAAGTAGGACCGGGCAGCCGATAGGAAGTCTCCCGCCTCCTCCTGGCGCTTGCCTTCCTCGACAAGCTCCTCCCAGGTTGGCGAGTCCTCGTTCGGGGCAGTCACCGATAACGTCTGGTTAGGCAGCTTCTCCAAGGATGCCTCCCTCTTCAGCAGCGGGGCCTCCATAGGCTCTGGCGGCTGCACGCGAAGCTCCGCTGCCGATTCCTCCACCGGCTCAAGAGTCCTCGGGTTCCAAGGCAGCACCCGTGGGTCACCTGCTGATGCCCGCGGCTCAGGGCCCGATGACCGGCCTATCAATTGGCCGAGAAATCCTCGTGCTCCGCTACCCCTGGCCATCTCCCTTCTTCTCTCCACCGAGCAACAAGGCCAACACCGCCTTCTGCGCATGCAGGCGGTTCTCTGCTTGGTCGAAAACCGCCGAGTGCGGCCCATCTATGACTTCGTCCGTGATCTCCTCTCCTCGGTGAGCTGGCAGACAATGCATGACAATTACGTCCTTCTTGGCCAGGTTCAGCAGCTCGCTGTTGACCTGGTAAGGCGGGAAGACCTCGCGTCGCCTTTGCGCCTCTGCCTCCTGCCCCATGCTGGTCCAGGTGTCTGTATAGATCACGTCCGCCCCGCTCACGGCCGCTCGCGGATCGTGAGTGACAGTCACGCTTCCACCTTCCCTAGCGGCTTCGGCTTTGGCCGCGGCCACGACCGACGCCGGGCACTCATAGCCTGGCGGCGAGGCCACGACTATGTGCATCCCCATTTTGCTGCCCCCTTCCAACAGCGAGACAGCCACGTTATTGCCGTCGCCGACGTAGGCCAGCTTGACTCCGCGCAGACTGCCATAGCGCTCCTGAATCGTCAGCAAGTCGGCAAGCCCCTGGCAGGGGTGAGAAAAGTCGGACAGGCCATTGATGACCGGCACGCTTGCATACTGGGCCAGGGTCTCCACATCGCTATGGGCGAAGACCCGAGCCATTATCCCGTCCACAAAACGGCTGAGAACACGAGCGACATCGGGCACGCTCTCACGCTTCCCTAGCTGTATCTCGTCGGGAGATAGATAGATAGCGTGACCGCCCAACTGCTCCATGCCCACTTCAAACGACACTCGCGTACGCAGGGAAGGCTTCTGGAAGATCATACCCAGAATCTTGCCTGCGAGCAGGGGACGTGCGCGTCCGGCCTTCCATTCCTGCTTCAGGCTTGTGGCTGTGTTGAGCATCTCCCAGATGTCGGCTGCGGAGAGATCGCCGAGCGTGACGAGATCCTTGGCGTTCATCGGCGTGGCTTTCAGGCGGCCGTAGTTGCCGGCCTAGCGCTGGCGAAGAGCCGCCCTTTGACCCCCTTCCCTGCGCTTGGTTGGCCCGACGCACAACATGTCTTCGGCTGACACGTGCTGGGCAGACCTAGTATAGCATACCACTGCGCTGGGTGCCGCCGAGAGAGACTGGCTCCGGGCAGTATCAGCGAATTCCCGAAACAGCCGCGCAAGCGTGCCAGGAGTACGACCTAGCGTTTGGGGGTTGGGCTGGCCTCCGGATTGCCGCTGCCCGTCGGTGTGCTGTCGGGCAGCGAAGGAGTGGGCTCCGAAGGAGGCGTCGCTGTTGGCGGTTGAGGCGCGGGGGTAGGAGGCGCCGGCGTCGCCGTTGGCGCTTGCGGCGAGGCCGTTGGCGGCGGGGGCACTTGAGTTGGCGAGGCCACCGACTGTGTGGGCGGGGGCGGAGGAGGTGTCTGGGTCGGCTCTGCGGTTGGGCTCGATGAGGTTGTGGGAGTCGCCTTTATCGTCGGGCTACCTTCTGGCAATGCAGTGGGCTCCTCCGTGGTGGGCGATTTCACGGGCGTGGGCTCCAGCGTAGGAATGGCTGTGGGCACCGGTGTGTCCGTGGGTGGGCGTGGCAGCACTGTCTCCTGCGTCGGGGTCGGCGGCAAGGTCTCGGTGGGCAGAGCTTCGGTGGGCGTGAAGGTAGGCTCGTGGGTAGGAGTGCGAGTCGGAGTGCGCGTGGTCGCCCGAGTGGCGCTTGCCAGCGGGCTATTGGTAGCGGTAGCAGATACCACGGCAGGGGCAAGCATAGCTTTCAGCCGTGGCTGGGCGATCAATGCCGTGATTCCCACACAGTACAGCGAGGCGCTGAAGAGGAGAGCCACCAGCAACACTATATGCAGAGGGCGTGGGTGAGCGGCAATCTCCGCCAATCGCTGCCGCAAGCTCTCTAGCACCGCCGCCTCCCCGCGTTCCTCTTCGCGCTCTGTCGGGCCCTGGCCGTTTGGTCAGGAAGAACGATAATTGTGGCTACTGCAGCCCTAACCCGCAGGGTTGCGGCAGCCCACCGCGCCACACTGTAGCAATTCGCTCCTGCCTTTGTCAAGCCGAGAGTCTCACTAAGCCAGCCTCACCACCCGCGCGCTGCGCATTTCCCCCACCTGCAGCACCTGTTGGTAGACCTCGTCAGGAATGGCGTCTTCCACTCCCAACACCATCATCGCTTCTCCCTGGGCCGGCTCGCGGCTGATCTGAACGAAGGAGATATTGATGCCCGCATCTCCCAGCAAGGTTCCGATGCGGCCCACCACGCCGGGCTGGTCCACGTGGCGGCCGATGAGAAGGAATCCCCCCGAAGGGACTACGTCCATCCAGTAGCCGTCCATTCGCACAAGGTGCGGCTCTCCCTGCACCACCGCGCCCGCCAACTCGCTTACGAACCGTGCTTCGGGCGCGCGCACGCTGATGAGGCTGGAGTGCTCTTCCGGGCTTTCCGCACTGCGGCTCTCGCGTATCTGCAAGCCACGGTTGCGCGCCAACAGCAGAGAGTTGACCAGGCTAACTGGCCCCTGCTCGATCACTTGTAACAAACCCTTCACTAATGCTGCCTTCAGAGGCGTGGTCTCGTCGGATGCCAGGCGGCCGTGATAGACTATCTCCAGATGCTCAACTGGCGCCTCGCTGAGCTGACTCAGAACCACCCCCAGCTTCTCTGCCAGGTTCAGATAGGGCTTCAAGGTTGCCATGGTTTCAGATCTGAAGGCGGGCGCGTTCACCGCGTACGGTACCGGCTCGTCTCGCAGGACGGCAACGATCTGCTGTGCGACGTCCACAGCCACCCCCACTTGCGCCTCTTCCGTGGACCCACCGAGGTGCGGGGTAACGATGATGTTCTTCTCTTGCAAGAGAGGGCTGGCTACTGGAGGCTCACGGACGAACACGTCCAAGGCGGCGCCGGCGAGGCGCCCATCGCGGATGGCCTCGAGCAGGGCCTCCTCGTCGACTACGCCGCCTCGGGCACAGTTGATGATGCGGGCGCCAGGCTTCATCATCGCTATCTGCGCTCGCCCCAGCAGGCCGGTAGTAGAGGCGTTGAGAGGCACGTGGACCGTGACGAAATCGGACCGCTGCAACAGCTCTTCCAGGGAAACCACGGCCACCCCTAGGTCGCGGGCATGCTCTGGCCGCACGAAAGGATCGAAGCCGATGAGGGTCATTTCCAGGAAGCGTGCGCGCCGGGCCACCTCTGAACCTATGTTGCCAAGCCCGATAATGCCAAGCGTCTTCCCTTCCAGCTCAGTGCCCAGAAACGCAGCGTACTCTCTTTCCCCTGCGCGAAGCGCGAGGCTGGCCTGCGGTATATATCGGGCCAGAGAAAGCATCAGAGCGATCGTGTGCTCGGCCGCCGCCACGTTATTGGCGGTTGGGGCATTGACCACTACTACGCCATGCCGGCTGGCCGCCTCCACGTCGATGTTGTCGACTCCGACGCCAGCGCGGCCGATCACTCTCAGCCCAGCGGCGGCCTCGATGACGTCGGCATCGATGTAGGTCTGGCTTCTTACCACCAGCGCTGAATAGCCAGGAACGATGCGCAGCAACTCGTCGCGACTCAGGCCTGCCTTGATATCTACTTCCAGATGCTGTCTCAGGATCGCTATGCCTTCGCTAGCAATCGGGTCGCAGACCAGGACCTTCATCATCTCGCTGCCGTCACCCCCCAAACTACTGCGCTTGTCAAAGAATCATCAGAAGACTAGAATGCTGATAGCTATTCGACCCCGCTCGCCGGGTTGGCCCAAACTTGAATTCGTGTTAGTTGACTATAGTCCATCCCTGCAAGGATGGTCAAGCCAGGCATCGACCGAGCAACAGTCGACAGATCAGCAAAGGATTAGCGAATGCAACGGCCAGCGTCCAGTTCGATTGAGTCTCATCCATTGACACCGGAACAAGCTCAGGAAGTGCGTGCTTTCGCTGAGCGCGTGATCAGAAACGTGGAGACCGTCATCGTGGGCAAGCGCCCGGTGATAGAGTTCGCTGTGGTGGCCTTGCTCTGCGAAGGGCATGTGCTGCTGGAGGACGTTCCCGGCGTGGGCAAGACGATGCTGGCGCGGGCGTTGGCTGCCTCTCTTGGCTGTTCTTTCAAGCGTATCCAGTTCACGCCCGACCTATTGCCGAACGACGTCACTGGCGTCTCCGTTTTCAACCAGGCCACCGGCGAATTCGAGTTTCGGCCTGGCCCAGCTTTCGCCAACGTGCTTTTGGCTGATGAAGTCAATCGCGCGACGCCGCGTACTCAGTCCAGCCTTCTCGAATGCATGGCCGAGCGCCAGATATCGGTGGACGGCGTGACGCGTGCGCTCGAGCGGCCCTTTATGGTGCTTGCTACACAGAACCCGATCGAGTACGAGGGTACCTTTCCCCTGCCAGAGGCGCAGCTTGATCGGTTTCTGATGCGACTGGAGCTTGGCTATCCTTCGCTGGAAGATGAGCGAGAGATCCTGTCTCGCCTGCGCCGCCAGCATCCTATTGAGACCCTGGGCCAGGTTGCTAGCCGCGAAGAGTTGTTGCGCTTTCAGCGCCTGGTCTGCGAGGTTCATATCGACCAGTCACTGGTTGATTATGCTGTGAAGCTGGTGCGTTCCACGCGCTCACATCCGGACGTTACTCTCGGGGCCAGCCCGCGCGGCAGCCTGGCCTTGGTGCGTACTGCACAAGCGTTGGCTGCGATTCGCGGGCGTGACTATGTGGTCCCTGACGATGTGAAGCATATGATGCCAGTTACGCTGGCCCACCGGCTCATTGTTAAGCCAGAGAGCTTGCTGCGCGGGCGTACTGCGACTGGCATTCTCTCGGCCTTGCTTCAGACTGTGGAGGTGCCGGTCGACGTTTCTGCCTCGTAGACTCCCCCGGCTACTGTGGGGAATTGGCTGGTAACTGATGCTCAACCTGATCCCATTGCTTGTCTTCCTCGTCCTGCTGGCCGCCGCCTTCAAAGTGAGCTTCGTGTTTCACCTGCTCTATTTACTGGTGGGCGTTTACCTGCTGTCTCGCCTGTGGTCACGTTGGGCCCTCCGCTCGGTCAAGCTTCAGCACCTGGCCGAGCCTTTTGCCCTGCTGGGCGATCGTCTGGAGGTTCAACTGAGCCTCTACAACTCGGGGCTGCTGCCAGTACCGTGGCTGAACGTCTATGACCGCCTTCCTTCTCGGCTCATCTCGCCCCCCTACTACACGCGAACGCTGTCGCTCCTTCCTTTGGAGCGGGTCAGCTTTGCCATTGCCCTGTATTGCCGGCATCGCGGCTACTACCGCCTGGGGCCGGCGTTGCTGAGGTCGGGGGACCTTTTCGGGTTTGAGGAGCGAGAGCGTGCCTTGGAGGAAGCCACCTTTCTCACTGTTTATCCTCGCATCATAGCGCTGGAGAAGCTGGGCTTTCCTTCTCGCATGCCCTTTGGCCACCTCCCGACACGTCAGCGCATCTACGAGGACCCTTCTCGGGTAGTGGGCGTGCGCGATTACCAGGTCGGTGACAGCCTACGCAAGGTCAACTGGAAGGCCAGCGCTCGCATTGGGCGGCTGCAGGTGCGCAAGTACGAGCCCGCGATCACTCTGGATACCGTCATCTTGCTGAACCTGAACGCCAGGGAGTACGATCCACACCGCCTGGACTACTCGACCGAGATGGGCATCACGGTGGCAGCCAGCCTGGCCAGCCACTTATCCTCACTGAGGCAGCAGGTGGGCTTGATCACCGATGGACGCGATGCGGCCGAAGAAGGGACCGAGGCAGAGATAGTGGGTATGCCAGCTCGCAAAGGGCAAGGACACCTGATGCGCCTGCTCCAGTTGCTGGCACGCCTGGAGTACGTTGAGCGCCAGCGTCACTTCGCCCAGGTGGTACAGGAAGTATCGCGCCATCTGGCCTGGGGCGCCACCTTGGTTTTTATCGCTCCACGGGAGACCGAAGAGCTTCTGGATATCAGCTTCTCCCTGCGTCGAGCCGGGTTCCACGTGGTGCTCATCTTCGTGGATGATCCCGACCGGTCGCCGGCTTCGCTGCGCTCTCTGGGAATGGGCTTCCCTTCGTACGTGATCTGGCGTGAAGAGGACTTCAATGTCTGGCGTCGTCAACAGCGAGAAGCCGTCGTCTAGGAGGCGGCTCGTCTCGCGTCTGTTCCCGTCCGAGTCGCAAACCGGGCTGGGAGCGGATGCGCTGCCCGGCCCATCGGGCCTGCTGGAGCCAGCCCTGGTACTGATCATGGTTGGCAGCCTGGCTACGGCCATCGCCGATTTCATCAGGCTTCTGGATAGCGGCTGGGGCACCTATCTGATTATGCCCTTAGTCGTCTTGGCCTCGGTAGAAGCGCTGGCCTACTGGGCACGGCTGAACAGAACGACCTTCCAGCCTCGCGAGTGGCTGGTATTGCTGCTCCCGCTGGCGCTGGTGGCTAAGTTCGGCCCTTACATTCCCTTAGGGCTCGATCGTTTGCTGGCTGACGCCTGGAGTTGGTGGCGCAGCCCGTTCGATTTCTTCGACATGCTCTTCGTCATTACGTGCCTTCTGCTAGTCGCCTCCTTTCGCCTCACGCTCGACTTCGTGCAAGACCTGAGCGGCCTCAGGGTGCAGCCGGGGGAATTGATCGTTCGCACCAGTTCGGTGGCGGACTCGGTTCTTTACTCGCGGGCCGACTATATCGTCGATCACCTTGCCCCGCTGCGGCGGCTAGGGGAGCGCTTTCTCTGGGGAGGCGCACTGCTCGTGCTCCTTTGCGCGCTGACGGCTGTCGACCCCGCCCAGTTGCTGACGCTCGAAGGTGCACGCGATCTGCTCACCTTTGCCCGCCCGCCGGTGACGGCTAGCTTCGCCAGCGTGATCGTTTACTTCGCGGCTGGCCTGCTGCTGATGGTGCGCAGCCAGTTCCTGCGTCGGCAGACGCTCTGGCAGGTGGAGGAAGTTCCTTACGAAGCCAATATCGGCCGTCGCTGGCACTGGTTCGGATTCGGCCTCCTGGCGGCTATGGTGGCGCTCGCCTTATTGCTGCCCGTCTACTACTCGTTAGCCTTCAACGAGGCCTTCGGTGCCATCATGTCCGCTTTCGGCGAGGTGTTCATGGGTCTGGCCACCGTGGCCTACCTGTTGCTCTCCCTACTGTTATGGCCGCTTCGCTTCCTACGAACCGATGCCCCGCCGTCGGCAGAGCCAGCCACCAAGCCCGAAGCGCCACCGCCACCGGATAAGGCCGGCGGCGTCGTTCCCGATTTTCTGCTGCCTCTGCTGTTCTGGCTGGCAGTGTTGGCGATCGTTGTGTACGTGGCACGGGTAATCTGGTTGCGGCGGCGGGTAATTCGTACATTCCTGCCGCGCCGCCGGAGTTGGAGGCAGCTCTGGAGCGCGTTGAGAGAGCTGCTACGATTGTTTTGGCGCGCCAGCCGCGCCTTAGGCCAGGCGGTGGGCAGCAACCTGGCTAGTCTGGTAGGACGTGCCGGCCCGACCCGGCTGCCTTTGGTCCTCTCTCATCGCCCCTTCCGCTCCATGGGGCCACGAGAGTTAGTGCAGTACTTCTACGCCTCCATGGTCGAGCATGCGAGCCGCCAAGGCTTGCCCCGCCACCCGGATCAGACGCCTTGGGAGTACGCGGCCAGCTTGCGAAAGATCGCGCCTGACCTGGAGCCCGAACTGGAACAGCTCACCGATTCCTTCCTCTGGGCACGCTACAGCCACCACCACGTCGGCCCTGAGCATTCCAGCCACGCGCGCCGTTCCTGGCTGCTGATTCGACAGAAGCTGAAGGCCCGCTCCCGACGCCAGACCTTCTCCCGAAGCGCTTCCTCCTGAACCACTTCTCAGGGCTGGTTGGCCCGAAACCTGCGGGATTAAGATGGCTGCTCGGATGACCGGGCGAGCGTGTTGACGCCCTTTTCCCAACGGGTGCAGACGTGCTGGGGGCTGACTACGAGGAAGACGTTGCGGCGAGGCAGACCAGGGTTAGCGCAAAGCCCCTTCGGATGCCACGTCTGGTGTGGCTGATAGTGCTTACAATCCTGGCAATGCTTCATCGGAGTCTCCTGCCTTCACGAAGATGTGTCGGTTGCTCCAGCGCTCGGAGCCAAGTGGCCTGGTGATGGCGCTGGCGGCCGAGGGCTAATGCGTGCCGGATGGCAGGATTCGTGCCAAGCAATGGAAAGAGCGCCGTGCGAGATCGGTCGCTGAGGGGTACCGTCCGTGATCACGCAGGGTAGCGCGCGGCGCTTGATCGTCTTTGGCGTCATCTTCTTCTTCGCCATCCTCATTGTTATTCTTTTTCTCTGGAACATTCGCGAGATACTCATACTCACTTTCCTCTCGCTCATGCTGGCGGCGGCGATGCGTCGACCGGCTTTGTGGGTCTCCCGTTGGATTGGCTGGGGAGCAGCGGTCGTCCTCGTCCATTTCGCCCTGCTGCTGGCAATGGCCGGTCTGGCATTCCTTTTCGTCCCTACCATAGTGAGTCAAGCTCTGCTGCTTATCGAGTCCGTGCCCCTCTATGCCCAGCAGGCGCGGGCGCTGGGAGACGCTATCACCGCGGCCATGACGAGCCTTGGCCTGGCGACCTCTCTACCGATCCAGTCCCAGCAGTTCACCGGCTTTCTGGTAGGATTGCTCGAACAAGCCATAGTAGTCCCTGTCAATCTTGCCATTGGGGTGGCGGCTCTTTTCACGATAGTAGCTCTCTCCCTTTACTGGCTGCTGGATCGAGAGCGGTTGCTCGGACTGGCGCTGTCATTCGTGCCCGCGGCCCGGCAGAGAGTAGCCCGCCGCATAGTGGAAGAGGTAGAGTCCAATCTGGGCGCCTATGTCTGGGGGCAAGCCGTGGTCAGCCTCATCGTGGGGATGCTCACTCTTGTTGGCTTACTCGTGCTCGGCGTCCGATTCGCTTTTCTTCTGGCTGTCTTTGCCGCCATGATGGAGGTCATCCCCACTCTGGGGCCATTCATAGCTGGTGCCCCGGCGGTGTTGGTGGCCTTCTCGCAGTCATTCTGGCAGGGTGTGGCGGTATTGGTGCTGTACGTGGTGGTGCAGGAGCTAGAGGCCTATCTCATCGCCCCTAAGGTGCAAGAGGCGGCCGTGAGCTTGAGCCCCTTTATGATTCTCTTCGCTATTTTGGTGGGGGGTGTGCTGTGGGGCATCGTTGGTGCGCTTATAGCTGTACCAGTGGCGGTAACGTTGGGCGTGGTCTTGGCCGCCTCCCGGCCGAGCCTGTTGGCTCTGGGCGAGGCCTTTATAGAATCTGTCGAGCCGCGCCGAGAGGAGCCACCGTCGCAGACTCCCCCCTCGAAAGAGGGCTAGATGCTGATGGCGGGACAGGCTCTACGCCCTACTCCGGAAGGCGGGGGTCGCTAGCTCTTCGCCACAGTGCCCGAGCGCGTCGGCAATGGTTACCTGAGCGGGCGGGTCTCAGCTGCTAGCCCGGGTGACCAAACGGTTCGCCTCGGCCCATCGGCTTTGATCCTGAGTGCGATCGTAGAAAACCCTCAGGATGCTCTGCGCCAGCTTGCGAGGATCGTGCAGCCTAGGGTTAGCTGCATCGACGACATCGGCCACCACCACCCGGTATTGCTCTTCGTTGCCCAGCACACCGGTCAGTTGCACCGGCTCCGCCTGCCACTCCGTGGGAATCTGGAAATTGAAGTTATTGTTCGCCAGCACGTAATCGAAGAGGCCTGGCGACACGTGGCTATTGAGCGTTTTAATGTGGTCAACAACACCGAAATCATCTGTTTCCCCGTGCTGGGTCGCGACGTTGCAGACGTAAACCTTCAGGGCGTTGGAAGCGCGCACCGCTCGCGCGATGTCTTCCACGAGCAGGTTCGGAAGCACGCTAGTGTACAGGCTGCCGGGGCCGATGACGATAAGGTCGGCCTCCAAAATGGCCCGAATGGCCTCCGGATAGGCGGGCGGATGGCTGGGCTGTAGGTATACCCGCTTGATCTTCTTGCGGGTCTTGGTTATCTCCGACTCGCCTTCCACCCTGTCCTCGTCCTCGAACTCAGCGCAGAGAGTGAGGTCGGCCAGAGTGGAGGGAAGGATCTGTCCCCGCACGGCCAGCACGCGACTGGATTCGCGCAGCGCTCTCTCGAAGTTGCCAGTGATGGCCGTCATAGCCACGATGAAGAGATTGCCGAAACTGTGACCTTCCAGGCCGCTCCCCTCGCCAAACCGGTACTGGAACAGCCGTGTCATCAAAGGTTCGACATCGGCCATAGCCACTAGGCACTGACGGAAATCTCCCGGTGGAAGCACGCCCAACTCGCGGCGAAGCCGGCCCGAGCTGCCGCCATTGTCTGCCACCGTGACGATCGCGGTCAGGTTGCCGCTGTATTCCTTCAGCCCTCGCAGCAGCGTTGAGAGCCCAGTCCCACCACCGATCGCCACGATACGTGGGCCGCGCTTAAGATAACGATGCTGATAAATAATATCGACAATGTTATCTCTGCCCGCGGTGAGAAAGGGAGATAGCAAGGACTTGTTGAGCTGCATGATGGCCAGCGCCCCGATCACCCCGCCCCCGGCGATGAAGAGCATGCCACGAACGGAGCGATCGATGAACTGGAGCGTCAGATAATAGACGAACTCCGGGAAGGGCTGGGTGCGGTAGAAATCGACGATCAGGTAAGCCAGCCCGAGGCTAAGAAAGGTGACGCCCAACAGGAGGAGCAACAGCCACCTCTTGACGTGCATTCCAGGGTAAAACCATTTGAGAAAGCTCATATCACTCCTCCAGTCAGACACTGGCCCTATTATACCATTCTAGCAAGCAGGTTAGAGTAGTCTGTTGATCCCGCCCTGCTCTCGAAAGCTTGTTCACACTACTGGTTGCAATAGCCCTTGTCTAGCTCTTGTTCTCCGTCAACGTCTCCACCACGACCGACTCGCTCCCCAGCAGATCGGTCAATTGGTGCTGCAGCTTCGGTGTTACCCGAATGGCGAAGTCTGGCAGATCCAGCTCTACCCGCTCGTGTCCGTTGGCAGCGATGCACAGGTCCACCTGATCCTTACCTCCCAGGTTCTCACGAAGCAGGTTGAAAACCTGCTGGAGGATGGACAGGTCGCGCGCCTGGTCCTCGCTGCGGGCGATAGTGAGATGCAAGAACCGAGTTTGGGCGCGGGAAGAGGTGCTCGCGCGCGGGGCGGAGGCAGCGGCCACGGCACCGTTAGGGTAATTGCTCGGTGACTCCGGCGACAACGATGTCGCCGGGGACGATGGCTGAGATCGGCCATTAGCCCCTGCTGCCGGCTGCTGCGGCCGCTCGGCTTCTTCTGAATGCTCGTAGGGGGTCACCTTTTCGCATATGACCTGCAGGCGTTCGTCGCGGTAGTCGACCTTGCCTTCAACGATAAGGATACGATCCTCCTGCCACAGCGCTTCTGTCTGCTTATAGGTCTTGGGGAAGGCAACGACCTCAACGCTGCCGTGCAGGTCCTCCAGGGTAGCCGCCACCATCGGTTCTCGCTTCTTGGTCAGCAACGGGCGCAGATTTCCGACCACGCCAGCGATCACCACTTTCTGGTTGGCCAGGTCTTCCCCGATCTGTCCGCAGTAGGCTGTAACCACGGCATCTAGCTCGAGGGATGCTTTGTGCATCGGGTGTTGGGATAGATACGTGCCAAGGAGTTCTTTCTCCCAAGCCAGCTTCTGCTTCGACGGCGTGTCGCTCATTGGAGGTAGCAGGATAGATGCCATTCCGCTGTCTTCGTCGGTCAGCAGGTCGAAGAGGCTGCCTTGCCCTGCTTGGGCAGCCCGTTGCGAGGCCTGGCCGGCGCTCACGACGCGATCCAGCACTGCCAGCAACTGACTGCGGTACCCGAGCGAGTCCATTGCCCCTGCTTTGATCAGGCTCTCGAGGGCTCGCTTGTTTACGCGCTGAAGGTCCACCCGTCGGCTGAAGTCGTCTATGCTCTTGAAGGGTCCTTCGTTCTTGCGTGCCTCGATGATCGCTTCGATGCCGCTACCCACGTTCTTGATCGCCCCCAGGCCGAAGCGGATCGCCTGGGTAACGTGGTTGGCCTCGATAGTGAAGCCGACGTCGCTACAGTTGATGTCGGGTGGTTTCACTTCAATGCCAAGGCGCTTGCACTCGGCGATGGCAGTAGCGATCTTTTCCGTGTTGCCCATTGCGGCGCCCAGTACGGCAGCCATGTACTCCACAGAGTAGTTGGCCTTCAAGAAGGCCGTGCGGTAAGCGACCACGGCATAGCAGTAGGCGTGGGCACGGTTGAAAGCGTAACCGGCGAAGGGCTCGATGAGGTCGAAGATATCGGTGGCCTCTTTTTCGCTCAGCCCCTTGGCCATGGCCCCTTCGATGAAGCGCTTGCGCTCCTTGGCCATGATCTCGGGCACTTTCTTGCCCATGGCTTTGCGTAGTATATCTGCTTGCCCCAGCGAATACCCTGCCGCCGCCCGGACGATCTGCAGTACCTGATCCTGGTAGACGATGATGCCATAGGTGTCTTTCAGGATCGGCTCCAGAGAAGGGTGTGGATACTGGATCTTCTCCTGTCCGTGCTTGCAAGCGATGAAACGGGGGATGTGCGCCATAGGGCCTGGCCGATAAAGAGCGACCATGGCCGCCAGGTCTCCGATGGAGGTAGGCTTCAGCTCACGGATGTAGCGGCGCATTCCCGAACCTTCAAGCTGGAAAATGCCCGTTGTCTCGCCCGCTGCCAGCA
>Ga0123519_10010298_pt1 | contig 13945 bp, 9 predicted proteins | sample YelNatPaOPRAMG02_FD_87396 | JGI IMG/M metagenome (GOLD analysis project Ga0123519, IMG submission 87396) | Hot spring microbial communities from Yellowstone National Park - Yellowstone National Park OP-RAMG-02 (version 2) | ecosystem: Environmental > Aquatic > Thermal springs > Hot (42-90C) ...
TCATGCGCAGAGTCTCCCTCTGCAACCCTGCCTCGCGCACAACCTGCTGCCTGTCTTTGTCGGTGACAGCGTTCGCGCCGGGTTCCACCTGCCGACGCGCCAGCAAAGCCATCTGGTTTATCTCTTCCGGCGTCAGGTTCGCCACCGCGAAACCGGAGTCGGTTCCGAGCCGGGTGTAGTCTACCTGCACCGTCTGCGTGTTCAGCGATATTTGACGGAAGTTCAGGTTACCCGTCTCGGTGCGGATGGTTTGCTGCATAAACAGGGTGGGCAGGTTCGTGCCCTTGAACGGAGGCAGTTCCGCCCTCAAGAAAGAGCGCACCCAGCCTCGTTCCTTTGCCCACTGTGCCCGCTGTCCCTCGGCAAGGTCGTTGAAGCGGGTGAACTCTTTATCGATTTCCTGCGTGCTGTAGGTGAGCTTGAGCCCGGCGGTTTGCAGCGCATAGTTCGTCAGCTCGATGCTGCTACCCGAATCCAGAATACGCTGACGCTCAAAACCCAGCTGTGAGTTGCCGCTCAGATGGAACAGGGCGGAAAGGGTGTCGCGCGTCAGTCCACGCTCTTTTGCCCACTGTGCCCGCTGGTCTTCACGCAGGTCATTGAAGCGCTGGAACTGAGGGTCAATTTTGGTCTCGCTGAAGCGCAGCTCCATCTGCTTGGTCTGCACGCTGTACTGCGCCTGTCGAATCTCCCCCTTGCCGTCGGTGATGCGGCTGACATCGGTCTGCAGGTTCATCCCGCCAGCCACGTAGCCCAGCCCGTAGCTCATGCGGCGCATCCCCCGCTCTTTCTCCAGCCAGCCGAGCAGTTGGTCGGGGGCGGCTTTTTGCTCGCGCAGGGCGGCGAAACCCGCAAAGCGCTGCCCCACGTCCTGATACATGCCGCGCAGCTGCAGCCCGCCCATACTCCAGTTCAGGTTCTGCAGAATGAGCCTGTCGGAGCCTGCAGCGGCTTGCGCATTGGGACGTGCAGGCGCGCCCGGTTGCAGGGTAGGGTCTGCCACCGCCTGTATTGCCCTTTGCGAGGAGAAGAACATCAATCCCTCGACGGCACTGTTGCTATTCAGATTCAGGCGGGTCTGCATACCGTAGGTATCGGTCTGCAGGGTGGTACCGTCCTCGCGGCGCAGGAACGCGCTGGAGCTGTACGTCATGTTCAGCTGGCTCTGTCCGAACTGCAACCTCATCGACGGAGCCTGCAGCAATCCGCGCTGTTCACTGGCGCCGGGCACGTAGCGGTAATACACCCGTATCGTTTGCGAGGTGCGCACTGGCTCGGTGAAGAAGATGGTACCTGTGGTATAGTCAATCGTATAGTCCTGATTGCGCTGCAGGGTACGGGCGTCTACCATCACCCGCTCGCTTTCGGGCACGATATTGCCATAGCGCAGCAGGTAGCCAGCCCGTGTGCCATTGCCGCGCAGCAGGTCGGCATTTGCCTGCCCAGCCTGAGAGCCACCGGATGAAGTTTTAGAAGCAGTAATGCGCCCTTCCGCGAGGGGTATGGTGGGAGGTGTGTTATCCTGTCCCCACGCGGTCGCCATGACCGCGAAGGCGGCAGCCACCAGCAATATGTCACGAACCGATAACCTCATCAGAACCGAACTTTGATAACGTCCACTTCGACCTGTCTGCGCTCGATCTTACGCTCCATCTGTCCTTTCAGTTGTTCCGCACCCCGAATGCGGATTTGCTCCCGTAAAGATTCCAGTCCCTGCGTCTGCGAGGCCACCACTTCCGCCGGAAGACTGAAGCGCGTCGCAACGGTCTTGCTGCCCTCCATCTCTTCCGGTTGTTCGGCAATCCGATTGTCCGTACCTGCAGGCGGACTGTTGACGTCGATGTGGGGCACGTCCTCTTCTATTACCGGCTCACCCTGCAACGCATCCGTTGGAGCAGGAGCAGGGGCAATCGGCGCCCGAGTCACCGCAGACCATTTTGCCTCGTTTTTCGCCGATAGTGCTTTTGTAGCAGATGCAGGTCGCTGTGCCACTGAGCGCTGCACCGCGCGAGTCTCCTTGTTCAAGTTCAGCGAAGCCACTTTGTGTGGCTTTTGGGTAGATAAAGACCGACTAACTTGCGAAGGTGCAGGGGACGTTCGGCTCTGCGTGTGGCGAAACGCGAGATTGCTCACCATCTGCGGCACCTGCCGGGGGGTAAACTGCCACACCAGCAACGCCATCAACACAACGGTTGTTGCCAGTGAAGCACGCCATGCCATCTGCCGCCAGCCCATTGCCAGTCGTTCCGTCCATGTGGGCTTATCTACGGTCGCCGACAGAATGCGCGCCTTCAGCATCGGTGGAGGCTCTTGTGGAGGCAAAAGGCTTACGACCCATCGCAGTGACTGCAGATGTGCCACTGCCTCCCGGCATCCCGTGCACTGCTCAAGATGTGCTTCCACCCGCTCGCACTCATCCGGCGGCAGGGCATTATCCACATACGCCGACAACGCGGTCCACCACTCTACACAGACCTTCATCGTCTTCTCCCCCGGCTTTGCTGTGAACTCATGCGCATCGTTTCTCATTCCATTTTATTTAGATACGACTCCCCGCGCAATGTTTCATCTCTGACAACGCGCAGAAGGGAAATTGTCGGGGTGCGAATCGCAACCTCTGTGCAGAGGTTCTTAGCAGGAGCATGTGCTCCCATCACAGAAAAGGTGCTTTGTGCGGAGGGCGGGGGCTCGCCTTCCATCCGGTTATACAACACCCTCATGGGCAGGAGATGGAACGATGCCTCAAGCGCAGTGGCAGATAGTACCCTTCGGCTGGACGGTACACGCCGACGGCACGGTGCGCGCGGAGACGCCGCAGGGCGCGCTGTTGCTGAAGGACAGCTTTTCGCAGGCGGGCGAATTGAGCGCGACGGTGGTGGTGCATCGCGCTGTCACTAACCCGACCTACTGGAAAACGGTGGGCATCACCCTGTGGCAGGACGACCGCCACCACTGGCGGCTGAACCTGGTGGAAGCACCCGAAAACCTGCAGTATCGCCACACCGCCGAATTGCACGAGATGTACGGTGGCACTTGGCTGGCAGGCAACGAACCCGCCACCCGCCTAACCATCAAGGAGAGCCTCAGCCTTCCTGACTGGAGCTGGGAGTACGGAAAGCCGTACCGCTTGCGCCTGATTTGGAACGCGCAAACTATCCGCGGAGAAGTCTACGACGCGCAAAATACGCTCTGCTGGTCTTATGAGTGGTCGCTGGATAACCCGAAGGCGGTGCGCGCAGGCTACCTCGGGTTGACCTGCAGCTCCTTCGACGCCACCTTCTCGCAGATAGGGCCGCGCAACACCGTGCTCGCCGAGCCACCTCGTCCCGAACAGAAGCCCCTGCCCCCCTATAAGGTGGCACACGTGGGCAGGAAGGTACACCAGGGTACGGGCTTTTTCCGCGTGGAGGAGATAGACGGCGTCTGGTGGTTCGTTGACCCCGATGGGCAGCTCTTCTTCGCACTCGGTACCGACCACACCAGCTACTTCGTGCATTGGTGCGAGAAGCTCAGCTACGCGCCCTACCACGAGAACATGAAGAAGCGGCATGGCTCCGAGCAGGCATGGGCACAGGAAACCCTGCAACGCCTGAAAAGCTGGAACTTCAACATCCTTGCGGCGAACCATTCGCTCTATCTGCGGTATCAAGGACTACCATACATTGAAAATATCTTGGGCATGGGACAGAGTTTCGCCGCCATCGACGACCTGGTCAAACAGGTCAACTGGACGGGTTTTCCCAACGTGTTCTCGCCGCGATGGCAGCAATGGTGTGACTGGATGGCTTACCAGCGTTGTGCGCCCTTGCGCGACGACCCCTGGCTTATAGGCTATTTTCTGGACAACGAGCTGGAGTGGTTCGGCAAGGATTACAAACCGTGGGGGCTGGCGATCGAAGCGTTGAAGCGTCCGCTTGGGCACGCCTCTCGCGTGGCGATGGCGCAGCTGCTGCGCGATCGCTATCGGAACGACGTGCAGGCGTTCAACCGCGCGTGGGACGCCCGTATCCGCGATTTCGACGACATCGCGCACTGCGAGCAACCACCCACCATCCGCACGAAGGCGGCAGAAGAGGACGGCATCGCCTTCACCCGACTGGCAGCGGAGCGCTATTTCCGAACCTGCGCCGAAGCCATCCGCAAGCACGACCCCAATCACCTGATTCTGGGCTGTCGGTTCGCAGGGGAGGCACCACCTATTCTGGACATCGCAGGGAAGTACTGCGATGTGGTGAGCATCAACACCTATCCGCGCATCGACCTGCGTGCAGGGCGCGTGCTGGACTGGGAGGAGCGTCTGCGCGAATATCACCGACAGTCGCGCCGCCCCCTGATGATTACCGAATGGAGTTTCCCCGCACTGGACAGCGGACTTCCCTGCAAGCACGGCGCAGGAATGAGGGTGGACACGCAGCAACAACGGGCAGAGTGCTTCCGCATTTTCCAGTCCGCCGTGTTCCGCTTGCCGTTTATGGTGGGGTCGGACTTCTTCATGTGGGTGGACGAGCCTGCACCGGGCATCAGCAGCACCTTCCCTGAAGACAGCAACTATGGTCTGGTGAACGAGCAGGGCGAACCGTATAAGATTCTCGTGCAAGCTGCCACAGAATTGCAGGGGAAGGTGTATGCGATGCACGCTGAATCTGCGCGGTACCGCACGCGAAGCCCGCAACCCCCGCCAGTCAGCGAGCCAGCGTTCCCGCGTCGGCGATGGAATATTCCCCCACAAGCCGCGCTGGCGTGGCAGGTGGATTTGCAAAATACGAATCGACAGCCATTCTCTGGCTGGATCGGGGTAGACCTGCCCGAACATCCGATGGCGCAACGACAATCTGGCGAGTGGCAGTGTGTGAGCATGGACGGCAAGCCGGTGCGGTTCCACATCGAGCCCCTCTTCCGGCAACGGCTCTGGCTGTACGTGCAAAATGTGCCGCCGGGCAGGACGTGGAGTGGGCTGGTGCTATTTGTGCCTTCGCGCCAGGGACGCCCTCCGCAGGACTACACTATCGCCGCCGATTTCCAGCTGAAAACCCCAAACTTTGACCTGCGGTTTGGAAACGAACGAGCACCGATACGCACCATTCGATGGCAGGGGCAGCAGATTGGCACCTATACGGTGCTGGTGCAGCAGAGTCTGGCGCAGATGCAATGGGTACCCCCCAACCGCCATGAAGGGGTGCAACTGGTTGGGACGCCGTTCGGACACTACCTGCGCGGACTGCTGGTACACCGGGATGGCTCCGCGATTACCGAGGTGAACCAGCAGACGGGTGTGTATGCCGCACAGCAAACACGCCCGCAGAGTTACCGCGTGGAGTGGGAGATGGAGGTGCGTGAAGACCTGTCGTACCCGATGCTGCTGGTGCGGATGCGCCGCTTGCAGAACCTGAGTGCAAGTCCACTGCGCGTGGAGGCAGTGTACCACTATGCCCAGAGCCAGCTGTACGGCGACGGCAGGGATGACGAGCCGTCCGGAGTGCCCAATTACTACCTGAACGCCGGCGCGTGGAGCCATCCGCAGGTCGGATTGTTCTATGGAGCGATGCCCTTTGAGTCGGAAAAGTGGAAGTGCACCTTCTGGAAAGACCCCGGCGGCGGACAACATCCCGACCTGTGGCAGGACGTGAAGCGGGAGGTGAAACCGGGCGAAACCATTGCGCTGGACGGCGGCTGGGTTGCGCTGCTCCTCGGCAGAGGCGACTTCGGCAAGGGAGACTGGGCGAACCTGACCGCGCAGGTACAATCTCTTTCGGGGGTTGTGCACAGCGTACAATGGCTGCGCCGAAGATAAGCAAACTGGGGGCTGGGTTATTGGCGGCAGGCGCGTCACGAGACTGCTGGAGACCGCGTTTCATAAAGAGTTGGGAACAAGTGCGTGCGTCCTCCAGTCTTGGGCCTACCTCAGAGCGTCCGCACTACGCACTGCAGGAAACCGCAGTCTTTCGTCGTATAGTATAATTTCAGTAGGCGTGGAGGGTATAAAATGGATCGGAATGTGTTACAACGCGTGGAGCAGACAGACGTAGTTAAGGAGCCTCGCTTTGACCCGGGCACGCTCGCACAGGTGAGTTTGCCTTTGGATGTCGTCTACCAACCCGTTCGAGGCGCTGGTCGTTCTGCCCTTGTCGCGCCAGCCGGGCAGGAGATAGCGGTCAGTTTCAGGAACGAAGTGCCCGGCATTCCTTCTACTACCTATGGGACGTTTGGTTTGTACCGATACCCCGCGAAGTTCATTCCGCAAGTCGTTGCCTATGCAATCGAGACGTGGGGACAACCGGGACAAAAAGTGATAGACCCGTTCGCGGGAAGTGGTACAACGGGTCTGGTTGCGAGATTATACGGGTTGGATTACGAGTTATGGGATTTAAATCCGTTACTGGAAGTTCTCCACTCTATAGCGGTGATGCCTCCTAAGGCTGTGAACGTTGACAACCTTGTCTACACCGTGATGAACAGCACACACCAATGGCTGCCAGAGTGGTCAAACCTACACTATTGGTATCCTGATGTCGTCCTTCCGTTATTATCTCGCGTGTGGGGCTTTTATCACCACTTAGAAGACATCTATGTGCGCAATTTGCTCACCGTGCCGCTCCTAAAGACAACTCGCGCTTTCTCCTTTAACGACCCTCAACGTCAAAAGCTTTCACGTTCCCCGAAGGCTATCCAGCGAGTGAAAACACTGCTGCAGGGGGATTGGGAACAGCAATTTGCTCAGATGTTGCTAGAGGAAACGGTTCTGGTTCTACGAAGGCTTGCGGAATATCAAAGTCTGGTCTTGGTGCGCAGGGACGTTCAGGCGAATATCATTAGCGGCGCAGATTCGCTGCAGCTGGCTGAACGTTGTCAACCCGAGCGGAAGCAGTGGGATATGCTGATTACGTCACCGCCCTACCTGCAAGCGCAGGAGTATATCCGCTGCTCGAAAATGGACTTGTTCTGGCTGGGATATACTGAAGACGAGATACGTGAGTTGGCGAAGCAGGAGTTGCCTTACAAAAAGGTTGACCCTATACCCATCCTCTCGGAGACTTACGCCCACTACCGTCAAGTTATCCAGGAGCCGCATCTGCGTCAGATGTACGACCAATACTTTTACAGCGTTCTGGGAACTTTAACCCACTTGGCAGAATGCATCACGCAGCGTATGTGCCTTTTCGTAGGTTCAGCAACGGTTCGTGGGCGCAGTGTACCCATAGACCGTATCTTCGCGGAGCATTTCGTCTCGCTGGGATGGCAACATGAGGTAACCTTGATTGACAAAATCGTGGCTCGTGTGATGTTTCGTTCCAAAGTCAACCCGGCAACGGGTATAGAAGACCGCAGGATGCCGACCGAGCATCTGGTCGTGCTGCGCAAAAAGAACTGAAGCCTTAAGCCAATGAGGACTACAAATGCCAGCACGTAGTGAGCAATCCGGACGTGAAGCGGCGGTTACCGGCTTTGCCAACGAGCATATCGCTGTTGGTTTGCTGATGAAACGCTATCAGAATGTTTCTCTGGTAGACCTTCCCCTATCCACGTACGACATTGTTATCGCCCGCAGGATGGAGGATGGCTCCGAAGAGATCATCCGGGCACAGGTGAAGACCGCCAAGACGAACATTGGGTTCACCGGTGGAGAGCGGGGTGGTGTGGACAGAACATATCGCTCCGGCGTCAAAAGATATCGGCAAAACACTCGCACTGCAGATGTGGTTATTGGAGTGCATGAAGAAGAGAATGGAACGTACTCGTTATATTTTGTACCCACCTGCTTGATTGAAGTGTTAGAGCAAAACAGTGTTTCGTTGCGCAAGATTGAGTTTCTCAGAGAGAACTACGAGATTCTAGAGCGTTGCAAGGATGTAGAGTTCGTGCTTGGACTCGAAGAGTGCAAAAGACTCCTCCATCGGCGACGAGGTAGCAACAAGCAAAGTAATGGTCAGCTACACCCTTAACCATACCTGGGGAGCGTTCATTGGAGTGAGCAATCTGATTATGATCGCGCTATTTATTTGTTGTTGTATTTCGGCTGCCCACGCTCTAGCAGTTATCCTTCCTAAGGAGGCTCCCATGAAAATCTCCACCACCGCTCTTCCAACCTCGCCCGTGAACCGTCATTATGCGGGCAACCGGCCGCCGCTGCTGCCCAGCCCGCTCATCAAACTGCCCACTGGCTCGATTCGTCCCGAGGGCTGGCTGCGCCAGCAGCTGGAACTGATGGCAGAGGGTTTCACCGGACACCTGACCGAAATCAGCCCGTGGTGCAAGTTTGAAGGCAGCGCGTGGGCAAACCCGCAGGGGCAAGGTGAAAATGGCTGGGAGGAGCTACCCTACTGGCTGAAGGGGTTTACCTCACTAGGCTACGTGCTGGGAGACCAGCGCATTATCACCGAAGCCAGACGGTGGATCGACGCCATTCTCGCCAGCCAGCGCGAGGACGGTTACTTCGGTCCCGAAAGCAACCGTGCGGCGATGGACGTCTGGCCCAACATGATTGCGCTCTACGCGCTGCGCACGCACTATGAAGCCACCGGCGACCCGCGCGTGATACCCTTCATGCTCAAGTATTTCCGCTGGCAGATGACCGTGCCGCTGGAGAAGTTCCTGCCGGGCAGCTGGCAGAAAATCCGCGGCGGTGACAACCTCGACACCATCCACTGGCTGTACAACCTCACGGGGGAGCAGTGGTTGCTGGACGCCGCGCGGGTTACCCACGAGCGCAGCGCGGACTGGGTGGGCGACATTCCCACCTGGCACGGGGTGAACATCTGCCAGGGCTTCCGCGAACCTGCCCAGTACTATCAGCAAACGGGTGATATTCGCTACCTGCGGGCTACCGAGCGCGTGTACGATACAGTCATGGGCATCTATGGGCAGGTGCCGGGCGGTATGTTCGGCGCAGACGAGAACGCCCGCCCCGGCTTCACCGGTCCCCGACAGGCGGCGGAGACCTGTTCGATGGTGGAGATGATGTACAGCCACGAGACGCTCACCCGCATCACCGGCGATGGCAAATGGGCAGACCGCTGCGAGGAGGTGGCGTTCAACTCCCTGCCCGCTGCCATGACGCCCGACCTGAAGGGGCTGCACTACCTCACCGCGCCCAACATGGTGCAACTCGACCGCCAGAGCAAGGCACCACTGCTGCAAAACGGCGGCGACATGCTCTCCTATAACCCCTACGACTATCGCTGTTGCCAGCATAACGTGGCGTTCGGCTGGCCCTACTTCGCGGAGCACCTGTGGATGGCAACGCCGGGCAACGGACTGGCAGCTGTCTTCTATGCGCCCTGCCGGGTGAAGGCGAAAGTCGCCGATGGCACGACGGTGGAAATCGTGGAGGAGACCGATTACCCCTTCGGAGAGGGGATAAAGCTGACCATCCGCACACCCAAGCCGGTGCGGTTCCCGCTTACGCTGCGCGTACCCGGCTGGTGCCAATCGCCACGCGTGGAGGTGAACGGACAATCACAGCGAGCACCTTCGCCCGCGAAAGGCTGGATACTCCTTCAACGCGAATGGCGCGACGGTGACCGCGTCGCGCTGACTCTGCCCATGCCGCTATTTGTTAAAGTATGGGACAAAAACCGTCACACTGTCTCTGTCCACCTTGGACCGCTTGCTTTCTCCCTGCGGATAGGTGAACGTTGGGAACGCTACGGGGGCACCGACCGCTTCCCTGCCTACGAGGTGTTCCCCACCACTGCGTGGAACTACGGGCTGATGGTGGATGTGAGCAACCCGCAGAGGTCGTTTGAGGTTATCCGAAAAACGGGCCCGCTTGCCGCACAGCCCTTTACCCCGGAGAACGCGCCCATCCTGCTCAGGGCGAAAGGCAAACGCATCCCGCAGTGGCGTCTGGAGGCGAACGGGCTGATAGGGGAGGTGCAGGAATCACCGGTGCGCTCGGACGAGCCGGTGGAGGAAATCACTCTCATCCCCATGGGCTGTGCCCGGTTGCGCGTGTCGGCTTTTCCGCAGATAGGCGAGGGTCCGAACGCCAGCGTCTGGCAGGAGACGAACACCGTGATTGCCGAGGCTTCGCACTGCTGGCACGCCGACACGATGCTCGCGCTGAACGATGGGCTTTTGCCGTCTTCGTCTGCAGATTTGAGCATCCCGCGCTTCACCTGGTGGGACCACACGGGAACCACCGAGTGGGTGCAGTACGTGTTTTCGCAACCACGCCGCCTCTCATCCTGTGAGGTATACTGGTTTGACGACGAGCCGGTTGGCGGACAATGCCGGCTTCCGGAGTTGTGGCGCGTGCTGTGGTTTGACGGCCAGCAGTGGCATCCGGTGAAGGTCACTCGCAGCGAAGAAACACGCAAAGACGCCTTTAATCGTGTCGAGTTCGAGCCTGTGGTCGCCGCGGCGTTGCGGATAGAGGTGAAGCTCAGGACAGGATACTCTGCCGGCATTCTGGAGTGGCGCGTGGGCGAGTAGCCGCAATTGGTCGGCAATATCCACTGGCGGCGAGGCTTCCGCCGAGCCGTTCGGCATCATCGCGAGGGAAGAGAGGGAATCTCTTTCCCTTTTCATTCGTCTTATCCGTTAGAAGGGATATGGGTGGGCACCATGTTCGAAATGGACAATCAACTGGTGGAACGCGCCAGGGCGGGTGACGTAGACGCCTTTGGTGAGCTGTATCAGCACACGCACCGGCGCATCTACCAGTACATCCGCCAGATGGTACCCACCACTGAGGACGCCGAAGACCTGATGCAGGAGGTCTACCTGCGCGCGTGGAGCGGGCTGAAGCAGCTGCAAGCGAATGAAGCCTTTTGGGTGTGGTTACATCGTATTGCCCGCAACGCGGTGCTGGACTGGAGAAAACGCAAACAGGTCAGCACCGTGTCTCTGGAAAGCACCTTCACCGATGATGAAGATGGAGAGACGGAGCCTGTGGAGGTGGCTGACTGGTCGGAGAACCCGGAGCAGATTGCTCTCTCCGAGGCGATGCAGGAGGCGGTGCGGCAGGCGGTGCGTTCTCTGCCCGAGAATCACCGCGAGGTGGTGACCATGTACTATCTGGAAGATATGGGCATCTCTGAAGTGGCAAAGGTACTGGGCGTGCCGAAGAACACGGTGCTGTCGCGGCTGGCGCGGGCGCGCGAGACGCTGCGGCGCAAGCTGGGCTATCTGGTGGACGCGAAATGAGGCGATGAACATGGAGTGCACACAAATCAAAGCGAAGTTAGCCGATTACTCGGTGGGACTGCTGGGTGAGCGAGAGAACAAAATGGTTGAGGCACATCTGGCACAATGCCCCTCCTGTGCCGCGGAGCTGCGTGCACTGGAGCGGGTGGACAGGGTGTTGAAAGCGGTGGAACCGGAGGAACCGCCAGCGCATCTCTGGAACAGCATCCGGGCGCGTATTGAGGCGGAACCCCAGAAGGTACAGATACCCTTCTGGCAAAGATGGTTCTCCGTACCTCGCCTGGCTTTAGGTGGTGCGGTAGCGGCAGCGGTGCTGGTAGCGATAGCGTATTTCAGCGTGCTACGCCCACCAGAAGGAGATGCCTCCCTGCACGAGAACGCCGAGCAGTTGATACACACCCACCAGATGATGTCATGGGGTGACCCGCTCAGTGATAAAGCCGCTCTGGGCGTGATGCTCGCCAGCCGCTCACGGCTTCAGGAGGTGCCCTGATGCTGAACCGCTGGATGACAATAGCGATTCTCTTTGCTGCTGCGATGGGCATGGCGTTCGCCCAGAAGCCCGACCCGGCACAGCGCGTGAGGGCGGCGTATCAGGCAGAAAGCAGGGTCACCCTGAGTGGGGTCATGCGTACCACCAGTACCGTTCAGGCGACCGAAATCAGCTCGGAGGTGGTTGTCTACCGCAAAGCGGGCATGACGCGCTATGAGTATCGCTCTCCTGAACTGCGGGGGCTGGTGCTTATTGATAAGGGCGATACGCTGATACGCCTCGACCCCACCACCCGTACGGCAACGGTAGAAACCGTGCACCGCTCGCCCGCCACGGTGGACCTCGTGTTGAAAAACTATCGGGCGGAGCTCTCCGAACAGGAGCAGTTGCTCGGACGGCAAACGGATGTGATCACCCTCAAGCCGCGACGGGGAAGCGGACCCACGCGCAAGCTGTGGATCGACCGCGCGACCGGCCTGGTGCTTCGCACCGAGCAGTACAACTCCAGTGGCAAGCTGGTGTCACGCTCGTTCTACTCATCGGTGGACTGGAAAGCCTCCCCGCCGGACAGCCTGTTCACCGTACCAGACGGTTGGAAACAGGTGGTCGCCCCGGTGCAGACGGAGCGACACTGGGAGAAAGAAGACCTCTCGCGGAGACTTGGCTTCACCGTCCGCGAGCCGGGCTACGTTCCGCCGGGCTTCGTGCTGGACGGCTTTCATCTGGTGATACGTCCGAACGCCCAGCCTTCAGCACACATCCGCTATGTGGATGGCTTAAACAGTATCTCCATCTTCGAACATCGTTGCCCGGCTGGACGCGGACGCGGCTTCCAATGGGGGCGGCGCATGGGCAGGCGCGGTAACTGCGAGTTCTTCATAAGCAGCGAAGGCAATGTGCTGGTGAAGGAGGTCGGCGGCATTCGCTTCATCGTCGTCGGTGACCTGCCCGAGAGCGAGCTGCAGAAGGTCATCGATAGCCTGAGGTAGTCTCACGCCAAGCCTCGTCCACTTCCTGCAATCACACCCAAAATACAGGGAATCTTCCCATCCTTTGCATCTTCTTATCTCATAGATACCCTTTATGGAGGAGGTTCGGTGATGAAAACCATCAAGATGCTGATTCTCAGCGCGGTGCTGTTGCTGGGGCTGTCCGTCCTGCTTTCCCTGATGGCACCTGTTGCCCCGGAACACACGAGGTCATGGAGTGCCGCAGCGCAGACTGTGGCGATTGTAGAGGGCAAAGTGGTGAGCATCGGGGAGGACAGCTTCGTGATGCAGGTGCGCCGCGTGCGTAACTGCGACCTTAAAGGGCTGACCGTCACCGTCGTATGGGACGAGAATACACAGTGGACACGAGGCAAACGTGCCGCCTCTCCCGATGAGCTTTGGGTCGGCGCCGCGGTCACCGTATCCGGCATCGTAGAAGACGGTGTGCTTTACGCGCACACCGTACAGATTGGCGGGGGACGCGCAGCAAGAAGGTAGTTGTCTGCTTGCCCAGTGTCCTTGAAGCCGCCCTCGCGGGCGGCTTTCCTCGTATGAGCCTTTTCATTGTTTCCGCCTACTTTCAGGGCAGGTTTTATCCTGCTTCGCAAGGAATACTTTCACCGATAAGAGCCTATGCTGGGGGAAAAAGAACCGTGATTACCTCCCGCAAAGCTTTCAGGGGTGTTCCGTTTTCACAAGCAATCCACACATGGAACCGTGCCGCTGCCTTGGGCAGCCTGTGGGCGGCGTTCGAGATTGTGGTGGGAAGTTTCTTACACAATCTGCGTGTGCCCTTCGCGGGTACCATGATGGCGACGGCAAGCGTCTTCCTGATTACCGCCGCTGCACAGGTATGGACAGACAAAGGTCTTATCTGGCGCACGGCGCTGGTGTGTGCGTTGATGAAGTCGGTATCCCCCAGCGCGGTTCTGCTCAGCCCGATGATTGGCATCTTTGTCGAAGGGGTTATCCTGCAGGTGTCTCTGCGCCTGCTTGGGCGAGGGTGGCTGGGTTGCGCCGCAGGAGGCGCGCTGGCGGTGAGCTACACCCTGTTGCAGAAGATGGTTTCGCTGACCATTATTTACGGTATGGATCTGATGCGCGTGTTCACGGGGCTGGTGCAGTTTGCCTCGCAGCGAACAGGTTGGCAGGGGCTGCAACCCGGCGGCGTACTGCTTGCGCTGGTATCGATACAGGGCACTTTGGGGATAACGGCTGGGCTGGCCGGCTGGTACGTGGGCAGGCGGGTTCAGGACACGTATGCCAGCAGTCCGGAGGACGTTGCCCGGCTAATCACCACTCAGAGCACGCCCCGGCA
>Ga0123519_10010299_pt1 | contig 13944 bp, 15 predicted proteins | sample YelNatPaOPRAMG02_FD_87396 | JGI IMG/M metagenome (GOLD analysis project Ga0123519, IMG submission 87396) | Hot spring microbial communities from Yellowstone National Park - Yellowstone National Park OP-RAMG-02 (version 2) | ecosystem: Environmental > Aquatic > Thermal springs > Hot (42-90C) ...
AAATATCATCCGCAAACCGATTCCGCGCCCCGAACACTTTTTGCCACTCACTATTTTGAAGTAACCGAATTGGCCAAACAATATCCGAATATTCATAATTATAATGTCAGTGTCCGGGAATGGAACAACGAACTAATTTTTCTTCATCAGATTCGGCCCGGCCCGGCTGATCGCTCTTACGGTATTCAGGTGGCTAAACTGGCCGGGCTGCCGGCCTCGGTCATAAGTCGGGCTCGCTTTATCTTAAAGGAACTGGAGCAAAAGTCAGTTTTATTACCGAAAGAGAGCCGCTCCTCTGAACCACTACTTCCGACGGAAATTGAACTAATCCAGGAGGAATTAAAGGAACTGGATATCAATAATTTAACACCGCTGGATGCTTTGAACATAATCGTCCGCTGGAAAAAAATTATCAGCCGAGGTGAACTATGAATTTAGAACAAAACAAATTTGTGGAACGACGCCAGCATCAACGTTTTCCAATTACTATTCAACTGGCCGAAGTAGTAACTATTGAATCACCCCAGTTACCCTCCGGTCCCCATCAGGCCATATTGATTGATTTGTCCGCCGGGGGAATGGGGCTGGCGACAGTTTTCCCGCTGCCGGTTGGCACTGTTCTTAATCTCAACCTTAATCTGAAAAATCTTTCTTTACAGAATGTCTCCGGAAAAGTTGTCTGGAGTATCAATCGGGCCGGAATGCACCATCAGGGAATATCCTTTGAAAAAATTGATGCGGCTGCCCAAAAACTCTTGAAAGCCATTGCCGCCGATTATCAGGAGTGTGAGAAAAAAATCGCCGAAAACAAAAAGGCGATTTGTTTTGCCGCCTGTCATTACTATCCGTTTTGCTTCAAGAAGATTAAGAAAAATTTTTAATCATCCATTATGGGAAAGATAATCCTTTTATCCGAAAATGTCAGTAATCAAATTGCCGCCGGCGAGGTCGTGGAACGGCCGGCCAATGTTTTAAAAGAACTTCTGGAAAATTCTCTGGATGCCGGAGCCCGAAATATCCGGATTAATATTCTGGCGGCTGGCCGAAAGATGATTGAAGTCACTGACGACGGCAGCGGAATGGACCAATCAGACCTGGAATTATCGGTCGCCCGTTATGCGACCAGTAAAATAAAAGATATCGCTGACCTGACCAATTTAGCAACTTTTGGATTCCGGGGAGAAGCTCTGGCGGCGATTGCCCTGGCCTCTCGTTTAACCATTATCAGTCGCTCCGCCGATAGTCCGCAAGGCTGGCAATTAAGTGTAGCCGGTGGAAAAGATAAAAAGGTCATCCCCGCTGGACATCCGGTCGGAACCACGGTAAAAGTTGCTGACATTTTTTTTAATACCCCGGCCAGAAAAAAATTTTTGCGCTCAGACCCGGCTGAACTTGCCCAGATCTACCGTGTTCTGGAAGAGGTGGCGCTGGCCAACTGGTCAGTGGGATTTATTCTTAACTCTAACCAAAAAAATATCTATAACCTTAAGGCCCGGAGTTCCTTTCGGGAACGGGCGAACGATATCCTCGCAGAAAGTTTTGGGGAATTTGTGGAAATTCCGGATACCGTAAGTCCTCTGGGAAAAATTTTTGGTCTGGTCAGTCGACCACCGACAAAAAACATTTCTCGCCTTGTTCAATATCTCTTCATCAATCATCGTCCGGTGATAAACCGGCGACTCACTTATACTATCGGGGAAGCCAGCCGCCAGAATATTGAGAAAGATTTTCGTCCGGGCTTTATAATTTTTTTAGATTTAAAACCGGAAAGTGTTGATGTTAACATTCATCCGACCAAACGGGAAGTCCGACTCAGCAATGAATTTGAGATTGGTCAGTGGCTCTATCAAACAATCAAAAATCTCTTCCCCCGATCAATACCAACATTCTCCGGGACACCGGTTTTTAGCGAAAAAAGAAGCTGGTCAGCGGAAGGTCAATATCCAGTTACGGGAAAAAGTGAACTCCCGCCAAAGGTCGGGGAAAAAGCAGAAATATGGCCAGGGCCAGAAACCAGACGCTGGCAATACCTCGGTCAGATATTTTTCCGCTATATTCTGGCGGCCGATGACAAAAATTTGTTTTTTATTGACCAGCATGCCGCTCAGGAAATTTTGCTTTATGAACAATTTTTAAGCGAATGGAAAAAGGGGATCGTCTCTCAACCATTGTTAATCCCGATAATCAAAAATTATCCCCGGGCAATCAGTGAAAAGATTAAAAATAATCTTTATTGCTTAAATGAACTTGGCTGGCAGATTGAAGAATTCGGGCCGGAGTCATTTCGCTGTTTTGCCCAGCCGCAATTATTTCCGGCGACGGCAGCCGAAAAAATCCTGGAAAGTGTTTTAGCGGAAATTGCTGAGTCGGAGGTCATTATTCCCCAGGCAGATATTCAACCAATTAAGGAAAAAATTGCCCGGCGGGCCTGTCACCAGGCAATTCGCAGTCGGGATGTTCTCACTATTCCGGAAATCCAGCAACTTTTGCGGGAACTGGAAAATCGGCCGGATTTAATTTCCTGTCCGCACGGCCGTCCGGTAATCATAGTTATCAGCCAGATAGATCTGGACAAAAAATTTCAACGCACTTAAAAATTAATGGATGAACCAATACTAATAATAACCGGGCCAACTGCAGTTGGGAAAACGGCTCTCGCCGAAATCATTGCCACCAGAATAGACGGGGAAATAATCTCGGCCGACTCCCGGCAGATTTATCGCTATCTGACAATTGGCACCGCCAAACCAATCGGCGTCTGGCAGACAATATCTCCGGCCAACAAGATTTATACCGTGAATAACATTTTCTATCATCTGGTGGATTTTCTTGAGCCGACCCGGAGGTTTTCGGCCGGCGAGTTTGCCGATCAGAGCAGAAAAATAATTGCCCAAATTCAGAAGCGAAAACATCGCCCGCTTATAGTTGGTGGCACCGGTCTTTATATTCACTCATTAATCAGTGGTCTGGCCCCGCTGCCTTCCGCTGACCAGAATATCCGCAAAAAATATCACCAGATACTGGAAACTCGCGGCCGCATTTATCTCTCGGAAAAACTGGCCCGGATTGATCCGGTCCTGGCAGCGAAAATCGGACCAAATCCTCAGCGGCTTATTCGCGCACTGGAAATATTTGAACTTACCGGGAAATCGCCAAGAGATTTTTATTCCAGAACTAAACCATTTATCCACAATTATTATTTGATAAATCTGGATTTGCCCCGGGAAATTTTAGCCAGCCGGATAGAAGCCCGACTAAAACGAATGTTAAAGAGCGGTTGGCTGGAAGAAACCGAAAAAGTTTTAAAACAAAAATATCCGCCGGACTGTCCCGGATTACAAAGCATTGGTTATCCGGAAATAATCAGTTATCTAAATAAAAAAATCTCTTACACTGAAATGACTGAGCAAATTTTTGTCTCCAGCAAACAGTATGCCAAACGTCAGCAAACCTGGGCTCGCGGCCATAACTATCCGACCCTGAATATCTGGCAAATGTCCACTCAGTCAATAGTCAACTATATATTACAGCATTCTAATATTAAAGTATTCTAATATTATAATATTAAAATATTAGAATATAATAATATACTTATATTATTATATTAGAGTATTATAATATAATAATACAATCGGAAAAGGGATATGGAAAATGTTTTAGTGGTGGGAGTGATTATTCCCGGAAGTGAGCGACAACAACAACTACAAAGTATTGAGGAACTCTTCCGGCTGGTTGAAACTGCTGGAGGCCGGGTTGCTGAAACCATCATTCAGAGACGCCAGAAATTTGATCCGGCTTACCTGATAGGCCGGGGACTTCTGGAGCGAATCAGAGAAACTTGCCGGAATAAAAAAATCCGGACAGTCGTTTTTGACAATGAGTTAAAACCCACCCAGCAGCGCAATCTGGAGGAGGCCCTGTCTTTGAAAATAGTTGACCGGACCCGGCTTATTCTGGATATATTTGCCCAGCGAGCCCGGACCCGGGAAGGAATTTTACAGGTAGAACGGGCGCAGCTGGATTATTTTTTGCCGCGTTTGACCCGTCAGGGAATATATCTGGATAGTCAGGTCGGCGGAATTGGCACCCGCGGTCCTGGAGAAAAAAAACTGGAAGTGGAACAGCGCCGGTTACGCGACCGTCTGGCTTTTCTCGACCGTCAGATAGAAATTGTCCGGCAACAGCGCCAGCGAATTAGAAACTTGCGCCAGAAAAATGAATTACCGGTGGTGGCGATTGTTGGTTATACCAATTGTGGAAAGTCAACTTTACTTAACTATCTGACAAAGAAAAATGAGGTCTATGCCGATGATAAACTTTTTGCCACTCTGGATCCGACCAGCCGCCGGGTGCTTTTGCCAGATAGACGTTATTGCCTGTTTGTTGATACGGTCGGTTTTATCCAGCGTCTGCCAACCCAGCTTATTGCCGCTTTTCGGGCAACCCTGGAAGAAATAAAAAATGCCACCCTGCTCATACATCTGGTCGATGCCACTTCTCCTTACCGGCCGCAACAGATTGCCACCGTCAATCAAACCTTAACGGAGATTGGCGCCGGAAATATTGCGACAATTCTGGTTTACAATAAAATTGACCGTCTTCCGTCCGGACCGAAAAAGAACCTGCGGAAAGATAATATCCTGACAATATCGGCTTTAACCGGGGAAGGGGTGGATGAACTTCTTCAGGAAGTAGCCAAACAAATTACTCCGAAATTTTCGCTTTACAAATTATCACTGGACTATCAGGACATCGCCAGTTTGACCAAACTCTACCAAATGGCTATAATAAAAAGGGTATGGTATCGGCCGGAAAAAATAGAAGTAGTTTTTGCCTGTTCGCCCAATGATTATCAGAAAATAAAAGGAATGTTTGCCCGATGACTTTAGCCAGTAAAATAACTATCTTACGAATTTTACTTTTGCCAGTGGTGTTATATCTTTTGCTGGAACAAAAATTTTCTTTAGCCACTTCTATTTATATTTTTATGATTCTGACTGATTTGCTGGATGGATTCATTGCCCGGTTTTTCCGTCAAAAATCACCACTGGGGGCTTTTCTGGACCCGCTGGCCGACAAATTGTTAATTATCTCAGTGCTTTTTACTTTACTTCATCTGAAAAAAATTCCGGTAACTGTATTTACCCTTTTAATCAGTCGGGATATCCTGATAATTCTCGGCTGGTTTATTATCTATCTCTTGCTCGGGACGACCCAAATTCACCCGCGAATCCTGGGAAAAATTACTATTGTTCTGGAAACTATCACTATCGGGGCAGTAATCTACGGCTTTTCTCCGGGACAACTGGTCTGGACAATCATCATAAGTATCTCCTGGCTCTCGGCTCTGGACTACATCATCAGTCACAGCAAACTTTTCAATTAAATGTATACGGTATGTCTGGTCGGTCGACCAAATGTCGGCAAGTCATCATTATTTAACCGCCTGACTGGAAAAAGACGGGCTCTGGTTCATCGTCAGCCGGGAACAACCCGGGATTATCTGGAAAAAATAATTACCATAGAAAATATTCCGGTCCGATTGATTGACCTGGCCGGCTGGAGTGGGAATTATTCCCATTCTCCCCAACTGGAAAAATCTATTTACCAGCAACTTACTCAGACGCTTACGAACAGCAATCTGATAATTTTTCTGGTGGATGGCCGCCACGGTCTTCATCCCCTGGATAAAGAAATTGCCAACTATCTGCGGAAACAGGCAATTCCGATACTGGTTGCGGTAAATAAAATTGACCGGATAGAAATGTTGTCTCTGGTAAACGATTTTTTTTCTCTGGGCAACTGGGAATATCTGGCGGTCTCGGCGGAAACCGGCTTGAATACCGAAGTTTTACTGGAAAAAATTGCTCAATATGCCCGCCAGCAATCTGGCCTCCAGCCGACTCCGGATATCAGTAAAGACAAAGTGACAACCGTAGCAATAGTCGGTCGGCCGAACAGCGGAAAATCCAGCCTTTTTAATGCCATCCTAAAAAAAGAACGAACAATAGTCAGTGAAATTCCCGGCACCACCCGGGATACAATTGAAGCACAGTTTCAATATCAGGATAAAAATTTTATCTTTATTGACACTCCGGGAGTGCGACACAAATATGCCGGTGAACTGGAATACCTCTCGGATATCCAGGCCCGGAAAACAATTCAGCGGGCGGATATTGTAATTTTATTAATCGACATTACCCAGGGAATAACTTCGGGAGACTGTCAGCTGGCCCAGAAGATTGCTCACAACGCCCGGGGGGTGATAGTTGCCTTTAACAAAATAGATCTGGCCAAAAATAAATATCAACCAGAACAAATTAACCGACTGCGATTTTTACCCTGGATGGTTACGACCAGAATCTCGGCGCTTCGGGGTTGGGGGATTGAGCAGTTATTGAATCTTTTGATAAGGGTGAGTGAACAATACCAGATGATTTTTCCTGAACGGGCGGTGAAAAAATTTTTTCAGCAGTTTCCGGAAATCCGCTCGGCCGAACAAAGTGGAACGGCGCCACCAAAATTTAAAATTCGGATTGCTGACTCGCCAAAACTTCCTCTGGCTTACATCCGGCACCTGCAAAAATCTTTCCGGCAAACTTTTTCGCTCATCGGGGTTCCGCTGGTTTTTAAATTTTACTATCATAAGAAATGATGACTATAATTTATTTTTTAATTGGCTATCTCACTGGTTCTATTCCCACTGCCTATCTAATCACCTATCTGTTCACCGGTAAAGATATCCGGGAATATGGCTCAAAAAATCCCGGCTCAACCAATGTCTTTCGGGTTGCCGGGGTTTGGCCAGGAATTATCACTCTGGTTATTGATTTCAGCAAAGGATTCTTGCCGGTCTATCTTATCCGGCAGCAACCGGACTGGGTGGTTATTGGAACAATTTTCTTTACAGTTCTTGGACATACCGCCACGGTTTTTTTACGCTTCCGGGGTGGAAAAGGTGTAATTACCGGCTGCGGGGCGCTGGCCGGAGCAACTCCTCATCTGGCAATCACCGGTATTCTTGTTTTTCTCATAACTTTTTTTCTTTTCCGCTATGTGTCCCTTAGTTCTATCACCTCGGCTTTTGCTATAATAATATATGTATGGCTATTCCGATATCCACTAACCTGGCAGGTGGCAATAACCCTGGTTGGAGTGCTGGTCATCTGGCGCCATCGGGATAACATCAAACGACTATGGAGACGGCAGGAACCTAAAGTAATACTTTAGTTTTAATTTAATTAAAAATAATATGAAAACCGAAATAGGTATACTCGGCGCTGGCTGCTGGGGAATTGCCCTGGCAAACCACTTACATAATAAAGGTATTAAAACAACCATCTGGGAGATATCTCCGGAAAGAGCAAAAAGACTCCGGGATAAACGAAAATTGTCAGCACTGCCCTGGTTGACTATTCCCGCCGATATTGAGATAACCTCAAAAATTTCCGCCGCGATAAAACCCATAACCCTGATGGCCGTGCCCTCGCAGTTTTTCCGAACAACTCTGGAAAAAATCCGGCAAAGCAGCCCGCAGCCGGAGTGGATAATCTCAGCCACCAAAGGTCTGGAAAAAGACACTGGTCAGACCATGAGCCAGTTAATTCAAAGTGTCCTGAAAATCTCTTCCCGAAGGATTGCCACACTTTCTGGTCCGAGCCATGCTGAAGAAGTCAGTCGCCACCAGCCAACTGCCGTAATTATCGCCAGCCAGAATTCCGGTCTGGCCAGACAATTACAAAAATATTTTCACAATGACAATTTCCGGGTCTATACCAACAGCGATATTCTGGGAGTGGAACTTGGCGGTGCTTTAAAAAATGTCTATGCCATTGCGGCGGGAATCTGTCTGGGATTAAAAATTGGAGATAATGCTCTGGCCGCGCTGCTTACCCGGGCAATCGCTGAAATGCGGCTGCTGGGTAAAAAAATGAACTGTAAGGATACCACTTTTTTAGGACTTTCCGGAGTCGGTGATTTGATTGTGACCTGCTTCTCTCGCTACTCCCGCAACCGGCTGCTCGGACAAAAAATTGGTCAGGGAAAAAGTGTCCAGCAAGCATTAGCCGAAATTCCGACGGTCTGTGAGGGCTATCCGACCACCCGAGCCGCCTACCAGTTAAAAAACAGATTAAATATTGCTATGCCGATATTAGATGAGGTCTATTCGGTGCTTTATTGCCACCAGCCACCGGAAAAAAGTATTGATAACTTAATGAAGCGTCAGCCAAAAAAAGAATTCCAATGAATAAACAGGGGCTTACCCGAAAATTACAGAAAATTATTCCAACCAAAAATTTTGCCAGAATGGTTGTGGAATTGTTAATCAGCGAAATTGCCCGGGCTCTCCGCCGGGGAGAACGGGTGGCCATCAGAGGTCTGGGGGTTTTTGAACCGTATATCGCCCGGAGCAAGCATCTGGTCCATCCCCGAACCGGCCAGAAAATTACCGTCAGTGCCCGGCGCCGGGTCCGTTTTCGTCTGACAAAAAACTTTTTTGAGTATGATTGATATCTCTTATTTACCAGAAGAAAAAAAGTTTTATACCATTCGGGAGGTCGCCAGAATCTGCGATATCCCCGACTATGTCCTGCGCTACTGGGAAAAAGAATTTAAATTTCTGCGGCCGCAACGACTTAACTCCGGACATCGCCGCTATACCCGCGATGATTTAGTTCTGATTGCCCGGATTAAGGAATTGCTTTATGAAAAAAAATTTACCATCGCCGGAGCCAGGAAACAACTATTAAAGGAAAGGAAACAAAAATCCGAACAATTAAATCTGGAACTTCACCAGACCACCGCCGCGGTTAATCTAATCAAAGAGATAAAAAAAGAGATTGCGGATTTAATTGCCCTTCTGGAATCTAAATCATCGTGAATAACCACTGGGAAAACCTCCGCCAACAGATGGTTGCTGAACAACTGATTGGCCGGGGTTTAACCAACCAAAAAATTCTGGCGGCATTTCGCAAAGTCCCCCGGCATTTATTTGTTCCGGAAGAGTACCGTCTCCAGGCCTATGCCGATCATCCTCTGCCAATCGGAGAAAATCAGACAATTTCCCAGCCATATATTGTTGCCCTGATGACCGAACTGCTCAACATCCAGCCGACCAGCCGAATCCTGGAAATCGGCACTGGCTCCGGTTATCAGACCGCAATTCTCGCAGAACTGGCCAGCGAGGTCTATACCATAGAAAGAATTGGCAAACTATCTCAGACCGCCCAACTTATCCTTCAAGATTTAGGATACAGCAATATTCATTTTCGGGTGGGTGATGGGGCGCTGGGCTGGCCAGAATATGCCCCTTATGACCGGATAATCGTCTCCGCCGCTTCCCCAAAAGTCCCACCCCAATTATTGGACCAATTGTCTACAAAAAAAGGACTTCTGGTTCTGCCAGTAGGCGAGCGGTTTCAACAGACCCTTACCCGAATAGAAAAAAATGGAAATCAAATTAAAACCAGTTATCACGATTATTGCGTCTTTGTCCCGCTGATAACCGATATTTACGAATAAAGAAAAATTTTTGCTATAATCTCAGGATATGCTAACCAATCTCATTAAATTTTTAAGTCAGCACTTCAGTCAGGAGATTGTCATCGCGATTGTTGCCGCCCTGCCAATATCGGAACTGCGCGGGGCAATCCCCCTGGGAATAAATATCTGGAAAATGCCGCCTTTGAAGGTTTTTCTCATTGCGGTCGGGGCAAATTTTTTTCTGGTAATACCTTTTCTGATTTTCTTAAAATTATTTACCCGACATTTGTTACGCTACAAACTGGCGGAAAAATTTTTAAACTGGTGGTTTGAACGCACCCGAAAACGGGCAGCAATCGTGGAAAAGTATGAAGCCCTGGGGTTGTGTCTGTTTGTGGCAATTCCTCTGCCACTGACCGGTGCCTGGAGTGGTTGTGTGGCGGCCTATCTCTTAAACATTCGCTTTCGCTATGCTGCCCCGGCTATATTTTTTGGCGTGTTGATTGCTGGAATAATTGTAACGATTTTAAGTACTACCGCCGGATTGATAAAAATTTGACAATCAGATTTTTTTTGTGTATAATAAAAAGTTAAGAAAAGTCGTAAAAATAACCAAAGGAGGCCTGGCCATGTGGCAAAAGTGTTTGCGTATTTTTTTAGCCGCAGCAGTATTTTTTGGGATAAGTTTTTTCCAGAGCGGTATTGTTTTAGCCGCTGAAGACACGGAAGCGGTAAAAGTAGTGGTTACCGAAGTCAAACAAAATCCTAATGACCCAAGCGAATTCCAGATAATTCTAAACAACTGGATTGCCATTCGCAACATCCGGGTTACTAAAGAAGACGGACAAACAACTATTAAATATCCGGTCTATGTCAGTCGCACCGGCCGGGTTTATCCACAGGTGAAATTTTTAACCGAACAGGCCCAGAAAGCAGTAGAAACAGCCATTCGCACGAAAAAAGCCAGTGACCAGGAAAGCAGCGGATTAAAAACATTCAAAATTACCGGCTGGTTCAAACTCCGTGGCACCAGTTCGCGCAAAGTTAATGCCGAAGTCAGTTTTGGTAAAGCCGTCGCCGTATCCTGCGGAGTGATGGAAGGTTCACGCGGTCCCTGGATTGCCTGGCCAGCTCACAAAGATGAGGAATCCGGCCGCTGGGTAAAAGAGGTCTATATTGTTGATCCAGAAATTAAGCGGACAGTGGAAAAGGCCCTGATTAACAAATATCAATCCGGCGGCGAGGCCGAAGAAGGCAGCAGCAAGACAAAAACTGGAGGCGAGGAATGGTAGACATAGTTAAAGATGAGACATTTTGTCCGAGTTGCGGCCGTTTTGTCGGGCCGGTTGAAATCTGTCCCTATTGCACCACCCATATCCAGAAACGGACCGCCATCAAGATTTATAAGATAGTAGCCCTGGTGCTGGCAATCTTCGGCACAATCGGCGTCTGGTATATTTCCAAACACCGGGATATTCCTCTGGTAAAGATAGACCAGATTGCCCCGATGATGAATTTTGCCTATGTCCGGATTCATGGCAAAGTAACCCGGGTTTATCCTTATGATGCCCAGAAACATTCTCTGGCTTTTGTGGTCAATGACGGAAGTGAAGAGGAACTGCGGGTCTCGGCTTATCGTCGGGAGGCCGAAAAAATTGTTCAGTTAAACCTGATGCCGGATATTGGCGATGAAGTGGAAGTGGCCGGCTCGCTCAGTATCCGGGAAAATTTCCGGACGATGTATGTAAATATGGCTGAGCGAATGAAGCGGATACCACCGGAGATAAAGGAACTCACTATATCAGAATTATCCCGCAAAAACCTCGGGGATAAAGTCCGGATTACCGGTAATGTCGTTGATGCCCGGGAACTGACCAGCGGAATAATTTACACCCTCAGCGATCCGAATAATGAAGAGCGGACAGTTTCTCTGCCCTGCTGGAAGCGGAATGTCGGAGAAATAAATCTGGCCGAAGGTTCTCTGGTAACCGTTACCGGTTCGGTTACTGAATATCGCAACGAAATTCAGGTTACCCCGAATAAAGCCGCCGATATCGTGGTGAAAAAATCACCTTTGAGCCACCAAAAAACCGCAGTCATTCAGGAAGAATAAAAAAATCGTCAAGGAGAAAAAATGGATGCGTTAAATCTAATAATCTGGATAATTCTTGGCACAGTTCTGGGTTCGGTTCTTTCTCTCATCCCATCCCCTCATATCTATAATGTTGCCGGAGTAATTCTGATACTTAACATCGCCCTGGAAAAATTTATTCCCTTAGATGTTCTGGCCTATTTTATGCTGGCGATGGTGGTGGCTTATTCAATTGTCAACACCGTGCCTTCAATATTCCTCAACGCCCCCGACGATAGTCTGGCCTTTACAATCTTGCCCGGGCAACAATATATGCTTATGGGTAAAGGCTTTGAGGCAGCAATGTTAACCAACATCGGCTGTCTGGCCGGAATTATTGCTTTGATTTTAATGACACCGGCGGTCTTTACTATCTTTCCCAAATTCCGGATAATTATCCGCGAACATATGGCCTGGATTCTTGGTTCGGTCATCGCCTTTATGCTGATTACCGAATGGCCGAAAGGCACTGACCGGGCGCCAACCGGCCTGGGAAGATTTATGGAGGCCTGGGCCAGTTTATTTGCCGGACTGCTTACCTTTGTCCTGGCGGGACTGCTGGGAATAATCATAATGAACAAAACTATTGTTCCAGTGGAGCGGGCTTTTCAATCAATTATGCCGGTCTTCGTCGGTATTTTTGCCCTGCCCGGACTAATGCAAAATATTTTAGCCAGGATTAAGATTCCCAAACAACACATTGCCACCTCGGTCGATCTGGATTTTCCGTTATTCCTGCGGGGCGGCGCTGCCGGATTTCTGGGCGGAATATTTGCGGCTTACTTCCCGATAATTACCGGTGGAATTGGCGGGCTGATGGCTGGACACGCCACTGCCCAGCGCGATGAACGACTTTTTGTGGTTTCTCAGGGCGCTTCCCGTCTGGTCTATTATACCGGCTCTTTTCTGCTGGCTTTTGCTCCGGGATTGATGCTTACCCGCGGTGGTATGGCCTGGATTATGGCGCCGTTTTTTACTGCCCGGGTAAAAGGTGATTATTATCTGGCGCTGGCCGCGGTAGCCCTGGCCGGTGGTCTGTCTTTCCTGCTGACGATCTATCTGGCCAAATGGTTATTGAAAATCCTGCCCAGGATTAATTTTGCGGCTCTCTCAATCGCGGTAATGATATTTCTGACCATTCTGGTTTACTGGCTGACTTCCTGGACCGGAATTATTCTGATGATAGTGGCTACTGGTATCGGTTCGATTCCGGTGTTTTTCTATTCCCGACGGATGAACTGTATGGCGGTGCTGCTGGTGCCGATCACCATCAATATGGCCGGATTGGGACCACTGGTTAACCGTCTTCTCGGTTTAGTATAAAATAAAAAGGAACTTGCTATGAAAGGAATTACTCATTTTGCCGTTGGTCTGGCTTCAGCCACATTTTTTAAAAAAGCCGTGGAGATGGCCAGAGAAGGAAATTTTATTCTGGTTCTGGGAGGAATTTTTGGCATTCTCGCTGATACTCTGGACTTTAAGTTCTATCGTTTTTTCTATCCTCACAAGTATATCATTGACCCCGACCCGAATAACCCCAATGCCCAGGAGATTGCCGAGACCATGGCCAGAGCGATTGATGAGGCCTATACTACCGGTAAACAGGTCGATGTCCAGCTGCACACTATGCGTCTAGGAATAAATTTATGGCGCAGATACACCGTAAGTTTTGACCAGATAAACAACAAGGTCATTGTGGATATTGGACCGATTATCACCACCGGCCAGGTGCCCTATCCCGGAACCGAACCAAAAGAAAATGCCCATGCCGAGGTTGCCTTAAAGCAGGGAAAAATCTATCAGGAACTGAGCAAACCAGTCAATACCGATATTATGAGTGGTCCTTCCTTAGGATTTTACCGCAAGGGCGATCGGGTGGAGATGATATTTTTACCCTGGCATCGTCAGTGGAGTCACAGTTTTACTCTGGGTGGAATTTGTGGAGTATTGGTGTGGTTGTTCTTCTCTCTTTTTTATGGGCTAAAAGAAAGTTTCATCTACGGTCTGGTATCAGCAGTAGCTTTCTGGCTCCATGTCTTTGTGGACACCTGGGGATTTATGGGTGGAAATCTTTTCTGGCTGGTTTACAATAAACGGACATCCGGACTAAAAATCGCCTCGGCTTCAAATCCGCTGATGAACTTTATGCTGGTCTGGGCCAGTGTCGCCACTATCGCTTTTAACCTCAATCGTTTCAATCCCCAGCCGGCATTTTTCAAACCATGGTATATCTACTACGGCTATGTCGTCGTGCTACCCGGACTTATTCTCTGGCTCCTGACCCGGCTATTTACTCCAAAAGAAGTTGTTCAGAGCGAAACTGCGGAAAC
>Ga0123519_10010303_pt1 | contig 13942 bp, 10 predicted proteins | sample YelNatPaOPRAMG02_FD_87396 | JGI IMG/M metagenome (GOLD analysis project Ga0123519, IMG submission 87396) | Hot spring microbial communities from Yellowstone National Park - Yellowstone National Park OP-RAMG-02 (version 2) | ecosystem: Environmental > Aquatic > Thermal springs > Hot (42-90C) ...
CGGCGTCTTTGCCGGGGAGCTGCTGGCGGCTCACGCCGCAGGCTGCCGGTTCGTAGCGCGGTCGGCCATGGTGCCGGTACGCGAGCGTTTCGACATCGTCATCACCTCCAACGCAGGCTACCCGCTGGACCAGAACCTCTACCAGGCAGTAAAGGGGATGTCGGCGGCGGCGCAGGTGGTCAAGCCCGGCGGAAGCATCATTATCGCTGCCGAGTGCTGCGACGGCCTGCCCGCCCACGGGGAGTATGCACAGATCCTGCGCATGGCCCGCTCGCCCCAGGAGATGCTGGCGCTGATCCGCTCCTGGGAGCAGGTGCGGCAGGACCAGTGGCAGGCGCAGCTCCAGGCGCAGGTGCAGGCGCTGGCCGATGTGTATGTGAGAAGCGATGGCCTGAGCGATGATGAGCTGCGCCGGGCCATGCTGCAGCCCTGCCGTTCGGTAGAGGAGGCGGTGGAGCGCCTGCTCCGGCGCTACGGCCCCGCTGCGACCATCTGCGTGTTGCCCGAGGGGCCGATGACGGTCCCCTTTGTCAGTGGCCGGTAGCCCGGCCTTCGAGTTCATGGCCGGCCGTGGGTTCAGCGCGGCCTGCCGTAGCGGGCCACGTGGCCCAGGCGCAGATGGCGGAAGAACTCGCCGACCACGGCGATGATGGCCACGCCCGCCACGAGCGATGCGGCGCTGGCCAGGGTGGGCCGCAGCGCACCGAGGGCAATCAAGAGCGTGGTGGCCGCAGCCGGGGGGTGAGCCACATCGGCCAGGAGCACACCCCCTTCGGTGAGGAGCATGGCCACGACCGCCGCCCACACCCGCTGCGGGGTGAGAACGCCCAGGCTGAAAACGCTGGGCTCCTGTGCAATGCCCAGGGCGAAAACGGCCAGGTAGCCCGCGACGATGCCAATGGCATGGCCGCCGAGGACGTTCTTGATCTGGGCGGAAAGGTCCTCGGGGGTCTCGGTCTGCATGTAGATGGTGGGGCCGAGGCTCGGGAAGAGCCAGGGCAGGTTTCCCGCCAGGAGCCCCAGCCCGCCGACGAGCAGGGTGAGGAAGGCAGCAACCAGGGGCACCCAGGCGCCGTCGGGCCAGCCGGGCGGCCAGGGATGGGCCGTCCAGGCGTTATGCCGGGGCGGGTGGGCCGGGGTGGGCTCGCTCATAGGCCACTCCTTCAACTGAGGTGGGGTCAGGGCGGGGGTGCCGAGCGGCACCTTCGCCCTGACCCCACGCCGCCCCAATCGCCCGCCATCAGGCAGGCACAGTCAGGATCTCCGGCGCCGCTTCGACCAATTGGGCATGCAGCCAATCGATCTGGCGCTCGGTCTCTGCCCCCAGGCTCCGGCAGAGCGCCTGGAGGTCCTCGTCGCGTAGGGCGCGGGCGGCCTGGCTGAGGATAGCCCAGTCGAGCTTGACCTCGTAAGCCAGGATGCTGGTATCCTGCAGGTCGCGCAGGAGGCCAAAGGCCCCGCTGCGCGGCTCTTGGAACAGGGTGCGGCGCAGTTGTTCGGGCTGGTTCGAGTGCCGCTCGCCATAGCGGGCGATGACGCGCGCCAGGGCGGCCACATGTTGCCGCGACCAGGCCGCCAGCAGGCTCCCCGTGGTGGCGACCTCGGGGCTGGTGTCGGCGTGGCGCCGGGCCACAGCGGCCAGCGCTTCGGCTAACTGCTGCTCGGCACTCTGCAGGCGCCCCAGGTACTCGGCAATGCGCATCTCACCTCTCCTCCCTCACCCGCGCGCCCAGGGCGGCGCCGAGGAAGCGCTCGGCCGTCTGGCCCAGCCGCTCTCGGAGGCCCTGGCCCTCCAGCTTGCGGATGCGGACGGCGCCGAACTTGAAGTACGGCTGCTTGCTGACCGGGTCCCAGCCGACGATGGTCATCTCGTTGGCCGCGCGGGGGCGGCCCGGGTAATCCCAGTAGCCAAAGTGGAAGGGCACGAACACGACGCCGGGGCGGATGTTCCCCACCTGGGCCGGCGCAATCACCTTGCCCCGCCGCGACTCGACCTCGACCCAGTCGCCATTCTCGATGCCGTGCCGCCGCGCATCCTCGTTCGAGATCTGCACGAACGCGTCGGGAGCCGCTGCGTTCAGCTCGGGAGCGCGGCCCGTCTTGGTGCGCGTGTGGAAGTGGTACACGATGCGGCCGGTGGTGAGCCATAGCGGGTACTGGGCATCGGGCACCTCGGGCGGAGGCACATAGTCGGCCGCTTTGAGGATCGCCCGGCCGGCAGGGTTGAGCGCGCGGTACTCCGACTCCTTCACGCCGGCGCCGGTGATCAGGTCGTGGCCATAGCTCTCGCAATAGTCGGGGTCGGTGTTGAACACCCCATCGGCATAGAGGCGGACGGTGCCGTTCGGGTGCTGCGCGTTGACCGGCCAGGGGATGCCCGAGCCACCGGTGAGCCTGGCGTAGCTGAGCCCCGAGTAATCGAGGGGCCGGCCGCGCGTGCACTCTTTGAACGACTCAAAGGCGCCCTCGGGCGTGCTGAACTTGATGAGGGGCGCGCCGTCCTTGTCGCGGAAATCCATGCGCCGGGCATAGTCGAGGTAGATATCGAAATCGGAGCGCGCCTCGCCCGGCGGGTCGATGGCCTTGTAGGAGATGTGGACGGTGCGATCGGCGTTGGTGTAGGTGCCGGTCTTTTCGCCCCAGATGGCGGCCGGCAGCACCACGCTGGCGTACTGGGTCGTCTCGGTCATCCATGCATCCTGCACGATCAGGAAGAGATCGGGCTTTTTGAGCACCTCGCGGATCATGGGCAGGTCGGGAAGCGACACGCCTGGGTTGGTGGCGCTGATCCAGAGCATCTTGATCAGCCCCTGGCGGATATACTCGACCATCTGCATGATATGCGTGGGCGCCTTCCATGCCGGCAGCACCTGTGGGTCCACGTTCCAGAGGCGGGCCAGCTCCTCCATGTGCCGGGGGTTCTGCCAGTTGCGAAAGCCGGTGAAGGCGCCATCGTCGCCGGCCTCACGGGTGTTCTGGGCCGTGGGCTGGCCGTTCATCTGCAGGAGCCCAGCGCCGGGCTTGCCGATCATGCCGCGGATCAGGTGCAGGTTGTTCACCTGGCAGGCGGCCGCGGTGGCCTGGTTCGACTGGTAGACCCCCTGCAGCACCGTCGACATGAGCCGCTCCGCCGAGCCCAGGATGCCAGCTGCGGCACGCAACAGGTCGGCCGGAACCCCCGACACCGCCTCGACCCGCTCGGGCGGCCATTGCGACACGACCTCTCTCAGCCTCTCAAAGCCGACCGTGTGGGCCTCGACGTACGGCATGTCGACCTGCCCGCCCTCGATGACCAGGTTGAGCAGCCCGTTGAGCACTGCGACGTTGGTGCCGGGGTAGGGGGCCAGGTGCACGTCGGCCTCCTGAGCGGTGGGCGTGTTGCGCGGGTCGAGCACCACGATGCGGGGCGGGTTGGGGCCGCGGCGCCGGTCGAGGATGCGCATCCAGAGCACCGTCTGCTGTTCGGCCGGGTTGTGGCCCACGTGAAAGATGGCGTCGCAGAGGTCGAAATCCTCGTAGGAGCCCGGCTGGCCATCACTGCCAAAGGTCTCGATCAGCGCCTGGGCCGCCGTGGCCGTGCACAGGCGGGTGTTCCCGTCCATATGCGGCGTGCCCAGGCCGGCCTTGCCGATCATGGCCAGGGCATAGTACTCCTCGAGGAAGAGTTGGCCGCTGGTGTAAAAGCCGATGGCCGAAGCCGTGTACTGGCTGCGAATCTCCCTCGTCTTGCGGACGATGAGGTCCATCGCCTCATCCCAACTGGCCTCTTGAAGGGTATCGTCGCGGCGCACGAGGGGCCGGGTCAGCCGGTCGGGGCTATTGTTGGCGAAGGAGGCGTGCATGCCTTTGGGGCCCAGGCGTCCACGGTTCACGCGGTCGACGGCGCGGCCGCGCACGGCGACGATGCGGTTGCCTTTGACGCCGATGTCCATGCCACAGTCGTTCGAGCAGAGCAGGCAGGTCGATTGCACCCAGCGCTCGGGCGCCTCGATGACGCGCTCATCCACGCGCACCGGCCACTGGCCCTCGCCATAGTAGGGCGTGGGGCGGCCCCAAATGTCGGCCACCGAGTCGCGGGTGGCGAACTGCTCACGGGCGAGGGCTTCGGCTTGCTCAACCCTGGGGGGCAGTGGGGTTCCTTGCATGGTACCTCCTTTTCGCCGGCTAGTTCTCGGATGCAGGGTCCATCGCGGATAGTAGCGGAGGCAGCAAGATGTGTGCCATTTCCAGTGTCAGGAGGGCTGGGGTACGAGCTGCCACGGGTATGGCATCGCCGCAGGGCCCGGCCCGTGCAAAAAGGGCCCCGAAAAGGGGATCAGCCTGCAGTGGTGGTGGCCCCGGCAGGTGGCAGGTCGCCGGCTTCCTCGTCCTGAGAGGCGGCGATTTCGGCGGAGAGCTGTTCGTAAGCCTCCTGCGAGAGCAGGCCATCGCGCCGCATGCCCATCAGGGCGGCGCGCTGGGCGTGGATCACTTCACGGCGCGCGGCTTCGAGCTCTTCGGCCCGCAGAGAGGGGTACGCCTGCACAAGCTCTGCCAACGCCTTGGCAAGCGCGTTGGCTCTCTGCTCCAGCTCGGGCCTGAGCACTTGCCAGGCGTGGGGCGAGATAGAGCCTTCGCGGTAGATCCGTTCCAGCTGGCGCCCCGCCACCTGGAGCGAAACCAAACGCGCGCGGCGCAGCTCGTACTCGGCCTGCTCGGGGCTGCGGCCGACCAGACCCAGCCAGCGCACGAGCGGCCCCATCGTCGTGCCCTGCACAAGCAGGGTAAAGAGCACCATGCCAAAAGCCATCAGGCGCAGGGTTTCGCCAGCCTGACCAAGCCTATCGGGCAGGCTGAGGGCCAGCGCCAGGGTGATGGCGCCGCGCAGGCCTCCCCAGGTCAGCACATGTTGCCAACGCAGGGGAATCCTCTCGCCCAGGCGGTTGGCCACCAGGGCCAGCCCATACACCACGAGCGCCCTGGCCACCAGCACGGCCGCCACGCTCCACAGGATGAGCTGCCACGCAGCGGCGAGGGCGGGCAGGTCCACCTGGAGCCCGATGAGCAGGAAGACGAGCGAGTTGGCGACAAAGGCGATGTATTCCCACAGGTTGAAAAGGACGACGCGGGTGGCTGCGCTCATCCCTCGCGGGCCGATGTTGCCGGCGACCAGGCCAGCAGCCACCACGGCCAGGACGCCGCTGACGCGGAGGCGCTCGGCCACCAGGTACGACCCGAAGGCAAGCACCGTCGTCAGGGTCGTCTCGATGAGATAGTCGTCGATGCCGGCGATCAGCCAGGAGATCACCCACCCCAGCGCCAGGCCCACGGCAACGCCGCCGGCGGCGACACGCACGAGGTCGATGGCGCCGCCCAGCAGGCTAAAGCGGCCGGAGAGCACTGCGGCCAGCATGAGGTTGAACACGACGATGGCTGTGCCGTCGTTGAGCAGGCTTTCGCCTTCGATCAGGATGCCCAGCCGCCTGGGCACACCCAGCTTACGGAACACGGCAATCACCGCCACAGGGTCGGTGGCCGCCGTCAGCGCGCCAAAGAGCAGGGCCAGGGGCAGGCCAAAGGGAGCCACCAACGACACCATCCCACCCACGATGAGAGTGGTGAGGCCTACCCCAAACACAGCCAATAGGAAAAGAGCCGGAAGGTCGCGGCGGAGTTCACGCCAGTTGAGGTGGAAGGCAGCTTCAAAGGCAAGCGGCGGCACAAACAGCGCCAGGATCAGCTCAGGCACCAGCCGGATTTGGGGCGTTCCCTGGGTGGCAATGAACAGCCCGGCGACGACCAGGGCCACAGTGTAGGGAATCTGCAGGCGGCGTACGGCCGCGGCGACCATCGAAACGGTCAGCAGAAGGGCGATGACGAGCGTCTCGACCTGCAGGAACTGCTGCATGTGGGTGCGCCTTTCGGAGTGAGCAAGACAGAACCCGCGCCGAGGAGCCGCCCGGACGGTCAGCAAGACATCGCCGGGCCTGCCCAGACGCGACCGATGTTACCATGTGCCTGCCGGGCGTGTCAAAGCTGCCGCCCTGTCCCCTGTCGGCCTCTGAACGCGCGACGCAGAAGGGGCCGCAACGCACCCACGTGCCGCAGCGCCTCTCGCCCGCCCTACCTACACCGTCTCCCACTCCCTGCGCCCGTCGAGCACATAGTCGGTCAGCTCGCTCACGCTCAGTTGCTGGATCCCCAGCCGGTCCAAGGTGCGGCCGCGGCGCCAGAAATCGGTCTGATGCACGATGCACGCCAGGCGGATGATCGCGTCCATCGCCTGCACCGACACGCCGTAACGCTGGCCGAGGGCGGCGATGGGCACCAGGCTCATGGGCACATCCTCAAAGATGTAGCGGTGCTTGAGGGTGGCCGGAGCCTTGATGCCGCGGTAGCCGGGCTGATTATGGATGGCCTCGTGCAGTGAGGAGCCGTCGGCGTCGTAGGCCATCTTGAGCCACTCCAGGCCCGAGCGGGCGCGGATGCCCAGGGCAGCAGCGACGGTCACCCGCTCGCGGTCGAGCGCTTCGAGCACCCGGGCTACCGAGGGCGTGGCACCCTCGATGTAGAACTGGAACTCGCCGCCGGTCGACTCGATGCGGCCGGCGTTGAGCAGGGTGAGGGCGGGGTGGAAGATGGCACCCATGTTGTTCAAGCCGGTGTGCAAGACGCTCGTGCCGTCGATGAACTGGGGGTAGGCCGGCGCCAGGGCCTCGAGCACCTGCGATGTGCGCGTCGCGGGGAGCGCGGCCAGGGGCACCGCCTCTTTGATGGAAAAGAGGCGCACCTGGGCAGGGCCGTCGGAGCGGCTCGCGTAGATGAGCGTCTCGGCCTCGGCCACCGTCACATCGGCCGAGCAGCCCGCATCGCGCAGCACTTTGACGACCTCCAGGGCACCGCCGGTGCGGCCCGGGTGGAGCACGAGGATCTGGCCGTCACGCAGGTAGGGCGCCGCGCCGCGGGCAATCTCGGCGTGGGCCGTGGAGGGCACCACCACCATCACGATGTCGGCCCACTGCACGGCCGCACCGAGGTCCGAAGTGACCTCGTGCAACTGGCCAAAGCCGCGCGGGCCGCCGTCAAAGCTTTCGATCTCGATGCCACGCCGCCTTTGGATGGCGAGGATGTGTTCGGGGGTGCGGTTGTAGAGGGTGACGGGGAACCCCATCAGCGCCAAATGGGCGGCCATGGCCTTGCCGCCGTGCCCAGCACCGATTACGGTGTAGCGAGTCTCGCTGTTCATTGCCTGGCCCCCTTCTGGAGACGGAACTGAGGGAACTGGTGGAACGGATCGGGCGACTCCAGCGCTGCCACTTGGCGCCCTTTTCCCTCAGTTCCCCAGTTCCCTCAGTTCCCTCACTTCCCTGAGTCGTGCTTCTTCCGACAATGGTCGGCCGCGTTCGTCGACCGCCACGCAGGCCCCTCGCTCGTCGATGCGGCTGCGGATGCGGCCGCGGGCGTAAGGGTTCGCCTGCAGGTGAGGAGCGTCGAGGATGCCGGTCTGCACGGCCCGCGCGAGGGTGCTGGGGTCAGTGAAGGGGTCGGCAGTGCCGGGCGCGGCCAGGTCGCGGATGGCCGCGAGTGTCACCCGGGCCTCGCGGAGCAGCTCCTCCTTGCGCGCGCCGACGGCCGGGTCGGCGGTCATATCAGGCTGGCCGCGCAGGGCGTTCTCGACGGCCCGGCGCGCCAGGCGGCAGGCCTCGATGACGTCGTCGGCGGTGGCCGCGTGGTGGGCTTCGGTGTGGGCCACCACGTGCAGGATGTGCGGCCGCAGCGCCATCTGCAGGTAGACGCTGGCGGCCAGGTGAGCCCGCGCCGCGGCCGGTTCCAGGGGGTAGCTCAAAAGGCCGGTGCGCGTCTGCCGCCAGATGCGAAAGCCGGGCCCCGCCAGGGGCTCGATGATCTCCAACATGGCCAGGGCCTTGGCCAGGTCCATGGCATCGGAGAGGCCCGGCGGGGTGTTGAACATCAGTTGCGCCACGTACTCGTGCACACCAAAGGCGCGGGCGTTGTGGGCCGCCAGGTACGCGGCTACCACCGAGATCACGTCGGGCGCATCGCGCAGCCCCCAGTGATGGGGCTCGTTGGCCTCCAGCGGGATGCCACGGCCCCCATACCAGGCCATCAGCTCCTGGTGGGCACGGATGGAGCCCTCCAGGTCCCACGGGCCGCGGCCGTCCATGCGGTTGAACCAGAAGAGGGGCGTGGCGCACCAGGCAATGTGGATGGTCTCCACGTACATCTCGGCCAGGCGGATGAAATCATCGCTGCCCGAGTAGGTGCGCAACAAGGGATAGTTGCCGCGGCGGCTGGCTGCGTAGAGGGCGCGATAGTCGTCGGGCGTGCGCACGGGCACGCCGCCGGCGCCGGTGCGGGCCGGGTCCTGCCGTTCGGGGTGGAAAAAGTTCTCCTGAGCGTCCTGGTCGGTGCCGAGGCTGATGACGTCGAGCACGCGCGCCTCGGCGATGCGCCGGATGCCCTCGACCGTCGCCTCCATAGTGGGCAGGCCAAAGTGGTGGCGGATGACGGGGAAAGGGGCCTTCCAGGCGATGCGCTCGACCAGCGTCTGCGGGTAATCGGCCTCGCTGCGGGTGGCCGGCCGCTGCCCTTTGAGATACGCCAGTACCTCTTCGGCCCCCTCTTCGCCGGCAAAGACGCGCTCGAAGAAGCCCAGGCTGCGGGCGCGCTCGGCCACAGGCGGGGTGCCGCCAAAGGCGAAGCGCACGCCGCGGGCGCGCAGGTCATCGGCGGCCTCGGCGAACTCGCCCAGCAGCCGCTCGCCGGTCTCAGGCGTCAGCCGGTACGACACGCCCACCAGGTCGGCCTGCTCACGCTCGGCAGCTTCGAGCACGCGTTCGATGGGCGTAGCCGGGCCCAGGAACACCGTCCGCCAGCCGGCGCTCTCGGCCAGGCGCAGGAAGTTGAGCACCCCGGCGACGTGCACGCACTCGCCGAGGGCGGCAGCGACCACCGTCTTCATCCCTTCCTCCTGTTAACCAAGCCGCGCTCCTGCAGGGGCCGGGCTTCCATCCCGCCCGCCGGGCTTCGTAGGCCGGGATTCTATCCCGGCCGCCGCTATCCCGGTCGGATCGCACCCGTTCGTAGGCCGGGATTCTATCCCGGCAGGCCGCTTCGTAGCAGGCCGCAGCTTCGTAGGCCGGGATTCTATCCCGGCCGCCTGCCGGGCGATAGTGTGTGGTCCGTTCCCCACGGCCGGCCGCTATCCCGGTCGGACCGCACCCGTTCGTAGGCCGGGATTCTATCCCGGCAGGCCGCAGCCGTTCGCAGGCCGGGATTCTATCCTATGCTGCCCGATAAAGAGTCATGGCTAGAGACCAGGGGTGACAGCCGGGTGTTGAGCTGGGCGCACTCCCGGCGCAGCCCCTGGCTGGGGGGTTTCGCACCGGGCGGGGTGCGGAGCGCGTAGCCCGGTCCCAATAGGATTCTATCCCGGCCACCGGGCGATGGTGTGTGGTCCCCTCCCCACGGCCGTGGTAGCCTACATCGGCAAGGCCGCAACGGTGCGGATGGGCCACGTCCCCGGGGCTGCGTTGCAGATCGTCGAGAGCCGGCGCGACACGGGCAAGGCGGATGAGCAGAGTGGGCCAGGGCAGAGGGAAAAGCGGAGCAAGGACGGGCCCGGTCAAGTTTGACAATATTACCATTCCTTCAGCTTTCCTGTCAAGCGAGCACTTTGCAGTTTTGCGGCGTGCGCGGCACGCGGAAGAGATGCACAGGATGGACAGGATGAGGCGCCGTCATCCTGTCCATCCCTGTTGATCGGCGCCAAGGGCTCCCAGCGTGGGGGTGAACAGGCGCGGCTGAACCCCAAGTGGACGCGGAGAGGGATTGCGCGTATACTTGCCCTGCCTTTCCTCGCCCGCGGCCAAGCCCACAAGGAGCCATGGAGATGCAGACCCTGGACCTCTTCCCCGCCACCGCCCGCGTCGACGAGGCCGGCCGCCTCTGGCTGGGCGGCTGCCCGGCTCGCCACCTGGCGGAAGAGTTTGGCACACCGCTCTACGTTTACGACGAGGCCACGCTCATCGCGCGCTGCCGCGAGGCGCACCAGGCGCTGGCCGCCTACCGGGGGCCGGCCCGGGTAGCCTACGCGTCGAAGGCCTTCCTCTGCGTCGGGCTGGCCCAACTGCTGGCCCGCGAGGGCATGAGCCTCGATGTGGTCTCGGGCGGCGAACTGGCCGTGGCCAGAGCAGCCGGCTTCCCCAGCCGGCGCGTGCACCTCCACAGCAACAACAAGAGCCGTGCCGAGCTAGAGGCTGCTCTCGAATGGGGCATCGGCACCATCGTGGTCGACGGCTGGCAGGAGCTGGCCCTGCTGCGCGAGCTGACGGCAGGCCGCAGCACGCGCCAGCGCGTCTGGCTGCGCGTAGCCCCCGGCATCGACGCCCACACGCACGCCCACCGCAAGACGGGCCTGCTCGATTCCAAATTCGGCTTCACGCTGGAGAATGGCGAAGCGCTGGCCGCGCTGCGCGAGGCGCTGGCGGTGCCCGGGCTGGCGGTGGCGGGCTTGCATGCCCATATCGGCTCGCTGGTCTTCGAGCCGGAGCCTTTCGCGGCGGCCGCTGCCGCTCTGCTCGACCTGGCAGCTTCTGCCGGCTATGTGCCCGAGGAGATCAGCCCTGGCGGCGGCTGGGGCGTCGCCACCGGCCCCGGCGAAGAGGACGTGCCCCTGGCTACCTTCGGCCGGGCCGTGGCCCGCGCGGTGGAGGAGCGCTGCGCCCGTCACGGCCTGCCCTTGCCCGCCCTGACGATCGAGCTGGGCCGGGCGATCGCGGCGCCGGCAGGAGTGGCCCTCTACAGGGTGGGCAGCCGCAAGGAGGTGCCAGGCGTGCGCACCTACGTGGCGCTCGACGGCGGCATGGGCGACAACATCCGCCCCGCCCTCTACGGCGCCCGCTACACAGCCCTGGCCGCCGATCGGGCTTCGGCTCCCGCCGAAGAGACGGTCACCCTGGCCGGGCGCTTCTGCGAGTCGGGCGACATCATCGCCCGCGACGTGCCGCTGCCCCGGCTGCAAGCCGGCGACCTGGTGGCCGTGCCCCGTGCCGGCGCCTACTGCCTGCCCATGGCCTCCAATTACAACCTGGTGCCCCGGCCGGCGGTGGTGCTGGTGAGCGACGGCCATGCGCGCCTGCTGCAGCGCCGCGAGACGGCCGGCGACCTGCTCGCCCGCGATGTGCCGCTCGATACGCCCGGCCAGCACTGAACGCCAGCCGTGGCCTCTGCCCCTCAGGGGCTCTCGTGCCCGGCGCCTTCCTCGCCGATGTAGCTCAGCACCCTCGCCGGCACCCCGGCCACAATGGCACCATCGGGCACGTCGTGGGTCACCACCGAGCCGGCCCCCACGATGGCCCGTTCACCGATGGTCACGCCACAGAGGATGGTGGCATTCGACCCTACGGAGGCGCCCCTCTTCACGCGCGTCGGCAGGAGCGCCCAATCGGCCGAGCCTTGGGGCGTGCCCTCTGGCGTCGTCGCCCGCGGATACTTGTCGTTGGTGAACATCACGCCGTGGCCGATGAACACCTCGTCTTCGATGGTCACCCCCTCGCAGATGAAGGTGTGGCTCGATATCTTGACCCGCGCGCCTATGCGCGCGCCCTTCTGGACCTCCACAAAGGTGCCGATGCGCGTGTCGGCGCCGATCTCGCAGCCGTAGAGATTCACAAAGGCATGCAGCGTCACGTTGGGGCCCAGCACCACATCGGGTGCGATGCGAATCGTGTCGGCATTCACCCCGCCACCACCTCCTCCTGCGCCTGCGGACGTTCGGGCCGGCCGGCGGCCGGCCGCAGCACAGGCTCGACCCGCAGCTCGCCCCTCGCGTCGAGGCTCACCCGGCCGACCGTAGCCGCGGGCAGGCCCTCCACCGACCAGCCATCGGCGCCTCGCCTGGCCTGGCTATAGGCACGGCGGCGCCACCAACGCGCCACCTCCACGGGCAGGGCATGCCAGTAGCCACCCCTGGCGCGCAGCCGCACGAGGAACTCTTCGTACACGGCCAGGCAGCGCGGGTTGCGCAGATAGTCGGGGTGGGTGTTGGCCAGCGCCATGCCCCCATGCCGGGCAATGAACTCGACTTTGTCGAGCCAGAGGCGGGGCGAGGTCTCGCCCAGGGTCCTGAGCAACGTGTGGTCCTGCGCCAGGGTGTACGGCAGCTCGACAAAGTGGCCGACGAAGAAGGGCCAGATGCTCATCGTGCCGCCCGGCAGCGGCTCGAAGGGGTCGGTGTCGAAGAACGACGAGTCGTACTCGATGGCGAGGGCCTGCATCCACTCGGGCTGGCGGTGGGTCATCGGCGAGCGAAAGCCCGCGGCCCGCCAGGCAGCCAGGTAGCCGTTGATGCGCCGGGCGCGGGCCCGGAAGGTCCCTTCGGACGAGAAGAGCCTGCCGTCGTGTTTGAGGCCATGTACCCCCACCTCAAAGCCACGCTCGCGCAGCTCCTCCAGCAGGCGCAAATCCACCCGATAGCCCTCGGGCACCAGGTTGAAAGAGGAGCGAAACCCGAGCCGCTCCTCGAGGGTGGCCAGCTCGCGCACAAAGGCCTGGCCGGCGGCCGAGTCCACATCGTGGGTGAGCACCAGGGCGAAAGCCGCCCCGGCGGGCCAGAAGTGGATGTAAAGGGCCGCGGCGCGTCCGGCTCGCGCCAGGAGGCAGCGCACCGACTCGTACTGCCAGCGCACGTAGCGCTCTTCCACCGGCCAGCGCAGGGCTGCGGCCTGGCCAGCGCGCCGCGCGGCCAGGCGCTGCACCAGCGGGCGCACAGCCGGCGGCAGCAAGGGTCGCAGCGCATAGTAGGCCCGCTTCAGGTGGCCCAGCTGCCAGTGGCCGGGGCCGAATTGGCCCTCGCCCAGGATGGCCGCCGCATCCCAGCCCCGCTCGCCAGGCGGTGCCAGGCGCAGCCCGTCGAGGCAGCGCCATGCGTCGCGGCCAGCTGCCGCCCAGCTCTCGGGTGCGGCGAGCTCATCACCGAGCAGCCGCCAGAATCGCTCTGGCGTATTCTCGTCCCACAGGCCTGTGGCGGTAGTCCGCTCTTCCATTCCTTGGCTCCCCGGTTGGCCGGCGGTGCGGCCAGCCCGTATTGGCAAACCTGCGTGGCACGGGGCCTCGTGCCCGCTTGGCCCCGGCACCGCCCCAGATTGGCAGCCAGCGACGCCCGCAAGGGGGCTATCCTATGGCTCCACAAACCAGAGCTGGTAGCACTTGGTCAGTATCCCCACGGAGCGCCCTGGCACCTTCGTAGCGGCGGCTTGAGCCGCTTGCCGCTGGCTGCAAGGCAGCGCCGCACTGGGCCCCGAACGGCCAAGGCCGTCACAACGAGGGGCCTGTCTCCACGTAGATTGCGCCTGGTGACAAAGTACTGCTAGCCGCACGCCCCCGGAGGCCACGATAGCGGCCTCCGGGCCGCCGCGCCGGCCGCCGAGCGCTGCTCCAGATAGCGGTATAGCGCCTCGTAGCGGGCGATGGTGCGCGGCAGGGCGTGGTTGCGGGCGATGGCCAGGCTGGCCGCGCCCATCTCGGGCCAACGTGCCCGCTCCTCGGCCAAACGCGCCATGGCGCGCGCGGCATCCTCGGCGTCGCCGGCGCGGAACAGGTAGCCGTTCACACCGTCGCGCACCAGCTCGGGCAGCGCGCGGGCAGCCGCGGCCAGCACGGGCCGCCCTGTCGCCATCGCCTCGAGCGTGGCGATGCTCTGCAGCTCGACCTGGCTCGGCATGGCAAAGATGTCGGCGCTGTTGAGCAGCGCGGGCAAGTCCTCGTCGGGCACGTAGCCCAGGAACACTGCTCGTTGCCCCAGCCCCAGCCGCTGGGCACGGGCCACCAGGGCACCGCCGTCGCGGCCCCGGCCGGCTACCGCCAACTGCACATCACCGCGGCCCGTGCGCGCCAGCGCCTCGAGCAGCAGGTCGACGCGTTTGTCGCGGTCGAGCCGGCC
>Ga0123519_10010309_pt1 | contig 13939 bp, 15 predicted proteins | sample YelNatPaOPRAMG02_FD_87396 | JGI IMG/M metagenome (GOLD analysis project Ga0123519, IMG submission 87396) | Hot spring microbial communities from Yellowstone National Park - Yellowstone National Park OP-RAMG-02 (version 2) | ecosystem: Environmental > Aquatic > Thermal springs > Hot (42-90C) ...
TGTGGAGAGGTGGCTTCTCATCAGCCTCCCCCGCCACACCTTAAGGTAGATATGATACTTGAAGCAACTTCAACCATCAACAAAAACATGTTGGAACAAAAACTTAAAAATCCAGCGATTCTCTGGAACATAATTCATCCCACGGTTGAAAACGCAGGTTTTCTTGCGAACTCCTGATAAATATATATACCATTATGTAATACATGTATATACGATACAGTATGGCTATAGTGACAGTAAGGGTAGACAGTGAATTAAAAAACAGAATGGATAGGTTTAGGCACATTAATTGGTCTGAGGTCATAAGGAGAGCTATAATAGAAAGGATAGCATTAGAGGAAGCCCTGACCTCCTCAAGGGTTATCGATGTAAAACGCCTTGAGGAAGCTATAATAGATCAGGACAGATTACGGTCTAAGACCACTGGAAGATGGTTGGGCGCTGAGGAGATCCGTAAATGGAGAGACCTAAGAAGATAGTCATAGACGCCTCTGTAGTGATAAAATGGTACAATATCGAACAACACACAGAGAAAGCCTTAGCTATACGTGAAGACTATATTAAACAGAAAATAGATCTTGTCGCACCTTACCTGCTTCTCTATGAGGTTGGGAACGCATTGAGATACAATCCCGATTTTGGATTGGACGATGTGAAATCCGCTATACGTGACCTTCTGGCCATGCAAATAAGCTTCAGGTTACTCGATGAGAAAGCTGGTCAAGATGCCGTAGAATTGGCCTACAAGTTCGGGTTAACATTCTACGACGTGAGTTACGTGATATTAAGCAGGGTCGAGAATTGCCCTCTCTATACTGCTGACGACAAATTATTGAGTAGAGCCGAAGACGAGTCGATCATACATCTTGAGAATTATATTCCACAGTAACGATAGAAATATTAGTTTTCAAAACCAGCCACTCATGCATTGGATAAATATTACATAAGACTTGGATATGATTTCGACCAAGCTCTCTAATGAAGAAAAGAGCTTCATTACTGGAGATTTAATCAGAATCTCCTGTGAATCTGATTATTAATCTTAGTGTCCTCTCATTGGTAGGGCGTTATAAACTGCAGCTCTAAAAAATATCCAGAAGCATTAGCGATATGCGGGTATCTATTTATTGTGCAGAAGAGTAAGCAGGTGATTAGTGTTTTCCTACATATGATGTGCTCTTGATCAGGCTGGTCATTAAGAGTAATGCCCCAAACTGTAGGAGGGCTGAGTATATTGTTATGAGTTTGAAATCCAACTCGTATAGGATGCCCATTAAACTTCCACCTGCAAGCCAGGCGAAGCCGAAGGCTGCGTTAAATATTCCGTATGCTGAGCCTCTTACATCTACACTTGTCAAGTCGGCTACGGCAGCCCTCTGGATCGTCTCCTGCAGTCCAAGGACCACTCCAAACAGCAGGGCAGATACGATGAGTGTATACGGGGTTGGGTGGAGGGCCACTATTGGAATCAGCGCTGTCAGGGGGAAGCTTAGAGCTACAATCTTCAAGCCGAATCTGTCGTAGAATGTCCCGAAGAGGAGGCCGCTTGGGGCGTCTATTGCTTGGGCTGAAAGGTATAGGAGGGGAATAACCCAGTCAGGGAAGAGTCCATAAGATCTGTAGAGAATGAAGGCGACATGCATGAAGCCTGCCGTGCTCAATGTTACCGATGCCACATATAGCCAATATGTTCTACCCAAGCCGGTGGAAATCACCTTTTCACTTCCTGAAGAAGATGTCTCACATGTTCCATACAACCTGTATGTTGCATAAAGTATCAATATAGCAACGAAGGCAGGTATGGAGAAGGAGAGAAACGCTAGGCCATAATTATTGTATTTGAGAAGTATCAACGACGCGATAAGGGGTCCTGCAACGGCTCCAACCTGATCCAAAGCCTCATGTACACCGAATGCTTTCCCCCTCCCCATGTCTTTCGCAGCGACGGAGATTATGAAATCTCTGGAAGGTGTTCTGACCGCTTTTCCAAGCCTCTCCATAATTATAAGCATCGAGGCTAACCACCAATTTCCAGAAAGAGCAAGCAAAGGGATAGCTAGAAGATTCACAAAATATCCTATGAACGTGATCGTCCAGTATCTACGAGTCACATCAGCCAACTTGCCTGAAACAAGCCTGAATCCGTAACCAATAAAATCTCCAACCCCAGTGACGACACCCAGAATCGCAACGGGTGCTCCCAGAATTACAGTCAAATATGTTGGGATAATGCCTCTGGCTCCCTCATAGGTTATGTCGGCGAAGAGGCTGACCAACCCCATCATAACAATTATCGACAAGACTTTACGAGAAGACATATTAACCAGCTATTCCGCCTACCGCCGAAACCTCTTTGCCATAACATGCAACTCTTAATAAATATGTCTATCCTACAATCGAGTTGCTTCAAACTGGAGGATCTCTCTAGTCTTCAGGCTGAAAGCCTTTAGAGGGTGATTGCTCATAAATCACACGAAACTATTTTCAATATTATACATCTTCCACGAATAGGGTTGTAGACTCAACGTTTAAACTTTATTAAGCTTCAGAACTTTTAAAACAAATTTAGGCGCGTGAGTGGGCCCTCCCACCCGTTGCGCCTAATAAATCCCGGTGTTGGGAGGTATAGGTTTGGTAAATGCAAGTTCAAGGGAAATATCCCTTACAATAATCTTCGCCACCTTATATGCGGTGGCGGTTGTATCCCTCGCACCTATAAGCTTCAACATCTATCAGGTGAGGGTTGCAGATGCTCTGTTGCCTCTTTCAATAATATTCGGCTGGCCATCAATCATAGGGTTGACTATTGGAGCTGGTTTAGCGAACATGTTTGGGGGGTTAGGTCCCGTCGATATCGTAGGTGGAGCTGCAGCAAACTTTACAGCAACACTCTTGGCTTGGAAAATTGGTTACAGAGGATTTACGGGAGGATGGATCTGCGCAGTCTCAGTCGAGGTTCTAGCTGTGACCATAGTGGTTGGCAGTTACCTAAGCATCTTATTCGATGTTCCCCTACAGGCATCAATCTTGGGGGTTCTTGTAGGAAGCCTCATAGCGATAGGCCTCCTAGGATACTTGTTGCTGAGAGCGATCTCCACACCCCCAATGATTAAGACCCTGAGGTCTTACGGTATCACGTTATATGTAAAATGCGAGTAGTTCGATAGGGATTTTCCTCTACCTGGTCTTCAGCGACTCTACCATCAAGTCTGCTTCAGAATATTCTCATGAAGATCCTGCGGGCTAGAAATCCAGCTCCAATGAATACTATGAGGAAGGCTATGACCACGATAGCAGGGTCTGGAATGAGCCTGATGAATCCTTCGTATATGGCGAGGGATAGTAGACCACCCGCTATTAGTCCTGATAGGACGCTTATCATGGTGGTCTTGACGTCTAGGTCGAGTAGATAGGCTATAACCGTTGCTATCCACCACCCAATCAGGAAGGTGCAGGCTGCGAGGGCCCCCGCAACTCCAAGCCTACCAGAATATGTTCTGAAGAGGACGGTATCTTCCCCATATTTGAGCTTAAATCTTGAAAGGATCGGTTTCAACCTTGGATACTCATCCAGAACCTTCATGAGGATTAGGAGGGAGTAGGCTACTAGGCTATCTATCATGACGACCAGACCTATTGAGATCACGGTCGGCAGGCCTTGGGAATGGCCGTAAACTATTGCTAAGGGGAATCCTCCAACCAACGATAGGACCGTGAATATTGAGACCCTCGCCTGTAAGAATCCTCCAAATATTATTCCGGCTAGGAACGCTAAGCCGACACTCTTGAAAGGATACTTTGCCAGAAATGTCCTAGCAGCTTCTATGTCCTCGGAGAAAGCCTCATTCAACGCGGACCTGAGCATCGCCATTTCTTGCCTAGCTTCATAGATCTTCATCCTCACCTTTGATAGTCGAGTATCACTTCTGGACATTGCGGGAGCCTCTAGGCTTAATGTAGCCCAACAATGAAAGGGTGCCTTGGAGGATTTCGACACTCAACATTTGCAGACTTTAACCTTCAGAAGAAATATTTTACACGCATACTCTACTTAAATTATTTTGCATGAAATCGTCTGCTACATAAATGTTAGCCTCTAGTGTTTTGCATAGAAGTTAGATGTTATTTTTCCTCCTAAACTATTTTAGTATGTTTCCTCCAAATCTTCTTGGTGGTTTTGTTGGCAGGGAACATTCTGTCAACTGAAATATTGGTCATCGGTGCAGGACCAGCTGGCTTGCAGGCCGCTATACACGCCGCAAGAAACAGGTTTAGAACAGTCCTAGTTGGAAAGATCAGGTATAGCGGGTTGGCTGAGGCTCATATTGAGAATTACTGTTGTATCGATGGTGTTCGCCGAGGATTGGAGTTTCTTGAGGCTGGAGTTGACCAGGCTAGGAAGTTCGGTGCCGAGATACTTGAGGAGGAGGTTCTTGATATTTCGAGGGTCGACGGTGGATTCAAGGTCGAAACAGACTCTGGAATCGAGATCTCAACGAAGACTCTTATCCTTGCAACAGGTGTTAGAAAGAACAGGTTAGGGGTTAAGGGTGAGTCTGAATATGTCGGTAAAGGTGTGAGCTACTGTGTTGAGTGTGACGCAAACTTCTTCAAGGGTAAGAGGGTGGCAGTCATAGGCGACGGCTCAGCCGCGGCGAGTGGGGCGGTTCTTCTCTCAGCCTATGCGGAGAAGGTCTACCTTGTTTCTGTAGGTCTAGATATCAGTGAGAGGCTGAGACAACAGTTAGAGTCTTCAGGTGTTATTTTTCTGCATGGTAGGGTTAGGGAGATTCAGGGTGGGGAGACTGTTAAGAGACTCATTCTTGAAGAGTCGGTGGTGGATGTTGATGGGGTCTTCATAGAGTTGGGTCAGAGGGGTGCTGTTGAGTTGGCCTCCAAGATCGGTGTCAACCTGGATGGTGAAGGTTTCATCATCACCGGAAAATTTCAGGAAACCAATGTTCCAGGAGTATTTGCAGCTGGGGATGTGTGTGGTCCACCATTCCAGGTTGCTAAGGCTGTCGGTGAGGGTTGTGTCGCCGCCCTGAGTGCAGTCAATTATCTTAAGAAGACTGTTTGACTCGTCTCCCAATGGCTTTAGATAAAAGGCTGGTCAATAGACTTGGAATACTGTCTTGGCGTTTGCTAGGAATTTTCCTCCCTGCGAGATCATCCTGTCCGACACGTAACTGTTTGCGAAATAGTATCCCGTGACAGACCCTGCAGCCAGGACTGTACTCACACCCAGAGTGACTCTGCTTCCTCTGGTTATGGTCAACTCGATGAAGGTTACTGAGATCGGCACACCATCCGGACTGTCAACCTCAACCCAGATCATTCCGTCCTTGAGATCAGCACCACCGTTATGGACTACAACCCTAACTATGACCGTCTCCCCAGCTGTGAAACTTGACCTGTTATGGCCTGCTATGTCTGTGAGGTAAAGACTCAGTATAGTTATGCTCGGCGTCTGACTGTCACCGACGGTGAAGGTTGTTTGACCCTGACTCTCCTGATATCCTGGGAGGGAGGCTGTCACATAAACATTGTATGTCCCAACCTCAGCCTGCTTAGGGAGGGTGAAGTTGTCGGAGTATCCTCCTGAGATGTCTGTGATCGTTGAGGTGACATGGACCGTCGTTCCGCTTGGGCTTAGAACCTGTATTGAGACCGTTCCTCCATGAACTGGGAGGTCCTCAAGATACTTGACGGTCCCTGATAATGCCACTTTATCACCCTGCTTGTAGGTCGGCCTATCAGCGGCAACATCTACTGTGAACGATGCGCCTGAGATAACCAAGACTGCCTTCAATGTGGAGTTTAAACCTTGATCTACATCTGTAGCAGTGAATTGGACTGGATAGTTTCCTGGGGGTGCGAAGACGGTTACCCCAATAGTCAAGGTTGAGTTCAATAGGGTTCTATTAGTCAGGGTGAGTGATTCAGGATTTACCGTGTAGGATGTGTTTCTGGGTAGGCCTGAGGCTGAGAGTCTAACATGGGCCGCACCGTAAGGTTCAGCCAGACTGAGGCTGAGCTTAAAAGATGTTGAGCTGCCCAGGCCCACTATCTGAGTATTCGGTTTGACTTCAAAGTTGAACCTGACCTTCATGTCGACGTTCAGAGTCGCATTCATCAACCTCACGTTCTCCCTATCTGAAACTGCAACCAGTAATCTGTAGGTTCCAGGGTTCACTGAGCTTCCGACGGCCACCCTCAGGCCTGATATGAATGGTGGGGTTCCTGAATCTTGAGATAGGCTTGCGGTGAATCCTGAGGGAATGTTTGAAAGGTTCGCTGTAACTACTCCCCTATATGCTCCAATAGGCTTGACCAGAATCGTGAATATGACAACACCTCCAGGGTTGACCTTCTGCGAGGCTGGATCCAAATATGCAGCGAAACTCGGAGATATTCCGGTCTCAGGAGCTATTTCTATGGTGTCATAATAAACTGTCTGTTGTGTTCCAGTCGCATATGTGTCTGACAGTATTAGTCCAACCGATACTAGATTAACCTCTCCGCCAATGCTTCCGAAGGCCCCTCCATAATCATTGTATATGTCTCTCTGATGCATCAGCCAAATGTTCTCAGGCTCAGAATACGTGTAGATGTAGGCTCTAGTGGTGTTGGAGTATGTTCCGTAGAAGCTCGATATGTAGTATCCGACCTTACCATCGCTGAAGGTTAAGAATACCCCTATGTGGCTGAATGTTTTCTCGGGGAACCTCCATGCGAATGTAAATCTCAGGTTAGGTTCAACCCTTATGCTTCTATCCGACAGATCGCATACCCATCTTATCTGGGATGCTTGCCTAGGTTTGGAGCTCTTCCCTGTAACTAGGAGTGAGTATTTTCCATCATATACTGGGCTCGGCTTCGATACTGTCTCGAATCTTAATGTCCTACCGAACCATGAAGGCTCACTGACCCATCCTTTAATACCCTCCTCGAAACCTTCGGAGAAGGCCCCTCTATAAGTTTCCTTAGTCTTCGGCGTCTCAACCTTTTTCGGGGTTGAAACGTTCTGTCCATGAGGTTCAGCTGCCATGCTCAAGTTGGGCTGGATAAGTATCGATGTTAAGAGTATGGCTGTTATTATTGTGGCCTTCAGCATCCTCTATCCTCTTCCTTCTCGTGTCTGCCTGAAATCTATATAAGTGTTTTTATGTTGCACAGATCTACTAAGTTATTCTGTTACACAACAAAACACTTTTAGAACATCAGGATGAGATTATAGGTGAAGATGTGAACCCCCATATGCCTGATGACGGTCAGACAGCCCTAGTTAAACTCTTGGAGGAGCTGAATGAGAACATAAAGAGCATAGGAGCCAAACTGGACAGAATAGTGAACCTCCAAGAGGCTCTCAGAGAGGCCTTGGCACCTAGAGAGAAGCCCACAATTGAAGGTTTACCGCTGGATGTGGCTACATTACTCTCCCTACCAGACCATCTGAGAAAGACAGCCCTAGCCTTGGCTGAGCTCGGCGAAGCTACAGCAACTGAGATCTCCAAAAAGACAGGAAGGGTAAGGGCCGCTGAGAGCGATTATCTTAATCAGCTGGTTGCAAAAGGATACGTAAAGAAGAAGAGGAAGGGACACGGAGTATACTTCTACATAGAGGCGCATTAAATTGAGGAAGGCTATAGCTGTACATTCATATAAGGGTGGAACAGGGAAGACATCTATCGCAGCTAACTTGGCGGCCTTGATGGCTATTGAAGGCGTAAACGTCTGCCTACTCGACTATGACTTCAGGGCCCCAAGCATCCAAGTCCTGTTCAAGGTAAAGGCCCAGAAGACTGTAAACGATTTTCTGGAGGAGAGATGCAGCCTAGCAGACGTTCTTCTCGATCTCTCAGATAAGTATCAGGCTGATGGGCACCTATACGTTGGCTGCGCAAGCTCAACAACCGAGTCGTTGAGGGATATGATGACTAAAGACAGGAAATGGGAGATGAGGGCACTCCACAGAACACTCTCAGCGAAGAACAAGCTCTACGACGATTTAAATGTCGACTACATAATATTCGATACGAGCCCAGGGGTCTCATACTCATCCATAAACGCTTTAGCATCATCAGATTTCATAGTCCTCGTATCGAAGATGGATGAGTTTGACATGGAGGGGACAAAGGAGCTAGTCCACGGGATATATGATACTTTAGGCCGCAGGACAGGTTTGCTGCTCAACAAGATACCTATGGAGCAGTTCCCTCTAGGGGAAGGGAGGAGGGAGCTTGAGGAGTCTATGTCGAAGATCTTTAACCTCCCATTCTTGGGGGTGATTCCATGTTACTGCGATATTCAGGCCGACGGCGGGAGATCATTGATCGCTGTTGAGCAGCCTAAACATCCATTCACCCAGGCGCTCTCAGAGATAATGGTTAAAGTTCGGGACCATTTGAAGAGACTCTAGGATGAGGATCTTCTGGCTCTCATCAGTTTCTGCTCATACTCAAGCCTCAGTCTGTTGTATGTCTCCTCATCAATCTTCTCTGTAGCCCTCAACTCTTCAAGCCTCGCAAGGGCCCTGGCGATGGCCAAGTACTGCCTATCATGGCTTGGCCTGAACAAATCTCTGACCCCACCCAGAATCCGGTATCCTCCCCACCTCCTGTAAGCCAGAAGTATAGAGGCAGCAACAGCAGCTGCTGCGACAGTGATTACAGCATAGGTTATGTTATCAGCTTGGGTCTGGGGTGTAGGTATCGGGATGGGTATCGGCGTCTGCTTCTCAGCCTCAACCTCCAACAAAGCCCATGCGGTGTAACTGAAACCCTTACTCTCACCTATAACCGTGAAATTGTATGAGCCGGGTGGAGTATCCTTGTAAGTTATCAGAGTCAAAACAATAATTCTTGGGGTTGCCATAGACTTATCGAGTAGGTTGTATGTAATCCTCTGCGGTAAACCTATGATCTTGATGTTTATTGGAGGAAGGAGGGTTCCTTGAGTCGGCAGAATAGCTATCTCGAAGGAAGTATTCGACCCCGGCTTCAGAACCCTTGACGCTGGATTTATCTTTATGTTGAATGTTCCAGCCACTATGGTGAAGGGGACGTGGATGCTCTTATCGTCGAAGCCCGGTTTACTCGCTGTCAAGTGTAGGGTATAGTTTCCAGCGATAGGAGTTCCGTAGATATTGAATTCGTCGATGTAGCTTCCATCCTTCTTTGAGTAGACTAGGGCTATGTGTAGGCTGTTTCCCCTCGGATCGGTCAACTGGGAGGATATGGCCGCTGCATAGACGGGGTTGTTGGATGAATCTAGAACTTTGCCTGTAACTGTGATGGATATTAAGTTCTCCTTCTCAACATGTTGAACGTTCATTGAGACTGTCAGGATGAGTTGGGGTGCTGCGGATGTTGAATATATGCTGCCGGTAACGAGCAGAGTTGCCACTAAAATAAGTAGTAGAACTCTGAATTTCTGTCGCAGTCTCAATTGTCTCCTCTTCACTCTCTGATTTCAGATTTTGTCTACTCAACCTTGAGAGTCTGCTCTGCCGAAATAAAAGCTTCTCTTTGATAAACCGGAACCAGAGTGGGCACATGTTTGAAATCAAAATTTGACCTGCGACTGCGCCAGTTAACGCTGAGCCTAATATGACCTGTACCATTCCAGAAACCGCCAGTTCTCTTGAATGCATCGCGGCTCCAAGAGCCGCTGCCACCAAGCCTGAAAATGTTATAAACATCATTAGGTTCGTCCAATCGAACCTTATCTTCCTGAACTTTCCGCCTGCAAGGAGTTCAACAAGCTGGATCGTCGGTGTGACGTATACTGCTCCGATCAAGATCCCAGCCACAGACCCAACGGTCAATGTTGAGGTTTCACCTCGAACCCCAACCCACTCATGAATCTTCACCGTTAAGTACAGTATCGCAATAAATGGGTGTATAAGGTGTCTGATGACTATTCTGAACGGTTCATGTTCAGCCTCATACTCCGCTATCTCTGGACTAAATGTGTAGTACCATTCATGTAGAGAATTCATGAATTCCCTGCCTGTGAATGTCTTCACCATCATGTTCTCCCTGTAAGCTCTTAGATGCTGGATGACCGGTTGGAGAGCCGTTCCATATGTTGCTGCAACTATGAGGCATCGGCTAGGTTGAACACCCAATATTTTGGCCTCAACAGTTTTTTCAAATCCACCTCCTGTTGCGGTGACTCTCACTGTATAGTTACCTATTGGGGTTCTGTCTGAGGTTTCTATGGTCATGACGGATCTCCCAGGAGCTGTTAGTGTTTCAGGGTTGAATTCTACAATCGAATATTCGGGTAATCCTGAGGCTGCGAGTCTTATCTCGAGAGGTGCTTGGCCTAAAATTTTAAGTTCAATATTGAAGGTCAGGGTGTCTCCTGGGATGTAGGATTGGGCTTGAGGTGTGACGGTGATTATGAAGGCCCTATCCAACATCTCAACATTGAACTTCACTATGGCTGCCCCGTCAAGATATCCCTGCTTGCTCCCCGTTACATGAACATTATATGTTCCAGGTTTAGATTCTTTATCCAGGACGAAAGAGTCTTCGAATCTTCCTCTCAGGTCCGAGTACAACATCTTAACATGGATCACGGTCCCCGCTGGGTCATCAACATGTATAGATATGGTTCCGTGATCTATAGACTCTCCTTCGATTGTCGTTAGGTTTCCTCTCACATATACTCTCTCTCCCGGGGAGTATGTATCATTGCTGGTCTTTAGTGTCAATGCCAGTTGAGGTTGAGTTAAGGGTGTTATCTGGAGGATTGTTAAGGTGAGTGCGATGGTTATGAGAGTTTTCAGGTTTACCATGATGATTCTTGGATCCTTTTGTTTTCTATCGGTTTTCTTGAATATATCTGTGGCTGTTTTTTATGAGATAACTTTAAATAATTGTTGATGTGTAACACACATCAACTCTTCCGTTTGGAGGAAGAGAAATATGACAGGAGGCGGTTCAGCAATGAATCCAACCGAAGTATACATCCTCATCCAGAGCCTCATGACCTTCATCATAGTCACAGACATATTCTATGAGAGGATAATCCAGAACAAGCTGATGAGGAGACTACGCAGAAAGATGATTGAACATGAGAAGCCACTAGGCGAGAAGAAGCAAGGTAACCTGTTCCTGCCGAAAATAGGCTTGGAACACAGTGAAAGATAAGGAGGATCGTCCCGCATGTTGGAGAGCCCCCTAATAATAGGAGCCGCCTCGTCTATGAATAAAGAAAAATAAACCTGTAGGAGGTGAAATAAAGTTTGAGTCGGAAAAGTCTAGTTGCAGGGATCCTCATAGGAGCAGCAGCGGTGATAGCCCTAGCAGTGTTCAGGCACCGTTTCAGACCGGCTTAGCCTGATGTTAAAAACCTACCCTCCAACCTCAAACATTTTTGAAGAAACAGGGTTGCAAGATTAAGTTTTAACACCTATCCTGCTCAAATGTTGCAAGTACTCACCGGTCTCCATTGTTCTCTCCCCGATAGGTCTCTCCCTCACAAGTTTCAGGAAGCGCTTCTCAACGTCTTCGAAGTCCTTCTCATAGATGTGGAAGCTATTTGTGAAGTCCACATATGTGCCAGGCTCAACATTCTCACCTATCAATTCACTCAACCTTCCAGCGATGGATCTCTGAAGTTCAGTTAGGGCGTACATGTTCCAGAAAGCCGCCTTGTAAGCATCCCTTGAACGCCAACAAGCCTCCATAACAAGTTTGGAGTCGACTACTCTGAACCAGATCCTCTGCAAACATGGAGGATGCTCAAGATTGGGGTCGACTGAAGGTTTCCAAGTTATGGCTTGGGCCCTCCTGGTGTAACCGTAGACTGTTAATCTCTTGCCTTCAAGTTCTACAGTCTTCCTCTCACATAATTTTCTTAACAATAGTTCAACCTGATCGATCCCTACATTTCCGCCGACAGTATAGTTGAAGAGTCTCTCATGATACTCGTATGGCCTCTTACCCTCGTATACGTAATGGTCCTCTGAACCTTCAACGACCTCCCTCACATACTTTGCCAAATCTCCCAAACCTCCACATAATCCTCCCAAGTGAATTCTAGGCTCAGAGAAAGGTTCCTCCACAACCATGAGCATAGTGCAGTCTCTACTCCACTGGTTATACTCAGTGTACACCATTGAACCTTCCATCCAAGTCTTCAGAACAGCCTCCTCCCACGTCACTGGCAGATTTCTACCTGAGACCGTGAAGACCTTCAACGTTCACCACTCACTTTTGAGTCAGCTCCCTATTCGACTTAATTCTTTCCCTGAAATATTTCATGCGATCAAACATGTGGATAGCGACTAATCAGTTCTAATCTCCGTTCCACTATGATAATATTTTCCAAGGCCAAGCATGACCCATTTCTGCTCCGTCCTCCAGCGGAGCCTAACATCTAGAAAACAGGTGAGTTGGAGGAGAGCATCGAATGTTGTGAAGATGGGTACGTAGGGGATGAGTCGCCTCCTCCCAACTTTTGCCAGCCCAGCAGTCAAGGCGATGTTATGCATGATGAAGGGGGATGCGGCAAAGTAAATGTCTGAATAATCCATCATTGATGAGAGGAGATTCCTGAGCAGTATGATTACGAGGAATATGAGGCTTACGATGCCTGTCATCTGGATTCCCTGAGGTAAACCCCCGATGATTCTCTCCAGCCTCTTCCCCTTACCCAAAACCTTCATGGACTTGAAGGAGTACCATCTCCTCCTCTGCCTAACGTATTGGCCTATATCTTCAACCTCCTCCTGCCAGACATGGGCGTCTGCAACCTCAACGAGCCAGCCCCTAGAATGGAGTTTGATGCTCAACTCCAAATCTTCTAGTAGACCTTCCCCATGGCTTCGGCCAATATCTTCCCAAGCACTCCTCCTGAGGGCGTAGTTGCATCCACAGAGCGGCTGGAACCCTGTCAACTTAACCTTCCCATTCCTCGCAGTGTATGATATGTTGTTCCACCATTCATCCTCTATTGCCCTCAGCCTTGTGAAGAGGTTCTTATACCAGTTCCCACAGTGAGTTATACCTGAGACTGCTCCGACTCTTGGGTCTATAAACGGTTGAACAATCTTCTTCACCCATCCCCTCTCACATACGCCGTCCGGATCTGTCAGGGCGATGAAATCTCCAGTCGCCACCTTTCCTATAGCCTCATCCAAGACTGGTGCTTTCCTATCGTACGGGACATCAGGCCTATAATATTTGATGAGCCCAGCCTCCTCATACTTGCGACATATTATTGGGGTCTCATCAGTCGACTGATTATCATAGATGACGACTTCAAACCTATCCTTAGGATAATCTTGATTTAGAAAATTCTCAATCTTTCTCTGAATAACGTTTCCAGACTGCCAAGCATAAGCCATCACCGTAACCTTTGGGAAAAATGTCGCTGACCTGACCGGTCTTTTGACGTTCCATACTAAGAATAGGTGAAAGGCTGAGATTAGGAGTAGAGGAGCCACGCCTAGAATTACAATAGGATCCAACTATCTGCAACTCTCACTTTCTATTTCTATTGAGGAAGCATTATACTTCAAGAAATTATTTTCCCCAAATCCACCGGGTAAGATCATATCTCAAGGTGACGCCCTCCCACAGCTTTAGCTGTGGGCTTCCAGCTTCAGCATCTTCGCTTACCATTCCTCTCAGGGACGGTGGGGGCTCAGACTCTGAGGGCATATCCACCCACCGTCCATGGGCATAGTCAATTTAAGCTTGAGAGACCTATCCTCTTGATTGGTTTTGCTGAGTTCCCGTCTCTGGGCAATTCTTCACCACAATTCGGGCAGATATGCTCCTGCCTCCAAATACCGATCCTCAGGTCCATGAGCGTGTTGCATAGCTCACAGAGTGTGGAGAGGTGGCTTCTCATCAGCCCTCCCCGCCACACCTTAAGGTAGATATGATACTTAGCTAGAAGCAACTTCAACCATCAACAA
>Ga0123519_10010312_pt1 | contig 13937 bp, 10 predicted proteins | sample YelNatPaOPRAMG02_FD_87396 | JGI IMG/M metagenome (GOLD analysis project Ga0123519, IMG submission 87396) | Hot spring microbial communities from Yellowstone National Park - Yellowstone National Park OP-RAMG-02 (version 2) | ecosystem: Environmental > Aquatic > Thermal springs > Hot (42-90C) ...
AGGTTGCCGCCCTTGCAGCATGTTTCCACCAGCATGTGAATGACATTTGCGGCGGACTTGTAGCGGTCATTGGGAAAGAATTTCCAGTAATCACCCAGGGTGATGCATGACTCCCACGGAACACTCAGCGGCTTTTCGGGTATGACTTGTTCTGGTGTTATGAAATCCTCGTATTCTCCTCCGACTGTCCTGTCGGCGATGATGAGCCCCGGCTGGTGTTTTCTGGCCATGGAGGCTAGTTCGGCCATCCTTATATCCTGATCCGGCGGCCGCACCTGGCCTCCATCGAGCCACAGCACGTCAATGGGGCCATAGCCGGTCATGAGCTCCTCAACCTGGGCGTGTACGAAGCGGACAAACTTCTCCCATATATCCGGATGCTCTGATGTGTCGTAATTCGGATTTCTGTCGGTCACGGGAAAGCCGGGCGCCCAGTACCAGGGGCAGTGCCAGTCCGATTTGGAAAAATAGCAGCTTATTGCCAGTCCCCGCCGCCGGAAGGATGAAAACACTTCTTTCGCGATATTGGCCCGCGGGTGCGAGTGGAAAGGGCACGAAGGGTGTGTGACGCGGTAATCTGTGGTCCTGGTGTCGAACATGCAGAACCCATCGTGATGTTTTGTCGTGAAAGCGATGTATTTCATGCCCGCATTTACCGCCAGTTCAGCCCATGCGTCAGGATCGAAGCGGGTCGGATTGAATGTGGTATTGAGCGCCCTGTAATCTCTGGTGAAGCGTTCCATGTCCCTTCCGCGTTCGACCCAGCATCTAAACTCCTCCTTTCTTGCCCACGTATCGGCCGGAACGAGTCCCCACGATTCGATACAATCCCACTGCGCATATGGCGCCCAGTGGATGATCATTCCGAAACGCAGGTTCATGAACCAATCCAGACGTCTGCGCAGCCACTGTGGCTTGTCGCGGGAAATTGCGTCTTCCTCGCTGTGATTTATTATGTCGCCTGTTTTTCGGGCCATTTCTCAGGAAACCTCCTTCAAATCGGCTGTTTTCCAAACGCGAGTTCGCGGCTACTCCTGCTCGCGGATCAGCCGGTACACTTTTGCCCTGCTGATTCCGAGAAGCTGGGCGGCCTTCGACATGTTGCCTCCGGCCGCCTCCATCGCTCTGCGAACCAGCGCGCGCTCAGCCTCTTTGAGATTGAGAGGCAGAGAATCTCCGTCAGCAGGCGGAGCGTCCCTGGGGACGCTCCCGCTCACAGACGGGGGAGCAACCGCGCGGCCTGGTCCGTAGTGCAGATGGCTCACGGCTATCTGTTTTCCGCCGGCTTCGATCAGCGCGCGTTCGATAATATTTTTCAGTTCTCGGACGTTGCCAGGATAGTCGTAGGCCTTCAGTGAAGCCATGACATCAGCGCCGAGCGCGGGCGGAGTGATACCCATTTCGCCCGCGAGCAGTTTGACGAAATGCTCGGTCAGCGGTGGAATGTCCTCCTTCCGGGTTCGCAGAGGCGGGATGTCAATGGTGTAGCGTGCAAGCCGGTAATACAGGTCCTGCCTGAATCGCCCCGACGCAACTCTCTCGGAAAGGTTGGCGTTTGTCGCAGCGATGACGCGCACGTTCACGGAATGTCCCCGTTGCGAGCCGACGGGAACGATGATTCCATCCTCCAGAACCCGCAGAAGAACGGTCTGAAGATTGGAGGGCATGTCGCCTATTTCATCGAGGAACAGGGTTCCGCCGTCGGCTGTATCGAAGCAGCCTTTTGCGTCCGCCGCCGCGCCGGTGAAAGCTCCGCGTACGTGGCCGAAGAAAACGGATTCGGCCAGTTGTTCGGGTATTGCCGCGCAGTTCACTGCGATGAACGGGCGGGATGCCCGGGAACTTCCAATGTGAATGGCCCTGGCCACAAGCTCTTTTCCCGTGCCGCTTTCCCCCTGAATAAGAACCGTTGTCCGGTCCGTTTTGCGCAGGGCTTCCACGGCGGCCAGGACTTTTTTCATGGCCGAGCTTGATCCGACTATGCCGCTTGCTCCCCAGCGTTTGGCTTCGCGTTCGGACATTTCCGCCACCTGCCTGGAGAGCCGGTCCCGCTCTTTCAGGAGGGTCTGATACCGCACGGTCCTGTGTATCGTTTCAATCAGTTCTCCCAGGTCCACGGGCTTCTCAAAGAAATCGAACGCGCCTTTCTTAAGAGCCTGAATGGCGTTTTCCTTCTGGGCCTTGCCGGTTATGACCACAACTTCCGTGCTGGGTTGGAGTTTTTTCACCTCGGCAAGGAGGGATATTCCATCCATTCCAGGCATGTCTATGTCGGTGAGGAGCACGTCGGACGGCTCCTCGGCAAAGGCTCTGAGGCAGGTTTCCGCGTCGGCAAAATTGCTTACCCGGTAGCCTGCGTTTGAGAGGTGTTTGCTGATCAGCTGGCGGACGGATGGGTCGTCATCCACCACCATGACCGTTATGACATTTTCGGGATTGTCCTTCATCCGCGGCTTCGAGACGGTTGAGACTGCGGCACAACCGTATTCGTTTTAAGCGCCTGGGACAAGCGTGAAGATTCGCGATGTTCAAGCCGCGGTCTCCGTCATGGGGCGGACGACTTGTCCCGGATTCTGAGTTTCAGAAATTACCGGTTTGCATGACCTGTCGGGAAAATGTGCTGTTCAGGCGTAACACGCCTTGCGCAATCAGACAGAAGAAAGCGAATACACAGAATGGGAGGAAGATGCCGTTTCTCAAGCCATGAGGGCTGGCGTGCAGGACCTGATTTGTTGCGAAGCGCCTGCAGCATGAGCATACAGCTGCATGCCAGAGCGCCCCGCATCTGCCGCGCCCGGAAAAAGCGCAAAATTCGCGCTTATCCGGAAATCCGCGCCGAAAGCTGTCAGGCGCTCGGCCCTCGCGAATAGCCGATAAGCATGGCCGTTCCCGGGAGCGCTTCCGCGAGAGAGTCGTACAGAGGCATGAGGATGGAGGCTATTTCCTTCTCGCGGCTCAGGTCGCCGCCGTTGTAGAAGTATACGCCGTCAATGTCGTACTCCGCGACGATCGGGGCGAGATGTTCTCTGATCCAGCGGTCCGGCTCTATCCTGCCGGCCGCAACCAGCGCCTTCAGATCAACCCTCGCGTAGAACAGAAACCCCTGCCTGTGCGCTTCAGCCACAGCCTCCAACAGTTGCTCGGGCGGTTTGTCGCCACGGGCCTGCAGGTCGTAGGCGAGGGTGTTTATCCCGAACATGCGCGCCATTCTGAGGCTCTCCTGAATCTCGGCCGGATGAAGCCCTCTGAGCTGGGCTATGATCGGCGAGCCGAGCATGGCGGGCGTGGGCCGCGGCCTTCCGTTCACTGCAACGACATCGCCGGCGCCCACAGTTTCAGCCGCGGCAGCGGGCGAGAGGCTCTGAACAACGGCCTTGCCGTCAGTAACTTCGACAACAGTCTCGTTGGGCGCGGCGCGCAGCCTGAATTGCGCGGCATTTGCCGCGAACAGCCTGGCGTGCGGCGTTTCGAGTGTCATTTCTCCGCGTCCGGGCAGAGCGCCCGCGACGCCAGCGCTGACGCTTCCGGTGTCCAGGAAGGCGAGTTCGCCCGTCTTTCCGGAGAACAGGCGAATACGGGAGTCTGCCCTCAGGCTGATATAGGTCCGATGGCGGCGATATCTGATGATTCCCCGTGATCGTTCGCCGGTCACCACCGTGTCGCCGTGATAAAGCCTGGCAGCGGCATGCGGTGTGATGATGCTCCTTCCGCGGAAGATCCAGACTTTGCCGTAGGGTTCGAGAACTGCGACCGGCGTCGGCAGCGCGTTGCAAGCTGTCCACCAGAGCGCTGCGCACACCACGACAGAGGCGGCGATGGCCATGGCAAGACGCCGGGCCGAAGCGTTCAGCGGGAAAAGGCCGGGGAAACCGTCAGCGCGCCGCGCTCTTTCAACTCTACGCACTTCGGCGAGTATCATGCGCTGGGCGAGGGCGTCGTCTTTGCCCCGCTGCAAGGCCCTGAGCAGTCTGTCAATAACCAGGTCATCCGCCGCGGAGCTGCAAGGGTCATCTTCGGACACGCTTTCTCTGATGAGCGTTTCAGTTTCCATGTCCGATGGATCCAGGCCGAGCCTGTCCCTGAAATACAGCAGAATGTGGTCCGGAATCTTCACGCTTTCATTATCCCCTTCTTGCGCAGGCACTGGTGGATGGCGCGTCTGGCTCGAAACAACGCCACTTTGACGGCTGTTTCAGAGAGGCCTTCCCTTCCGGCTATTTCCTTTACGGTTCTGCCTTGATGGTAGAATGCGTCCACAAGCATCCGGGCGCGCTCATCAAGGCGCCGCACGCAGTCTTCCAGAGCATCCAGAATGTCGGGGGGAAGGCCTTGCGCAACCGTCTCGGCGCGGTTCTCGATTGCATCGGTTTCTCCCGGATTCAAGGCCGTGTCCGGAGTGTCCCGCCGCTGCTGGCGGCGTTTCTCATTTCTGGCGACGTTTCTTGCTATTGCGCGGAGCCAGGCAAAAAAGTCGGTGCCGGGCTCGTAAGTATCCAGCCGTCTGTACGCAATCAGAAAAGTTTCCTGAACAAGGTCTGGCACCATGTCATGATCCTGCGTCATGGCGGAAAGCACGGCTCGGACGCCTGGCGCGCATGCTTTGACAATTTCCCCATACCTGCCAGTATCTCCGCGCAGCACAGCGCGCACCGCCTCGTCCAGTTCGGCCATGTTGCTGCCGCCATTTCTGTCAATGTCTGCCATGAGTCTGCCGGTTACAGGAATCTGCTGTCCGCCAGGAGAATAATCCCGGATGTCGCGTTTGAGAAAAGGCCGGATTGCACAACCTGTCTGAAAAGGAAGGTGTTCAGGGACAAGATGGGGTGAGCGGCCAGACACAAGAAAGTGAATACGGATTCCATGCTGAGTCTGGTGCTTGGGGAGGGATTCGAACCCTCACGGCCTTGCGGCCAAGGGATTTTAAGTCCCTTGCGTCTGCCATTCCGCCACCCAAGCGGCTCCTGGTTCTGTCTGCCTGATGATGAACGGCTGCTGGTTGCTGGAGGAAGAATTCGGCCGGTCGCTCGAGGTTCGAGAAAAGGCGTCTTTCTCCAGTTCTTCCTGTTCACTTTTTGTGGTTGCCGCTACGAACCGCGGCTCGTCTCAGCAGCATGTTCCTCATGCTTTATTTCATGCAGGTTACACAATCCAGGCCATTTCTCAAACGGAAAATCCGGGATAATCCCGGGCATTTCGGGGCAGGTCGCCCAAGGCCATGTCGCCGTCGCCGCAAACCTGTCAGTGAATCACAGCGCGCCTACAGCCCTGAGCCATGATTGAGCCATCAGCGCATGGCCGGCCTGAGTTGGATGAACGCCGTCTGGAGACCAGAACGCGGGCTCGCGGATGGCGGCCGCAGCGGCAAATATCCCGTCCATGGGAACAAGGATTGCATTGAACTCGCGGGCGAGGGACCGAACGACGTGAATGCGGGGATCCAGATCCTCGCGCCATTGCTTCCGGTCCTCTGGGAATGGCAGGACAAACGGCTCGATAAGGATGAATTTGCACTTCAGATTTTGGCGCGCCATGTCGAGAATTCGCCTGTAGTTTGCCTCGTAGTCTTCGATGCTTGTCGGATCGTGGCTGTCGTATCTGCGCCATGTGTCGTTGATGCCTATCATTATGGAAACCCAGGATGGGCGCAGGTCCAGACAGTCTGTCTTCCATCGCGCGACCAGATCCTTGACCCTGTTCCCGCTGATGCCTCTGTTTATGAACGTGACCTTCTTCGAAGGATACATTGCCGAGAACCATGATGCTGCCATCATGGCGTAGCCTGTTCCGAGGCTGGCCGGATCATTGCGGTTCCAGCCCGCATCGGTGATGCTGTCTCCCTGAAAGAGCACTCTTGCATTGTCCTCGATAATCGGCGCCATGTTCTCCCGCCTTTCCGAATCTGATTCGCGCTGGCATGCTAGTATCCGTTGCGGGCATGTCCATCAAAAAAAACGGGATGCGGTCTGATTTCCGAAGAAGCAGCCTAGACGATCCTGCCGGCCCTCTGTCCGGTCAACTTTCCGTCCCGGATTGTGATCGCGCCGTTGACAATCAAGTGGCGCAAACCTTCGGCCGGGCGGTGAGGATTGTCGTAAGTTGCGAGGTCGCGCATTGCCTCCGGGTCGAACACGACGATGTCGGCAAACCAGCCGGGCCTGATTGCCCCTCTGTCCGCGATTCGGAAGTGTGATGCCGGAAGGGAAGTCATCTTTCTCACGGCTTCCTCGATCGGACAGAGCCTTTCGTCGAGCGCCATCCGGATGAAGCGGGGAAATGTTCCGTAGGCTCGCGGGTGCGGATAATCGGAGGCGAGGGGGCCTGTGGGCGCCCGCAGAGAAGCGTCGGATCCTATCATTACCCATGGCTCCGAAAGTATCTTGCGCATGTTCGCCTCGCTCATCCCGAAGAAGAAAGCGCCGGTCATGGCGAGGTCCTCCCTGAGAATCATCACGACTGCGCGTCCGGGCGAAAGCCCCTGTTCCATGGCTATTTCCGAAATGCGCCTTCCCCTCAGGGCGCGAAGCGACGGGTTGTAAGTGGAGCCGATCATGACCGAATCCCAGTAGCCGGATTCGCGCGAACTGTCCAATTCCTCAGCCAGCCGTTCGCTTTCCCGAGGGTCGCGAAGGAGGCGCAGCAAACCGTCGCGTCCTCCGGCAGCGGCGCTCCGAGGCAACACGGCATCAAGTTCTGTCGCCGATGCGGTGTAAGGATATCGGTCTGCCGCGACAGGGAGCCCCTGATCTCTAGCCCTTCGGATGAGATCCAGCGCGCAGTCTGCAAGGTGCCAGTTGGCCGGTCCGGATGTCTTGAGATGCGAGATCTGGAGCCTTGCTCCGGCATTGCGGGCGAATGAGATGGCTTCGGAGACAGACTCAAGCAGGCCGGCTCCCTCGCTCCGGAGGTGAGTCGTGTAGATTCCACCGGCGGCCGCGGCGGCAGATACAAGGGTCTGGATCTCGCTGTGTTGCGCAAAAAGGCCCGGCGGGTAAATCAGGCCGGTGCTGAGCCCATGGGCGCCCTGTTCCAACGCTTCCTCAAGCCTCCGCCGCATCAGACGGATTTCCTCGTCCGTGGCGGGCCTGTCAACATAGCCGGTGACTCCCGCTCTAAGAACATTGTGGCCTGCCAGGGGGAAGACATTGACAGCAGGTCTGGCCTGGCGGAGCAGCGAAAGATACTCGGCCATGGTCGTCCACCTGGCCTGTTCCGGAAGAAGCGCCTCCCAGTCCGCCGGAAGGCGGGCCGGACCGAACCTTGGCGCAGCCGAGGCTCCGCAGTTGCCTGTGATTTCAGTGGTGATTCCCTGGAATATCTTGCTTGCGGCCGAAGGCTCGATAAGCAGGTATGCGTCGGAGTGAGAGTGAGCGTCAATGAATCCCGGACAGACAACTGCTCCTTCGGCATCCAGCACTACTGAGGCGCTCGCATTGGGGAACACTCCGACTGCTTCTATCCGGTCGGACGCCACGGCCACGTCTGCGCGCTGCGGCGGGTTCCCGAGTCCGTCAACAACCTGGCCCCCGCGGATGAGGATGTCAGGCGTTCTTTGCATCCGGCGCATCCGTGGCGCAACCCTCATCCGTTCCGGGTTCGGCGGACGATGACTGCGTTTGCCTGTGTCCGAGAAGCGAAACAACTTCCTCCTGGACCGGCTGCAGCCTGTCCAGGCTGAGGCGAGGATCGGTGATGACGAAGGACTCGCCTGTGCGTCGGTGCTCATAGACACGCACCAGGAGGCCGTCGTCCTTCATCTGAACATCGCGTTCCACGAGGATTTTTTTGCGCTCCAGCATAACTGCAAGAACGTAGATCACGGCGGCGCGCCTGCTGTCCTCCTCTTCGATGAGGCGTCTGAGGAGCGTTTCGGCTGTTTCTTTTTTCAGCGGTTCTTCCGGAGGAGGCGTCGGAGCCGTGTATATTCCTTTCCAGAGGCTGTACGGGGGCGCTCCGGAACCCGAGCCGGCAAGCCAGCATGTTTCGCAGTAATCGCCCCTGTTGTATCCAGCGTTGTCGAAATGCAGAGCCGAGTAATAGGTTTGTCCGTCCACGAACTGAGCATTGCAACGGCTGCAACGCTGACTGCGCGGTTTGATTTCCCAGTCCTGAGCCATGGCCTAATCCCCTCTGTCTGTTGATTCAGCAAGCATATCACAACCTTCAAAGCCGGTGTAGAGAACCTTTGTGAAATCTCCCGGCCCCGCCCGCGGGCCTGTCCTGCTTACGCGGACCCATCCATCAACCTCAGGCGCCTCTCTGAAGGACCGGCCCAGCCATGTTCCACGCCGGCTCCGGTCCTGCCTCTCAAGCAGTACAACTGCGCCGGTGTTCACGAGTGTCTCCTGCTTCTCGCGCACGATTGCAGTCTGCAGCGCCAGAAGCCGGTTCCGCCGTTCAACTGCAATTTCCGGCGGCGGTCTGTCAGGCAGCGACGCGGAGGCGGTTCCCTCCTCGGGCGAGTACGCAAAAACTCCCAGATGGTCGAATCGGGCAATCTTCACAAAGTCCATCAGCCTTTCGAAAGCTTTCTCGTCCTCTCCCGGGTGGCCCACCAGGCAGGTGGTTCTCAACGCCATGTCGGGCATCGCCCGCCGGGCCCGGTCGGGCAGGGAGATCACATCCTGCGCCGTGTTGGCGCGCCCCATCCTTGCCAGAACATCCGGATCCGCATGCTGAATCGGAACATCAAGATAACGGACTACGTGTTTGAGCGAGGCCATTGTCTCGAGCAGGCTTACCGTTACGCCCGCCGGATGTGCGTACATCACCCGTATCCAGAAGCAGCCATCCAGCGAATCAAGCGTCCGGAGCAGTTTCTCCAGCCCGCGCTTCTCGCCCTTGTCGCGGCCGAACGACGTAACATCCTGGGCTACCAGCGTGATTTCGCGGAAACCGCGGTTGATCAATTCCTGCGCCTCGCGGGCCAGACTTGAAACAGACCTGGATCTTAACGGGCCGCGAATTTCAGGAATCGCGCAGAATGCGCAGCGGCGGCCGCATCCGTCGGCGATTTTCAGGTAGGCGTAGGCGCCTGTTGAAAAGACCACGCCGGAACCTGTTTTTTCAAATACCCTGCACGGCCGTTCCGGTATGTCCGCCACCTGGCCGGCCTTTCTCCCCGACAGGGCCGCCCTTGCGATTCGGGCGATGCGGTCGGCCGCGTCTATTCCCACGAATGCGTCCACGTCCGGATAGCCAATCCGGATCCGGCCCGCATACCGCTGGGGAAGGCAGCCGGCAACGATCACCGCCATTGCGCGGCCTTTTCTCTTCATGTCGCAGGCTTCGCGAATCGCCTCGTCCGACTCCTGCCTTGCCGACTCAATGAAGGCGCAGGTGTTCACAAGCAGTATGTCCGCATTTTTTCCGGCCTGCGCCAATTCGAAGCCGTCCGCCCTCAGCCAGTCGGCCATCATTTGGCTGTCAACCTGGTTTTTCGCGCAGCCGAGGCTGATGATGCCGACCGTCGGTCGTGGTTTCATGCAGGACTTTACCTCTGAGAAATGGCATGGTTGTCACTTGCGGACAGACTTCGGACCTGTCATCCGCTCGAAATAGGGATCCGGCGGATCCATGACAGGCCGCAACGCCTGCTGAGCTGGCTGCGGCTGGGCGCCCGGCCCGGCGCCGCGCCTCATCCGCGCGCTGACCGCCGATGCCACTATGACAACAAGCAGCGCAATCAGCAGAACCACCGGCAGCAATCTGCCGAGCGACGGCGCTTTGGGGCCGGAGGGTTCTGTTGTCCAGATTTCCTCAGACGGTTCGCGTTCCGCGCCAAACGAAGCGAGCCGTCGAACAATGGCGGACTTGCCTCTTGCCGCGAGCGAGCGGACGCGTCGGCTCCATTCCTGAAGCACCTCTGAGTCCTGAACGGATCCGGATTGGGCGCCTGCCGCCCTGGCGTCCGATTCGGCCGCGGGCTCGGGCTGAACGGCGCCGGGCGGCGTGATGCGCGCGGAGTATTCCTCAATCAGAGGCTGCGGATCCAAACCCAAAAATCTGGCGTACATCCTTATGAATCCCTTGCCGTAGATCGGCGCGGCGATTCTTCGGAAATCCTCCTTCTCGATCTCATCGAGCAGATGGGCCGGAATTTGTGTTGCCGCCGCGACCTGGGCGAGCGTGAGACCCCGGCTGAGTCGAGCCTGTTTGAGCGTTTCACCCAGGGCCATCTTTTTCCATCCCTTCTTCGCCGCCTTGCGCCCCGCCATCCGGCTGGGCGGATGCCGGCGGAGTCATCTCCACGTCGAGGTCCACAAGGATTTCCCTCGCGTCCGATCCACGGGGAGGGCCGACGATTCCTTTCTCCTCCAGAATGTCCATGATGCGCGCCGCGCGGGTGTATCCGATGCGCAGACGCCTCTGGAGGGACGACGTTGATGCTCTCTGGGTTTCCCTGATGATGGCTATTGCCTGATTTATGAGCTCCTCGTCCTCCCCCTCTCCGGACGAAGGCAGAGAAGTCTTTTCTATTTTTTCCTTTATCTCCAGCTCGAAATTCGGAGGAGCCTGTTTCTTCACGAAGTCCACTATGCGCGCTATTTCCGCATCTGTGGTCAGAACTCCCTGCGCTCTGATCATTCTGCTTGTGCCTGGAGGCAGGAAAAGCATGTCTCCGCGTCCGAGAAGCTTCTCCGCTCCTATTGTGTCGAGAATCGTGCGGCTGTCGGTTTTCTGAGCCACCTGGAACGCTATTCTGGCGGGGAAGTTGGCCTTTATTGTGCCGGTGATGACATTCACCGACGGGCGCTGGGTTGACAGAATCATGTGGATTCCAACCGCGCGCGACAGCTGCGCGAGACGCGCGATGGCGGTTTCGATCTCCGCCTGGTCCACAAGCATCAGATCGGCAAGCTCGTCAATGACTATGACAATGTACGGAATCTGATTCGGAATATCTGCTGCCCGGCCGCTGTCCTCCCCGAACAGCTCGCCCTGTGTGGCTATTTCCCTGCTGTTGAAACCTTCTATGTTTCTGACTCCCACCCTCGCGAAAAGTTTGTAGCGCCTCTCCATCTCAGCGATTGCCCATCGAAGCGCAATGGCCACCTTCTTCGGGTTGGTTATCACCGGAACCGTCAGATGCGGCAGATCGTTGTACATTGCGAACTCCACGATCTTCGGATCAACGAGAATGAGCCTGAGCTGGTCCGGAGTCCTGGACATGAGAAGCCCGGCAAGGAACGAGTTTATGCAGACTGTTTTGCCCGAGCCGGTGGCCCCCGCCACCAGAAGGTGGGGCATGTTGGCAAGATCAGCGACCATGTCGTTGCCGCCGACATCCTTGCCGAGCACAAGAGGAAGCTTTGCGTCCGTATTGCGCCACGTTTCCCCCTCAAGGACATCCCTGAGCCTGACCATGGACGCCCTGGCGTTTGGAACCTCGATGCCCACTACGCCCTTGCCCGGCACAGGCGCCTGCACGCGAACGCTTGTGGCTTTGAGAGCCAGCGCCAGGTTGTTGCTCAGGCTGCTTATTTTTTCAACTCTCACCCCTGGCGCGGGCAGCAGTTCATAGCGCGTGACAACGGGTCCCTCCTCGACGGCGGTGATTTCCGCATCTATGGCGAACTCCTGGAGGGTTTCGACGATGATTTTCGAGATGGTTCCGGTGTCGGTTACCATGGCCGCAGATTCGCCTCCGGATCCTGCCTCAAGAAGGGAAAGGGGCGGCAATTGGTATGTCCGTCCCGAGGCTGCCGGCTGCTGGGGCGTCCTGGGCGGCTGGGAAATTGCGGCCGCCGTGGCTTTTCTGCCGGGCGGCGGGGGCTCGGGGCTGCGTTGTTCGGAAGGCGGCGGCTGGGCAGGCGAGGGTGGCTGAGACGGTTGAGAGGTCTTTTCCGCAGGCGGCTGAGGCTTCCGGACGGGCGGTTGGGCCGGCTGGGCGGCCGTGGGCTGGGCTGGCGCCTGCTCTGAAAGCCTCTCAAGCCGCCGTCTTCTGCGCTCCTCCATCTCGGCTTCAAGCTTTTTTCTGCGGTTTTCCTCTTCAGCCTTTTCCCTTTCCTCTTCCTCTTTTTCCCGTCCGCGGGGTGTTTTCCTTTCCGGAGTTTTCCCCCTGAGCTGTTCGTCCGGCTTTTCCCCTGTGATCGGAACGGGCGCGCCGATTTCGCCGGCCGAGGCCGCAGACCGCGCCTTCGCCAGCCTTTCCCTGAGAAAGATCATGGCAATTCTGATGTTCCTCATTTCGACGGCGATCACGAACGATATGACCATAAGCATCAGGAGCACGAGCCCGCCGCCCACAGGGCTGAACAGGCGGATGAGAACGCTCCTGGTAATCAGCCGTCCGATCAGTCCTGCGGTTGCGTCGAGGTTGAACCTGGAACGGACAGGTGCGAACTCTTCGGCGAAGAGTTCAAGGAGCGCGATCGTGCACAGCGCTCCGGTCCAGAACCATGCCATGCGGGTGCCCATGCGCTCCCTTCTGCCGAGCCACAGAAGCGCAATGCCGGCGGCAACGCATGCGGGAGGCAGCAGAAACGCTCCAACGCCGAACGCCATCAGGCACAGGAATGCGGCCCATGCGCCGACCGGTCCGATGAGATTGGACGGCGGATCGTTGGGCGGCTCAGCCAGCCATGATATGTCGCGGCAGTCGTAGGACCACAGACTGAGCCCCAGAATCACCGCCAGTGCAATCAGCAGGATGCCCCAGGCCGGCGCTCCGGCGCTTTCAGCAGTTTGTTTCCTTTCAGCCATGGCGCGACGCCCGGCGCTCTGTCCCGCCAGGCCGGCTCCTGTTCCTTTCGCAAGTCAGGCCATACTTTATCCGGCAGCCTGCATTTTATCAATGATGACCTCCGGCGGGGATGCCGCCTTCTCCCTCGCCGGCGCTTATTATGGCTGTGGCGACGCGAACGGCGTCACGGGTCTCCTCCACATCATGCACCCGAAGAATGTCTGCTCCGTTTGCTATCGCCATGACCGCCGCTGCCACGCTTGCGGCGGTCCTCCGCTCAACCGGTTGGCCTGTCAGCCGGCCCAGAAAACTCTTCCGCGAAACGCCGATAACGACCGGCCTGCCAATTGCCGCGAAGCGTCGCAGGCCGGCCAGCAGAGACAGATTGTGTTCCACAGTCTTGCCGAAGCCTATGCCCGGGTCCAGGGCGATTGCTTCAGCTCTGATTCCGCGCTCGACGGCGTATTTGATTCTCTGTTCCAGCCATGTGGCGACTTCCTCGACCACGTCGGTGTACGCGGGGGCAATCTGCATGGTCCGAGGCGTTCCCTGCATGTGCATCAGGACAACGCCGGCTTTCGATTCGGCGGCCACCTCAGCCATTTGCGGATCGCCCGTCATTGCGGTGATGTCGTTTATGATTGTGGCGCCGGCGGCGATGGCCTCCCGGGCGACCCGGCTCTTGTATGTGTCCACAGATATGGTCGCGCCGTCAGCGGCAAGGGCGCGGATGACCGGAATGATTCGGCGCATTTCCTCCTCGGCGGACACCGGCTCCGCACCGGGTCTGCTGGATTCTCCGCCAACGTCAATGATGTCTGCTCCATCGCGCAACATTTTCCTGCCGTGTTCCACGGCGCTGCCCGCGTCAGCATGCATTCCTCCATCCGAAAAAGAGTCCGGTGTCACGTTCAGGATGCCCATGACAAGAGGCCGGCCGGCTATGGACAGAATTCGACCTGCGCACTCCCATGTTTCTGGCCTGCTTTCCCTCATGGAGACGGCCTTCTGCGCTCAGGACTGAATTGGCGCGGAGGATGGAGCGCTTCCGTCCGGGCCGTCGGGTTGGGAGGCGGATTCCTTCGGCTGGGCCTCCTCCTTTGCCGGGATTTTCCCGTGCCGCACTATTTCCTCCACATCCCGCCCGTCCAGCGTTTCGCGTTCAAGAAGCAGATTGGCTATCATGTCAAGATGTTGGCGGTGCTCGAGAAGTATGTCCTTCGCCCTCTGATGGCACTGGCGCAGAAGCGCGCTC
>Ga0123519_10010313_pt1 | contig 13937 bp, 14 predicted proteins | sample YelNatPaOPRAMG02_FD_87396 | JGI IMG/M metagenome (GOLD analysis project Ga0123519, IMG submission 87396) | Hot spring microbial communities from Yellowstone National Park - Yellowstone National Park OP-RAMG-02 (version 2) | ecosystem: Environmental > Aquatic > Thermal springs > Hot (42-90C) ...
GCCCACCCGGCAGGTGAGCCCCACCACCTTCCCCTTGCGGTTGCGGATGGCGGAGATGCGGTGCAGCGTCCGCGCGATGCCGGCGCGGTTGTCGGCATCAAAGTCGCTGATGCGCTCTAGGACGTATTGGATATCCTCTTCGGTGACCTCGGCCTCCGAGAGGGTGAGTTCGTGGTCCAGGAAGCGGGCTTCGGGCACCCGCCCCAGGTCCAACACCACCTCCAGGAGCTGGTCCCCCCGGTTGGCCCGTTCCAGGGCTTCTCGCACCCGTGGCGGCAGCACCGCCAGCAGGGCTTCCAAGTCGTCGGTAATCTGCTGCTTCAATTCTTCTCGCTTCAACCTCACGATCACAAGATGGTTTCTTTCCGACCCCCTCCCCTGCTCACGGCGTGGGAAGGGGCGGGGAGCAGGAGGGGTCCGCCTCCGAAAAGCCCAGCGCTGTGGGGATGGCTGCTTCGGGCTGCCTTTCCGTCCCCTCGGCCCGGCGCGCAGGGGCCTCCCGGGCCTTCGCTGTCGTGTGCCGGACCAGGAGGGCCCGCGTCCCCACCCAGCGGAAGCCGTTCTCCTCCAGGGGGGTCCGCAGCCCGCCCTGGTAGTGCCGCACGGCGCAGTAGACCGGCCGGGGCGGCCCGTGTTGGAGGCGGCTCAGGCTGCAGGCAACGACCGCCCGCGCCCAGTGGTACGCCCGCGGGTGGAGGACGATGGCCATGTGGTAGGCGTTCCCCACCGGCCGCAACTGGACCAGCCCGATGACATCGCTCCCTTGCACCAGGACGTGTTCCATCCCCGCCTGGGGGCGCACCAGGCCCCCATAGCCGTTGAACCCCGCGCCCCCCTCGGCCTGCTGCACCAGCCAGGGCACCAGTTCGCTGTAGAGCCGCTCCAGGGCCCACTGGTGCTCTGGCGACCGCGCCAGGAGGGGCACGGCCTCGTCCACGAGGTCGGGCTGGACCCCCGGGTCCAGGCGGTACAGTTCCTCCCGCGTGTAGAGGACGAAGCCGGCCTGCTGGAAGGCTTCCACCTCGGGGCCCGTCTCAGGCAGGGTGGCGTAGACCCGCTCCACGCCCTGCTGGCCCAGGGCGATGCAGGCCCCCGCCAGGAGCGCGTTCCAGGCCGCGGCTGCCTCTGGGGCGCGCTCCAGGGCCGGGGCGATGTACACCAGGTCGGCCTCGGGCCTCTCCAGGCGACGCCGGGCCTGGACGAAGGCTTCGGGGCCATCCTCCCCCTCCAGGACGAAGAGGTTTTCCCCCAAGGTGGATGAGCCCGGCAACATGGCCACGAGGACCGGCCAGAAGGGCATCGCTCCTCCGGGCAGGCCAGCCTGAACGTCCACGGCTAAGCCCTGGCCCCAGAGCCGGTACACTGCCGGCAATTGGCGGATCCCACAAGGTCGCAGCGTGGGCATACCCTGCCTTCCCACCTTCTCAAGCCCAGGCCAGGGTAGGACCCCTCCATGCGCGTTAGCCCGTCCTTATCTGCATTCTCATTGTACTATTATTCAAGCGGGTTTGCAAATGTGCAGGTTGAAGGGGGCCTCCCCGCCGCGGGGGTTGTAGGGGCGAGGCACGGACCGCGCTGGGCCTGGGTTGACCTCACCCACCCCCCAACCCCCTCCCTCTCCATCAGCGGATGGAGAGGGAGGGGGAGGCCGAAGGCCAGGGGTGGGTGAGGTGCGCAGGAGCAAGGCACGCCTTGCCCCTATGGGCCGTCCCCGCGGTGGGTGGCGTCGGCGCAGGCCGACGCCCTGCTTGAGCCCCGATTTGAATCGGTGGCTGAAAAATGGTAGGGGCGATTCATGAATCGCCCCTACGGACCTCACCCACCTCCTTGCCCCTCCCTCTCCATCCGCGGATGGAGAGAGAGGGAGGCCGAAGGCCGGGGGTGGGTGAGGTCCGTGGGCATGCCTCGCCGTGGGCCCGCCCCTTCACCGCCCGGCGCGGAAGAAGGCCCGCAGGAAGGCCCTCTGCCCTGCCAGGGCCTCCTCCACCGCCTCCGGGCTTCCGGAGGCCAGGGGCGCCGTGACCTTGAAGAGGACGGTCCCTTCCCCGGGGGTCCGCTCTCGGCTGGGCCACAGGTAGACGTAGAGCACCGAGTGCCAGGTATCCCCTTTGTGGGCCAGGAGGTGCATGGCCCAGAGTTCGCCCTGGTCCAGGGCGACCCGCTCCGACCGCATCTCGGTGCGCCAGCCGTCGGCCGTGTAGCAGATCTGCGGCGGGTGGAAGGAGCGGGCCTCCCGGCTCCCCAGGAGGCTCAGCCAGAGGAACGTTCCGTCGGCCCGGCGGTACTGGCGGAAGAGGTACTGCTCCGGCTGGAGCAAGAGGTAGACCTCCAGGTTGTCCTGGGGCACGTCCTGCCCCGTCCACTCCCCGAGGGACAGGGGGACCTGGGCCCAGTCCGCGCCCAGGCGGAGGTCAAAGGCGGCCACAACCTCCCGCTCCCGGGGCGTGGCCTGCCAGGTGTCCAGGTCGGCCACGAGGAGATAGCCGGGGACCTGGGGCGCGCTCCGCTCTCGGCCCTGGATCCACAGGCTGAGGAGGGCCGCCACGGCCAGCATCGCCGCGGGGATCAGAGTCCGGAGCGCAGATCGCGACATCCCATCCCCCAGGCCAGGGCGAGGAGGGCCACCACCCCCAGCAGGAAGAAGAGGGGGCTGGAGAAGGTGTGGAAGGCGCCCAGGGCGGCCTCCGTCCCCCAGAGGTGGGCCGCCGTGAGGAGGGCCGCCACCCGCAGGACGTTCGCAAGCCAGGCCACGGGGACCGCGGCCACGAAGGCCAGGGCGCGCCCCCAGAGGGGCCCCTCCAGGCCCCAGGCGGCCAGGGCCCCCACCGCGGCCATGGCCACCATGGACCGCAGCCCGCTGCAGGGAGCCCCTACCGTGAGCGCGCAACTCTGCAAGGTCACCTCCCCGCCGGTGAAGGTGGCCGGCACTCCCCACAGGCCCACGAGCCACGCCGCGGCGCGGGCCGAGGCCGCCTGCAGGGGGAAGGCCAGCGCCTCCGTGAGGGGGAGCGGTACGGCCAAGGTGCAGAAGGCCAGGGGGAAGGCCACGGCCCGGAGGGCGGGCCAGCCGCCCCACCAGAGGGCCAGGCCCCCCAGAGAGACCAGGAGCATCCCGGCGGAGAGGTACGGCGCCCGCAGGGCCTGGGCCCAGAGGTGGCCGCCCAGGCCCGCAGCCAGCACCGGAAGCCCGGCCCACGAAGGCTCATGCCCAGCGCGCCGGAGGCCCCGCCAGGCCAGCCATGCCGCCACCGCCACCACCAGGTGGCCGTGGGTGTAGTACTCCCCGGTCCACCACTGGTGGGCCAGCCACGCCCCCGTGCCGGCGAAGAGCCACACCCCCAGGCCCGCTGCCACGGCCAGGGAAAGGCCCTGGAGCCACCTCGTCCCCTGCACTCGGGATCCCTCCCCCTAGCGGGCCTGGGCTACCCCTTCTTTTCCTTCCGAGGCAACCGGTACCCCAGGCGCCGGAGCTCCGGCTCCCGCTTCCGCCAGTTCTTGCGCACCTTCACCCACAGGTCCAGGTAGACTGGCGCTTCCAGGTACGCCTCAATGGCCAGCCGCGCGTCCTGGCCGATGCGCTTGAGCATCTGGCCTCCCTGCCCGATAAGGATGCCCTTGTGGGTCTCCTTCTCCACGTAGATGGTGGCCTCAAGGTAGACCTTCCCATCGGGCCGCTCCTTGAACTGCTCCACCACCACTGCCACGCCGTGAGGCACCTCGTGCCAGGTGTGGTGGAGGACCTGCTCGCGGATGAGTTCCCCCACCACGAAGCGGTCGTGCTGGTCCGAGACCTGGTCGGGAGGGCAGTAGCGGGGGCCTTCGGGCAGGAGTTCCACCACCCGCTCCAGGAGTTCGGGGCACCCCTCCCCGGTCAGGGCCGAGATGATGAACCCCTCCCGGAAGTCCCCCAGGCGGCGGTAGGCCTCCACCCGCTCGTCCCGCCAGCGCAGGTCCAGGAGGTCCCCTTTGTTCATCACCAGGATGGCCGGGGCCTTCGTCCGCTCCCGCAGGAACTGGGCTGCCAGTTCGTCCTCGGGGGTGGGGGGAGTGGAGATATCCACCATGAAGAGGACCAGATCCGCGTCGCCCAGGGCGGAGGCGGCCTGGTCCATCATGTACTCGCCCAGGAGGTGGCGGGGCTGGTGCAGGCCGGGCATGTCCACGAAGACGACCTGCGCGTCCGGGCGGGTGAGGATGCCCAGGAGGCGGTTGCGGGTGGTCTGGGGTTTCTCGGAGACGATGGCGACCTTCTCGCCCACGAAGCGGTTCAGGAGGGTGGACTTGCCCACGTTGGGGCGCCCGGCCAGGGCCACGAAGCCGGACCGGTGCCCCTCGGGCAGGGCCTCCTCCAGAGGCAAAGGGGCGGGTTCCCCCGGTAATAGGCGGTCCTCATCAAAGGCGATCTTGTCCTCGTCGTCCATGGATGTCTCCCTCTCTGGCGCTGGTGAGCCACCGATTCAAATCGGGGCTCAAGCAGGGCATCGGCCTGCGCCGACGCCGTCCCCGCAGGGGGACAGCCCATGAGGGCGGGGGCTTGGCGCGCCCTTACAGACCTCACCCCTACCTCCTGGCCCCCTTCCCCTCTCCGCACGCGGAGAGGGGAAGGGGGGATGGGGGGATGAGGTGAGGTTTGTAGGGGCGATTCATGAATCGCCCCACCATTTTCAGCCACCGATTCAAATCGGGGCTCAAGCAGGGCGTCGGCCTGCGCCGACGCCGTCCCCCCTGCGGGGGGCAGCACCCACCGTGGGCCCCTATCCGCCCAGGCGGAAGGGGCTGAAGTCGGTGTCGTAGTCGTAGTAGTCCTCCTGCTCCGCGGCCTTGAGCCAGCGCACCACGGCGTAGGTGACCGGCGTGGCCGCGACCTCCAGGCCGGTCTTGAAGAGGTAGTTGCTCACGATGACCGAGGCGAGCAGCCCCCACGGCAGGAGCCCACCGAAGGCGATGCAGACGAAGAGCAGCGTGTCCACGAACTCCCCCACCATGGTGGAACCGATGGTCCGCGTCCAGAGCCAGCGGCCCCGGGTCCAGACCTTCATCTTGGCCAGGGTGTAGGAGTTGGAGAACTCCCCGGCGAAGTAGGCGATGAGGCTGCCGGCCACGATGCGGGGCGTCACCCCCAGGATGGCCTCGTAGGCCTCCTGGTGGGGCCACTGGGGGTCCGGGGGCAGCCAGCCCACCACCGCCAGGGTCACCGCCATCAGCAGGGCGCAGCCGAAGCCGGTCCAGATGACCTCCCGCGAGCGGCGGTAGCCGTAGACCTCCGTCAGGATGTCGCCGAAGATGTAACTGATGGGGAAGAGGATGGTCCCCCCGTCAAAGGTGAAGGGCCCCAGGTCCAGGATCTTGCTGGAGGCCACGTTGCTGATGAGCAGGACGGCCACGAAGACGGCCATGACGAAGGGGAAGTAGCGGTATTCGCGGCGCGCGGGCTGCGACCGGGTCATGCCCGCTCCTCCGCACCGACCCACAGGCGGCAGAAGGCGCACAGCCCTTCGGCCGAGGTGGGCTGGCCGCACTGCCGGCAGGGCTGCAGGGCCGCGCGGGCCTCGTCCCGGAAGGCGATCTCCCCCCGCTCCCTCGCCCGCAGGAAACTCATGTAGAAGTTCCGCTTGACGCCGGGCGAGCGCTCCTCCAGTTGGTTCAGGATCTCCTTGTAGAAGAGGCTCTTGGCTCCCACGGCGTAGGGACACTCGTCGTAGATGTAGTCAATCCCCCGCACCAGGGCATAGGCGGCCATCTCCCGCTCGTACAGGGTGCAGAGGGGCTTGACCTTGCGGGCCAGGCCCGGCTGGTCGGCCGGCAGGACCGGGGCCTGCCGCTGCAGGTACCCCACGCTCCACTGGAGGACGTTCCCCAGGAGGACCGCTGCCTCGTCGTCCAGGTTGTGGCCGGTGGCGATGACGTCGTAGCCCCCATCGCGGGCGACGCGGTTCATGATGTGCCGCTTGACGAGGCCGCAGACCGAGCAGACCTTGTGCTGGCGGTGGCGGCGCGCCGCCACCTGGGGGACCGACTCCCCGTACTGCTCCGGGACCGACTCCACCCGGAGGGCTGCGCCGTGGGCCTGGGCGAAGGCTTCGGCCTTCTCGCGGGAGAGGCGGGAGTACCCCCCTTCGGCGATGCCCAGGTCAATGTAGAGGCCATCGGCCCGGTAGCCCAGGGCGAGGAGCACGTCCCAGAGGGAGAGGCTATCTTTGCCCCCCGAGACGGCCACCAGGATGCGGTCCTGGGGGCCGAACATGCGGTGCCGGCGGATGGCCTCTGCGACCTGCTCCTGCACCCACAGGGGGAAGCAGGTCTCGCAGAGGGCCAGCTTGTGCTGGCGCATGTTGATGACGGCTTCCCGTCCGCACTTGCGGCAGCGCATGGCGCTTCAGCCTCCCGAGACCACGCTGACCAGGGTGATGACATCCCCCTCGCGGAGGATGGTGTTCTCGTGGATGAGTTTCCCTTCCCGCATGGCCAGGACCGCCAGGGGGTTCAGCCCCACCTTCAGGATGGCATCGCGGACGGTCATGCCCGCCTTCACTTCCCATTCCTTGTCCCGATAGATGATCTTGACCACGGTCTCCCCCCACGTCCCAAACGTGCGGCCCGATTGTACCGCAAAAGGGGGCCTGGAGCAAGGGTGTGGGGGCGTCTTGCAGGGCCTGGCTTCTGGTTGCGAGGGGTTCGGCCGGACCTCCTCCGGCCCAGGGCAAGGCACGCCTTGCCCCTGCGGACCTCACCCACCCCTGGCCTTCGGCCACCCCTCCCTCTCCATCAGCGGATGGAGAGGGAGGGGGAGGGAGGAGGGTGAGGCCTGTAGGGGCAATTCGCGAATTGCCCCACCATTTTCAGCCACCGATTCAAATCGGGGCTCAAGCAGGGCGTCGGCCTGCGCCGACGCCGTCCCCGCAGGGGGATGGCCCGTAGGGGCGGGGCATGCCTTGCCCCTACCCCAACTTCCGCCGCCAGGCTGCCAGGGCGTTCAGGTGGCGGCGCAGGCGCAGTGCATCGCCCCGGTACACGTACCGCCGCAGGAAGTCGTAGACCCGCCACTTCAGGGGGTTGCGGCGGCGCAGGTCCAACTCCCGCCGCAACTCCACGAACTTGTCGTACCCCTCCGCCAACTCCTCCGGCGAGAGCGTGGGCAACTCCAGCACGCTCTGGCGGCTGTAGTAGGTGGGGAGCACCCGATGGGGGTCGTAGTACCCCTCCCGCACGCTGAGGTCGTACAGTTCCGTCATCGGGTAGGGGTGGAACACGGAGAACTGGAACTGGTCCGGGAAGAGTTCCCGGTTCAGGTCCACCGTCTCCTGGATCATCTCCGCCGTCTCGCCCGGGACGCCCAGCATGTTGCACGTGTAGACCCGCAGGCCGTGCTTGCGCAGCAGGCGGAAGGCGGCCCGGATCTCCTCGTTGCTCATCTGCCGCTTGAGGATCTCCCGCCGCAGGCGCTCGTCCCCCGACTCCAGCCCGATGCGCACCCCCGCGCACCCGGCGTGGGCCAGGGCCTCCACGATGGCCTCGTCCCGGATCCGCTCCACCCGCGTGTTGATCCAGAAGGGGATGCGGAACTCCGCCGCGTAGCGCTCGCAGAACTCCAGCAGCCACTCCCGGTCCAGGGTGAAGACGTCGTCCTGGAAGTTGAGGACCCGCACCGGGTAGCGCGCCTGGAGCGCGCGCACCTCGGCCAGGATGTTCTCCACCGGCCGGTAGCGGACGTACCGCCCCAGCCCCTTGTACCGCTTCTGGAGGCCCGGGTTGCAGCAGTAGGAGCACTGGTAGGGGCAGCCGCGGCCGGCCATCATGTCCACCCAGCCGTCGTTCTGGCGCAGGATCTCGTCAAAGCCGAAGAGTTCCCGGTCGGGGAAGGGGAGCGCGCCCAGGTCCTGGATGAGGGGGCGCAGGGGGTTGCGGACCACCTCGCCGTCCCGCCGTGCCCAGAAGCCAGCGACGTCCGTCCCGTCCTCGCCGGCAGCCAGGCGCTCCACCAGGTCCCGCAGGGCGTACTCCCCCTCGCCCACGCAGACGAAGTCCAGGGAGGGGTTCCGAGCCACCTCGTCCGGGACCAGGGTGGGGTGCGTCCCGCCGGAGACGGTCTTGACCTCCGGCATTTCCTCTTTGATCCAGGCTGCGCACCGCTCCACGTAGGGGTGCTGGTGGGTGGTTGAGGAGAAGCCCACCACGTCTGGCCGCAGGGCCTGGAGGTCCTGGAGGAACGCCTCCCGCGTGGGCTCGGCCTGGAGGTAGAGGAGGGCGGTCTCGTGCCCGGCCGCCCGCAGCACGCTGGAGAGGTACCCCAGGCCGTGGTAGTACTTGCGCGCCCCGTAGTGGGCCACGCCCTCAACGTCCGGATACACGAACACAATCTTCATGGCAGGCTAGCCTTGGGGCAGGTGGCGTATGGCAGATAGCGTATGGCGTATAGCGGATGGCGGATGGCAGATGACAGATGGCGTATGGCGGAGGGCAGATGGCGCACGGCGGAGGGCAAGCGATGGTGGATGGGGGTCAGGGCAGCGTTCATGGATGGAGGGTCCTCCGAAAGGCGTTGATGCTCTTGGCCAACTGCTCCCCTTCATCGTAAAGGGCCTGTTGCTCCTCTGAGGTGATGTAGCCGCGGTCCAGGGCGAGGAATCCTCCGCTCACCACCTCAAACACAGAACCGACTGCCACGTCCAGGTGGTAGTCAAAGGCTTTCGCCGTCCCCTTGGCGGAACCCTCGGCAATGTTCAGGGCAATGGAGTTTGCCGCTCGGTTGAGTTGAGAGGTGAGCCCGTAATCCTCCCTGCGGGGAAACCTGGCCGTAAGCCCATAGACCTTCGCCGCGTAGGCTCTAGCCCTGTGCCAGATCTCCAGCCCCTCAAACCGAAACGGCATCCCTCCCAACCTCCCCTACCCGCCATCCGCCATCAGCCATATGCCATCCGCCATAAGCCATCCGCTACTCTTCCGGCCGGTTCCCCTGGGAGAAGAAGGGGCGCGGCCGCCACCAGGCCCACTCCCGGCAGGTCTCACAGGGGCGCAACCCCTGGTATTCGCCCCGCACGTGGCGGCGGCGCAGTTCCTGCATCTCGGGCCCCAGCCAGGCCTTCATCACCCCGTCCTTCACGTTCCCCAGAGGGGTGTCCAGGTTGAAGTCCCGGTCGCACATCACCAGGCTGCCATCCCAGTAGATGTGGACGTGGTACCACAGGTTCGGGCAGGGCCAGCGGGGGACCGTCGGCCGGCCCTGGTCGGGGCTGAGGAGGTTGATGTCCTCCACCTGCCCAGCCCAGGTGTCAAAGGGCTTGACGCTGACCCGGTCCACCCCCGAGTCCTTCCACATGTCCACGAACTCCTGGATCTCCGCCTGGGTGGGAGCCATGTTGATGATCTGCAGGGTCACGTAGGGCGAGGTGAGCCCCAGCCGCCTCCGCTCCTCCAGGAAGTGGAGGATGTTGGCCCGCGTCCGCTCAAAGTCGGCGCGGCGGCGGATCTTCTCGTAGGTCTCCCGCGTGGCCCCGTCCAGGCAGAGGTAGATGGCCCCCAGCCCGCTCTGGAGGATCTGGCGCGCCTTCTCCTCATCCAACAGGGTGGCGTTGGTGGAGATCTCCGAGCGGATGCCCCGCTCCCGGGTGTAGCGGATCATGTCGGCGATGCGCGGGTGCAGGAGCGGCTCCCCCCAGATGTGCAGCGTCGTCGTCCGCACGTAGGGCGCGACCTCGTCCACGATGCGGCGGAAGAGATCAAAGTCCATGAACCCCTTGGGGCGGACCTGCTCGCCGCGCCCCGTGGGGCACATGATGCACTGCAAGTTGCAGACGTTGGTGGACTCCAGGTACATCCGGTCTGGGCGGGTCCAGGGGCGGGTCTGGCCGGTCTTGTAAGCCACCCAGCGGGGGAACAGTTTGGTCTTATCCCACATCTGGCGGCCCCGGACCCAGAGGGTGGCTAGTTCCATACGTGCGCTCCTGTGAGGGCCTGACGTGCCTGTCGGAAGCGGCGGAAGAGGCCCAGGCGCAGGGCCACCCGCCCCAGGAGGCGCAGGGGCGTCCAGCGGGAGGCCCGCCACAGCCAGCGGCCCCACGGTTCGCCGAAGGCCCGCAGGTACGCCCGCCGCGCCTTGGCCTCGGTGAAGCGGCGGCGGGCCTCTATGGCCAGGCGGCTCAGCCGCTCGTCCCCCACCTCGGACACGTTGAGGAAGGGGGCGATCTCCGACAGGTAACTGTTGTAGTAATAGGCCCGGGTGAAATCGCCGGTGTAGCGGATTTCCGGCCGCCGGCGGACAAGTTCCTGCCACAGGCGCGTCCCCGGGAAGGGGGTGGCGATGCTAAACATGGCCTCCGTGAGGGGCAGGCTCTCGGCGAAGGCGATGGTCTGTTCCATCGTCTCCTCCGTGTCGCCTGGCAGGCCCAGCATGAAGTACCCCTTGCTGGCGATGCCCGCTGCCTCCGTCCACTCCACGGCCTGGCGCACCTGATCCAGGTTGATGTGCTTGGCCGTGGCCGCCAGGATCTCGGGGTTCCCCGACTCAATGCCGTAGTGGATCTCCCGGCAGCCGGCCTGGTACATCAACCGCAGGAGGTCCGGCGTGACCCGGTCCACCCGGGCCAGGCACTGCCAGCGGATGTCCAGCCCCTCCCGCAGGAAGGCTTCCATCATCTCCCGCAGGCGGCGGGCATCCAGGGTGAAGAGGTCGTCAATGAAGTAGATGTGGCGCACCCCGTAGCGCTCCACGATCTCCTTGAGTTCCGCCACCACGTTCTGAGGGCTGCGGCGGCGGTAGGTGCGCCCGAAGATCTCCTTGAAGCAGAAGGAACAGTGGTAGGGGCAGCCGCGGCTCGTCAGGACGGTCATCATCGGCTGGCCGTCGGGCGTGCGCAGGCCGTAGGCCTCCCAGGCGTAGAGATGCCGCGCCGGGAAGGGGAGCGCGTCCAGGTCCTTGATGAGGGGGCGGGGTGGGTTGGCGACGACCTCCCCATCCACCTTGTAGTAGAGGCCGGGGATGGCCTCCAGCCCCTTCCCTCCCGCCTCCAGGGCACGGACCAGGTCCAGCAGGGTCTCTTCCCCCTCCCCGTAGACCAGGTAGTCAAAGTGGGGGTTCTTTAATGTTTCCTCGGGCAGGGTGGTGGCGTGGGGCCCGCCAACGACGATGGGCACCCCCAGCCGCTCCTTGAGGAGGGGTGCGGCCTCCTCCAGGCTGTGGTGCGAGGTGGTCATGGAGGTCATCCCCACCAGGTCCGGCCCGAAGGCGACGACCTCCTCTACCTCCTGGGCCACCGGCACCTCCGGCCGCAGGCCGAAGTCGTGGATGCGGACCTCGTGGCCCTCCCGCTCCAGGCACGCGGCCAGGTACCCCAGCCCGAGGGGCGGGTAACTGGTGCGCATCTGGTTCCATTTGGGGCTGATGAGGGAGATCTTCATACGGACAGTGTACCCCGATGAGGTGAAAATTTCATGAACAAGGACTGGCCCCCCAGTGACAATTTGTTCAACCCACTGCCACCTCCACCTCTTGGAAGACGCGGCGCGGGAACGCCTCCGTCAGGACGGGGGCGAAGGCCCTCGCCTCGGCGTCGTACTGCCACCGCGTGACCTCCAAGTGGCCCTCGTCCACGTGGATGACGAAGTAGTTGTTCCGGCCGCGGTCGTTGCCCTTGCCCCGGGTGGAAGTGGCTGTGCCGGCCTGGAGGAGGAGCAGGCCGCCCTCCGTCCGGTGGACGTAGGCCCGGTGCGAGTGGCCCGTGAGGACCAAGTCCACCCCCCAGCGGTCAAAGGTCCGCAGGAGGTCTGCCGCCCCGCGGATGGGCCGCTGCAGGGACCCCGGCACGGGCAGGAAGTGGTGGTGGACCACGATGGCCGTGGCCTGGCCTGGCCGCCGCCCCTGGACGAGGCGGGCAGCGCGGGCCAGTTGCGCAGGGTCCAGCCACCCGTTTTCCGTCGTCGTCCCCCGCGCCGAGCAGAGGCCCACCACCAGGAGCCCCTCGTCCTCGTAGACCGGGTCCGTCTCCTCCGAGATGTAGCGGCGGTAGCGGTCCAGGGGCCGGCGCAACCGCTCCCACAGGTTGAGGAGGGGGATGTCGTGGTTCCCCGGCACCACGAGGAGCGGCCGAGGCAGGGCGTCCAGCCACTGGCGCGCGGCCAGGAACTGCCGGTGGAAGGCGCGCTGGGTGAGGTCCCCGGAGACGACCACCAGGTCGGGGGCCAGCGCGTGGGCCTCCTCCACGATGCGCTCGGCCAGGCCAGGGCGCATGGCCCAGCCGAAGAAGTGGGTGTCGCTCAGGTGCAGGATGACCTTGTGGCTCATCGTTCCCGGCCTTTCCCCAGGGTGTGGCCCGCGGCCTCCAGGGCCACGGAGAGGGCGGTGGGCGGGTGCAGGAGCATGTTGGCGTAGGCGGCGTTGGCCATAGGGCAGGCGCACTCCCCCCGGGCGATGGACCGGCGCAGGTCCGCCAGGCGGCCATCTGGGGCAAACCAGATGCGCTGCAGGTCGTAGCCGACCTCCCGCAGGTTTCCCACCGGCTCGGCCCGCACGCAGCAGGTCCAGACGTCGCCGTTCGGCGCGAACTGGGCCGAGGCCCAGCCGGCGTAGCAGGGGATGACCTGCCGTCCCTGCTCCAGGGTCGCCGCGGCCAGGCCGTAGTACCGGCGGCGGAAGGCCTGGGTGAGCGCGGCGATGCCCCGGGCGCGGGTTCCGTGCGCCTCCCGCGCCAGGAAGTCGGCCACGGGGCGGTAGGCCTCCGGCGACGGGGTGATGTCCCAGCCCACCGTGCCCAGTTCCACCCGCTCCTCCGCCACCTCGGTGATGTAGGAATCCGGCTCCAGGGCCTGCAGCCCCTGGTAGACCTCCCGAAAGCGCCCGATGTTCTCCCGTGAGAGGACGGTGTGGATGCTGAGGACCAGGTTTGGAAGACGGGCTTGGAGGGCCTTCAGGCCCTGCCAAGTGCGCAGGGCCCGCTCCCAGTTGCCGGGCACGCCCCGGATGCGGTCGTGCTCCTCACCCACGCCGTCCAGGGAGAGGTTGAGGCCGATCTGGGACCCGGGGGCGGCGCGGCAGATGGCCTCGGTGCCGGAAAGGACCTGCTCCGTGAGGAGGCCGTTGGTGGGGATGGTGATGAGGAGCGGGCGGCAATGGATGTAAGCCGCCTCGGCCAGACGGGGCAGGTCCCGCCGCAGGAACGGCTCGCCGCCAGTGAAGGTGAGGTAGACCAGGTTGCGGCCCAGGCTGGCGAAGGCTCGGCCCCACTCCTCCGCGGTGAGTTCTTCGCTCTCCTTCTGCCAGACGCCGCAGGTCCGGCAGCGGGAGTTACAGCGGTAACTGACGCTCACGACCACGCTGAAGGGGAGCGCCCCCGGCCTTCCCCACCGCCGGAAGGCCCAGTAGAGGGGGAGTCTGGGGAGCAGCCGCCACATCTCACGCCCCTCTCGGCTGGGAGGAGGTATCCCCCGCAGCCTCCGCCGGGCGGAAGGTGCAGCGCCCGTCCAAGTGGGGGATGGACTCGGTCTGCACCACTGGCTGCCCGAGGAGCCCGGAGATGAAGGCCACGTCCATCTGGCAGAGCGCGGGGTAGGTTTGGGGGAGGGGGTGGTAGGGACAGTTGTAACAATGGAGGACTGGCCCCTCTTCCCCCTCGTGCCACTGGGCCAGGTGGCCCTGGCGGGAGAGGTAGGCGGCCGCTTCCCGGAGGCGCTGCTCCAGGGGGGCATTGGCCAGGCCCTCAGCCAGGGCGGCCGCGCGCCGGGCCGCCGCCCCTAGCAGCCACGGCTGCAGCCCTTCGTCCCCCCAAAGGGCACGCGCCTCTTCCAGGATGGCGGCCAGAAGGGAGCGGTAGTCCAGCCGGACCGACCCCCTTTCCGGCAAGGCCAGGGCGTAGAGGTGCCGGGGCCTCCCCACCTGGCCCAAGCGGGCCTGGCCTGCCCGCGCCACGACGCCCTCCGCTTCCAGCCCTTGCAGGTGGTAGCGGACC
>Ga0123519_10010314_pt1 | contig 13933 bp, 11 predicted proteins | sample YelNatPaOPRAMG02_FD_87396 | JGI IMG/M metagenome (GOLD analysis project Ga0123519, IMG submission 87396) | Hot spring microbial communities from Yellowstone National Park - Yellowstone National Park OP-RAMG-02 (version 2) | ecosystem: Environmental > Aquatic > Thermal springs > Hot (42-90C) ...
GAAAGCCAGCGTCTTGAGGGCATCGGCATAAGGGGATCGGATAAGCTCGCGCTGGCCCGTCGCGACCGCCTCCACGAAGGCGTTATCCTCCAGCTCAAAGATGTTCGGCTCTCCGGCGATGCGCTCCTCCTCAATGGCCGACTTGCGGATGACCACGCTGTGTTCCCAGCCCGTGAAGGTCACATAATGCTTCAGCCCGGCGATAGTCAAATGCACCCCGCCTCCGGCGCGGCTGGCGCAGGAGCTCATCAAGTTGCCCACGGCGCCGTTCACAAAGCGGATGGCCACCGTGCTGGCATCCTCCACATCATAGTCGGGCAAATCCCTCACGAACCCTCTCGCTCCTTGGGCGCAGACGATCTCGGGCTCGCCGACGATATAGCGCACTAGATCAAAAGTATGCGTCGTCTGCTCGACGATCTGCCCGCCCGATTGGGCCTTCACCCGCCACCAGTGCACCCCCGGCGTACCTCCGATCCACCCCCCATGGACGAGCACCACCGCATCGTTGGCCAAAAGCTCCCTGGTCCGGTTCACCCCCCGGCGATAGCGGTTCATATAGCCCACGGCGACAAGGCTTCCCGCCCGCTCTACCGCCTCAAGGATGCGCCGGGCCGTATCTATGGAGTTGCTGATCGGCTTCTCCACGAGGAAGGGGATCCGGCGTTCCAACAAGGCCATCTCTGCCGGCCCATGGGCAAAGGGAGGTAAACAGACCCAGACGGCATCGGGCTTGGCCCTATCCAACATCTCCTCAACGCCCGCATACGCGGTGCCGCCATATTGCCCGACGAAGGCCTCGGCGCGCTCGCTCAAGACGTCGTAAGCGCCCACGAAAGAGACGTCGCCACGCTTGGCCAGCGCGCTCGCGTGGCTTTTGGCAATTCCCCCCGTGCCGATGAACGCTACCCGCATGAATAGCTCCTCCTTAATTTGCTTTTCAGCCCTTAACCAAGCTCAAGGCCTGCTTCAAGGATTCGTTCGTCTCCATCGTCGGGCTATATTCCAAGCCCACGTAGCCGTTATATCCTGTGGCATCAATAGCCCTGAAGATAGCCCGGTAATCCTGCTCGCCGCCCACCAGCTCGTGGCGACCCGGCACACCCGCCGTATGGAAATGGCCGATGTATTGAATGTAGGCCGTCAGGTTGTTGATGAGATTGCCCTCCATGATCTGCTGGTGATAGAGATCCATCAGGATCTTGACCGCCGGCGAACCGACCTCCTGGACGATGTCTACCGCCTGCGCCATGCGCGTCAACCAGTAGCCATGATGATCTACAAGGGTATTCAAAGGCTCTATGACCAGGGTCAAGCCGTTGTCTTCGGCCACGGGGGCCACGGCCGCGATGTGGCGCACCACACGGCGGCGCGTCATCTCGTACGTCTCATCATCATAGACGTTGCCGATGGTGGCGATGATCGTCTTGCAGCCCAACTCCTTGGCCACGAAGGCGGTCTCTTTCATTCCCTTGACCAACTCGGCCTCAAAAGCGCGCCGGATGAAGGCGAAGTTGGGCTCCATACACATCGCCGCGACCGGGATCCCATGTCGCGTCGCAGCCTCTCTCATCTTGGGGATATCCTTGTTCTTCCATCCCCAAAACTCAAAGGCCGGGAATCCCAAGGCCGCAACCCGGGCGATGCGCTCCTCATAGGGTAGATCACGCCAGAACATCTCAATGCAAACGGACAGCTTGATCATCCTGCTCCTTTCCACTGTAGTTGCAACGAGGGCCTATCTGCAAACTCCCGTCGCCTAGGGCCTCGTGCCTGTTTTATCGCATGGTACGCGTGCCCTCGGGAAAACGACGCCCACAAGGGGCCAGGGTGTTGCTCTACACACACGGCCTAGACCTGCGCGGCCGATTCGCGGTCAAGATAGAGCACGGCGTGGGGATGACGGCGCATGATCGTGGCCGGACAAGCGGTGGAGATGGGATCCTTTAGGGTCTTGCGCACGGCCACCGTCTTGGTCGGACCGGGCACGATACAATAGATCCGCTGCGCCGCCATAAGCGCGGGCATGGTCAAGGAGATGGCCTGCCTGGGGACCTCCTCAATGGAGGCGAAAGCCCCATCGTGCACCTGTTGCATACGGCAGACCTCATCCAAGGTCACCACCTTGACCACCTTGGGATCGTTAAAATCGGCCACCGGGGGATCATTGAAGGCCATATGCCCGTTCTCACCGATGCCCGCACAGACGATATCCACGGGGCATTCCGCGAGCAGGCGCGCGTAGCGCTCGCACTCGGCTTCGGCATCTGTGGCGCTGCCGTTGATGTACTCCACGCGGCCGGGCTTGACGCGTTCAAAGAGGCGTGTCCGCAGGAAATGCCCAAAACGCTGGGGGGCCTCCTCCGCGAGGCCAAGGTATTCATCCATATGAAAGGCCTCGACCCGGCTCCAGTCTATCCCCGGAGCCACACCCAAAGCGGCCAGGAACTCGTTCTGCGATGGCGCAGCAGCAAAGACGATGCGCACCCGTTTTTGCTCGCGGATGAGCTGACGAATCCGCTCGGCGACATCAAAAGCCGCAGCCTCGCCCATCTCAGCCCTGGAAGCATAAACCTGAACGTTCAGTTGCTCGACCTGAAAACTCCTCATAGGTACAGGGCGAACCATCATCCCACCTTCCCAAACATAAATGGCGAACGTACCGCCCTACACTTTGGGGCGCGCTTCCTTGATGAGCCCGAATTTGACCAATAATGCCAACACGGCATTGTTGGCCAGTAGCCCAATGGAAGCCATGCAAACGAAAACCAGAGGCAACCCCAGGGCGAAGCTGATCACGATGAGCAGCAGATGGAACGTGACCATGAAAAACGAAAAGAACGGGCTGGCCAAGACCAAGAAGGCCGCATTGCGCCAGGCCAGAAGCATCTTGGTCTCCTTCTGCTCGATGAGCATCGGCCAAAAGTACATTTGCATCGTCAGCCAGAAGGCCAGCACCGCCAACCAAAACCCGCCCACGAAGGCCACCCATAGGCCCTTGAAATTGGACGAATAGAACAGCAGGTTGGTATAGATGATGATCACAAAGAGGATGTTGGCGAAGAACCAAAGCAGACTGCGCCACCAGAACAGCTTCATCCCATCCATGAAATCGCTGAAGTGAAAGGTCTTGCCATGGGCCACGCGGTTGGTCACATAGTACATGCCGGCCGCGGTGATCGGGAAAAGGATGATCGTCATGGAGGCCAGAAGCCATACCAAGTTGACGATCGCCAAGGAGTACAGCTCCTCCCAGATATCCTTGAGCGTCTGCCAGAATACGCTCATCGCTTCTTTAATCATCATCGTGCACCACCCTCAGACGCGGTAAATCCACAGAGATATTGTAGCCCGGAAGCAAATCGCTGTAAAGCCGATAGCTTGCGAAAAAAAATCATCCCCGAACGATGCGTTCCACCGCCCTCAACGCCACGTGAACGTCTTCAACGGTCGTAAAAGGGCCCGGTGCGAAGCGCACCGTTCCTTCAGGGAATGTGCCTATCGTGCGGTGCGCGGCCGGCGCGCAGTGCAAGCCCACCCGACAAAGGACGCCGTACTCATCGTCCAAGCGCATCCCCAACTCGGACACGGGCCATCCAGCGGCGGTGAACGAGACCACGGCCACCCGCCTCTCCGGATCCGCCGGGCCATACACCGTGATACCGGGTACAGACCTTAAACCGTCCAGCAACTGGCTTGTCAGCATCACTTCATGAGCGCGAATCGCCTCTATGCCCCGCTCGCAGATAAATCGCACTCCTGCGCCCAGCCCGGCGATCCCTACGCCGTTGGGTGTGCCGCTTTCGTACTTATCGGGCAAAAAATCGGGTTGTATCTCGTATTCCGACCGACTTCCCGTGCCCCCATGCACCAAAGGCTCTATCAGGGCCTCATCCACCCTTTCGCCGATGATCAAGCCCCCCGTCCCAGGGGGACCCATCAGCCCTTTATGCCCTGCAAAAGCCAAGAGATCGATGCCCAGATCTCGCATATCTATGGGGATGACGCCCGCTGATTGCGCTGCATCCACCAGGAGCAGTGCCCCGACGGCGTGGGCAATCCGCGCGACCTCCGCCACAGGCAAGAGGGTGCCCACCACATTGCTGGCGTGATTGATCACCACCAACCGCGTGCCCGGCGTTACGGCCTGCTGAACGGCCAGCGGATCCAACGAGCCGTCCCCAGCACACCGCACGACGGTGAGGCGCACCCCCCGGCCCTCAAGGGCGCGCAAAGGGCGCATGACGGCGTTATGCTCCATGCTCGTGGTCACCACATGATCGCCGGGGCGCAAAAGGCCGAACAAGACCAGGTTGATAGCGTACGTGGCGCCAGGCGTGAATACCACCCGCAAGGGATCGGGGACATTGAAAAGCTCGGCTAACGCCTCGCGCGTATCATACACGATCCGGCCGGCCTCAATGGACAGACGGTGGCCGGAACGCACGGGATTCCCCCCCGCCGATTCCAAATAGGCGCTCATCGCCCGTATGACTTCGGGCGGCTTGGGCCACGAGGTAGCAGCGTTATCCAGATAGATCATCCGCCCTCCACCGCCAGTCGCCTGTGCGCTTTGGCTATCTCAGGCTCCGTGATGCGTAGTTGCGCTTCATTCAGCCGCCGGTATAGCCCGTCGCGGGCCATCAATTCCTCGTGCGTGCCCATTTCGGCGATGCGTTTGCCCTCAAGCACCACGATCAGGTCGGCGCTGCGAATGGTTGAAAGGCGGTGGGCGATGATGATCGTGGTCCTCCCTACCATCAGCCGCTCCAAGGCCTCCTGGATCAGCAACTCCGTCTCCGTATCCACCGAGGAGGTGGCCTCGTCCAAGATCAGGATGGGCGCATCCTTCAGCACCGCCCGCGCGATGGAGATGCGCTGCTTCTGGCCGCCCGATAGCTTCACCCCGCGTTCGCCGATGAGCGTATCGTAACCGTTGGGCAGCTTCATGATGAACTCGTGAGCGTTAGCGACCTGCGCCGCATGGATCATCTCCTCCTCAGTCGCATCGGGGCGCCCGAAGAGGATGTTCTCGCGCACGGTACCATGGAAGAGGAACACATCCTGCAGGACGATGCTCACCTGCCGCCGCAAACTCTTGAGCGTCAACTCGCGAACGTCATAACCATCTAGGGTGAGCGATCCCTCACACACGTCATAGAAGCGAGGGATGAGGCTCACCAGGGTTGTCTTCCCCACGCCGGTAGGCCCCACCAAGGCCACGACCGAGTTGCGCGGGATATCCAAGTTAATGTGCTCCAACACGTTTTGCCCCGGAACATACCAGAAGGTCACGTCACGGAAAGAGATAAAGCCCTGCGCTCTACCCGGCAGTTCAATGGCCGTAGGGCTATCGCTGACCTCCGGCTGCTCAGCTAAAAGTTCCGCGATGCGGTCGGCCCCTGCCAGAGCTTCCTGCACTTGCTCCCAGGTGCCACTCAAGGCCCGTACGGGTTGGTAGAACATGTCCAGATAGAGAAAGAAAGCCACCAAATCCTCAATAGACAACACCTGTTGGAACGCCAACTTGCCACCGAAATAGATGACCACAATGGTCCCCAGCGACGAAGCGAGCTCCACAAAGGGCTCAAAGATGGCCATCAGCCGCAACGCCTTGAGGAGCGAGTCGCGATAGCGTTGAATATGTTTGCTGATGCGCGCTGCCTCAGCCTCCTCTCGGGTGAAAGCCTTGATCTCCCTGATACCCGAGAGGTTTTCGTTCAGCGTGGCGTTCAGATCGGCCAACTCCTTCTGGCGCTGGCGAAAGGCAGGGCGAACATATTTGGCAAAGCTGCGCATGGCGAGCACAATCAGGGGGGTGGGAATCATCGTCAAAAGCATCAACCGCCAACTCATGCTGAGCAACACGGCGCTAACGCCGATGAGCATCAACGCATTGACCAGCACGCTGGGTATGGCATGGGCGATGAGCTGCTCAAAGCGATCGGAGTCGTTCACCATGCGCGACATCAACTGCCCCGTCTGCTGATCCTCATAGAAACGCAGCGAGAGGCGCTGCAGGTGCTCATAGATCTGCTGCCGCACATCGCTCACCACCCCCCAGCCGGCGACATGGGCCGCATAGCTGCTGGCGAAACGCAAGGCCGCTCGCACCAAATAGACCCCCAGCAACAGCATGGCCATCCTGCCGACAAAGCCCAGAAGGGCCGGATCGCTTGGCCCGCCGCTGACGGCGGCCACGAGCTGCCTGACGACCCAGGGCGTCACCAACTGCAAGCCCACCAAAGCGATCATGCTCAACGTGGCCACGACGAGAGCCGGGATATAGTACCTTGTGTACGCGAACACGAATCTCAGGCTTTTCAAGTCATCCTCCCCAACTTGGACTCAAGTCCAGGGTTATATGAGCGGATAGGGCACATTGCGCCAATTGCGCCGGGGCAAAGGGAAGGTGCCCTGCCGTATGCGAACCGCCAGACGGCGCTTCAGGGCCTCCACCTCCGCCGTGCTAATGAGCTGGGAAAGCGCCGCACATAAGGGGGACCCCTCCGACTCCAAAACGTCGCGCAGGTGCTCCAGATCCACGAGACAATCGGAGGGAATGGGCTCGCCGGCATACTCCCAGATCACCGTGCGCAGCTTGTGCTCGGCATGAAAGGTCAGCCCATGGTCGATGGCCCAGATGCGTCCCTCGGTGCCTTTGAGGATATGTCCTCCCTTCCGATCGGCGTTGTTCACCACGTCATCAAAGAGGGCGAGGCGCTGAAAAGCTCGTCTGTATTCTGGCCGATCGCGCAGGGTGAAATAGTGCTCCTCCTGCTCAACGGCGACGAAAAGCTGCACCGACCCAAGGCCATAGGGGCCCTCGCGGAGGACAACGGGCGGGATATCGGGCCAACCCAGGTGGCGGCTCAGAAGGTAGGTGGCCACCTCGCGCCGGCAAAGCGTTCCTGCCGGAAAGTCCCACAGTGGCCGCTCGCCGCGTGAGGGCTTGTAGACGGCCAGTGCCTCGCTCCCGCCACCGCGCACCGTCACCAGGAAGGTGTAATTGGACCCCCAAGGCACCAGGCCGTGAACGACGACCTCCCCTTCGGCCAGAAGGGTCACCTCCGGCTTCGCCTCAAGCAATGGAACCTTGAAAAGTGGATCTGAAAGGCTCAATCGTTCGTCGCTTTCTGGCCATGTCCGTTGCCGCGAGGGCAGAAATGGCCTTCGGGGTCAATGGGCTGCTGACACAGAGGACAGATGGGGCGCCCCTTAGCCACGACCTCCTTAGCTTGGCGACTTAAGGCCCGCATCTGCCCCAAAGTGGCCCAAAAACGCGCTAGTGCAGCTTCCTTGCCCTCTTCGAGCAAGGCCTCCTGAACGACCAAGACCATCCTATCGGAGCTTTGATCGAAAGCCAACCCCATCTGGCCCACCACGAAGGCCACCTCGGCCGGTTCTTGCAGGGCCATATCCTCTTCCGGCGGCTCTTCCTTGGAGGATATGGGACGCACCTCGCGTTGCTCCATCTCCCTGAATAGCTCATCAATGGCCCGCGCCAGAGCATAGACCTGCTCTTTTTCCAGACGAAGGCTGATCGTCTTGGTCTCGTCGCTGGCCTGAAGCAAAAAGACCCGCCGCCCGGGCCGGCCTATCGCCCCTACGGTGATGCGTAAGACGGGATTAAACTCGTAAAACTCGGCTGCCATAACGCGATCCTTTGCCTATCAAAGGCCACAACCTACGATAAACGGCTCATCCGGATATCCTGGCGATAATATAGCCTGAGAGGGAGCCCACGTCAATAATCCTATCTTTGACAGGGATCGGCACAGCCCATAGAATGTGGCTGATCACCGCTGAAAGGATATAGAATGGGCTATATCTATGCTGTTCGCGGTTGGCTGGAACTAAGCTGGCCCGACGCCGAGTTCGAAGGAGTGGATGAGTCGCCTGAGGAGCACGCGGCCAAGGTACAGCGCGTGCGCGAGTTCCTGACCACAGACCTGCCGCCGGAGAAGCTGTTAGATCCTTCCGTTCCTGCCCAGGAGCGCTACAAGGCCGGCTGGGGCTTCCCCCAGCATGACCTGAACGGTACAGAATACGTTTTCTTCGCCGCCGACGTGGAGGAGCCGGACGTCGTCCTCGCCCTGATCCGCGAGGTGCTCAAGATAGATCCTTTCGCCGACGGCTACTTCTCCATAGAAGGGGAAGATGGAGAACAATATCGCCAGTGGCTCATCAAGAGCGGCAAGATCTATGCCCGGCGAGCGCTCTTCCCCGACTTTGATAGCGAGGGCACGCCGGCAGGCTACTACCCCTTGCCCGCTTCCTCGTAGGCTTTCTCCGCCAAGAAGCGCACTGCCTCAATCGCTGCCGCTGCGCCACTGCCCGCAGCGATAACCACCTGGCGAAAGTAGGGATCCTGGACGTCGCCGGCGGCAAAGACGCCGGGCACGCTGGTGTGCTGGCGCTTGTCGGTGATGATGTACCCGTTCTCGTCCAAGGCCAACTGTCCCTTGAAGAGTTGCGTGTTGGGGATCAGGCCGATATAGACGAAAAGACCATCGCAGGGGATGACGCTCTGCTCCCCCGATTGCACGTTGCGCACGCGCACGCCAGTGACCACGTCCTCGCCGAGGATCTCCTCCACCACCGTGTTCCAGATAAAGCGCATCTTGGGGTTGGCCATGGCGCGCTTCTGCAGGATGGGCGTGGCCCGCAACTGGTCGCGGCGGTGAACGATGAGCACCTCACTGGCGAAGCGCGTCAGATAAAGCCCCTCGTCTAACGCGCTATCCCCTCCCCCGACGACCACGACCCGCTTATCCTTGTAGAAATAGCCGTCACAGGTGGCGCAGAAGGAGACCCCCCGGCCGATGAACTTGCTCTCGCCGGGGACTCCCAACCTGCGCGGGGAGGTGCCCGTGCAGATGATCAGCGCCTTGGCCCGATAGGTGGCCCCATAGGTCTTGAGGAGGAAGGGATAGACGCCGAGGTCCACCGAGGTCACCTCCTCAAAGGCGGTCTCCGCCCCGAAGCGGGCGGCCTGGGCGGCCATCTGCTCGGCCAGGGCCATCCCCCCGATGCCCTCGGGGAAGCCGGGGTAATTCTCCATCTCGCTGGTCGTCGCCGCCTGCCCGCCGAAAGCCTGCCCGATGAGGATCAGCGGCTTGACCTCCGCCCGCCCGGCATAGATGCCCGCGGTCATCCCCGCCGGCCCGCCGCCGATGATGATCAACTCGCGCTCGATGACCTCCTCCTGCTTCTCGGCCTCCGGCTTAGCCAGCTTGCTCAGGTCCAAGGAAAGCGTGATACCAGCCATCTCTAACCTCCAGGATTCCAAGCTCCAGCATGCGTCAGAGCCACCTTCAGGACCATTGTACATCCCGACACAGGCAAAGGCAAACTGCGCTGCTCCCTCGCCCGGAATCGGGTAAGGGCCGCTTCATCCTTCCGCCTTCATCCTTCATCCTCTCTCACTAGATAAGGCCGGCAAAGGGAGCACATCTTAGGGGTGGGACGAAAACGAAAGACGACGGGTTGAAAGCGAAAAGCACGAAAAGGAGAATCGCATAAGAGCCAGTGGGCGCGGCATCTTGCCGCGAAAGGCCGCTTGCGCGCCAGGATGGCGCGGCCGCGCTTGAGACGGTAGGGTAGCAGCAGTTCCAAATAGGACCTAACGGCTGTGTGGTGGTATTGTCATGGTCATGCAAAGAACGGCGGGAACAAACGGTATCCCATGCGCGACGCCGCGTTGGGGGCCTTCCGTGTCTTCTTCATGCAGTACCCCTCATTTCTGGCATACCAGCGTCACATGCAGCAGACCAAAGGCCATCACAACGCCGAGGGCCTCTTTGGGGTGAAGCGCATTCCTACGGATTCACCAATCCGCTCAGCGCCTACGGCAGGGCGTTTCCAAAGTCGCTTGACAAAGGCGGCTTGGCACGCCGGCATCGTTGCCGGCCTTCGGTCTGGTGCAGCCCTCTGCCGCCTGGAAGGCAGCGTGCCGGACCTTGGAAAGGCCCTGGCGCCTACGGGCAGCACTCGGCACGCGTCGCACCTTTTTCGACGACCTACGCGCCCTGACGCGCTCCTCCTTCTACGAAAGCCGGGAGCACCTCCTAACGTTCATGCTCGAGGCCCTGGAGCTCGCGCCCGAGTGACCCGCCCATGCCATATTTGGAATTGCTGCAGAGGATAGCCCTTGCGTCAATTTGGCGTCAATTTTCGACGCTAATGAAATGTTAACCTGATCGTTACCTCATTGTAACCTGGGTGTGCTATAGTAAGTCAGAGGATTGTCAGGTAACTGTGAGTCAATTGTCATACAAAGAGATATAAAACATGCTACAATAGGCGCAAAAAGGTCTCGCCCTCACCCAAGGTTTCTCAGAACCGCAGCTTCATGCGTCTCTCTGGCCCCACTGGGACGTACAATTAGGAGGCAATCATGGCCAAGCAACATGGATTCCTGACGCGCTGGGTCTCGGTCTTAATTACGGCCTTGCCGAATTCTTTGCCTATAGCCCCGCCTCCTGAATGGAAACCACCTTTTTGGAGGAGAAATCCAAAGCTCTTTCATCCTCGGTTTGCCCGCTTTGGCTTCCATCTTCTTGCTGGCGCGATCCAGTACACTAAGCGTCCGGATCTGTTTGCGTAACGTTTTAAGTGCAAGTTCTACCTTACGCCACCGAATCTGAAAGGAAACCAAATATGAAAAAGATCATGCTGAGGCTTACGATTACATTCGTCTTTGCAGGATTAATCGCTCTCAACAGCAACTTGATCGCGGTTTCACAGACTAACCAATGCCCTACGGCGCGGCTAAGCGCCTCGCCAACTACCATCGCGCCCCAAGGGACAGTACACTTCAACGCGTGCAGCTCCTCCGATCCGGATGGCTCGGTGGTGTCCTACTGGTTCGACTATGGCGATGGTTTTGACAGCGGCTGGACCTCCTCCTGTACCGATGACTGGAGCTACACCGATGCCGGAACATATTATGCCAAGGTCAAGGTTAGGGACAACGCCGGATGTATAAGCGCCTGGAGCAGTTCTGTCCAGATTAGTGTGGCGTCGGCGTCACCCGTGCCAGACCTCGTATCCGTTTCGGGAATCCCCTCGAGCGTACAGAGTGGGAACAGCTTCACTGTGCAAATCACTGCTGAGAATGACGGTGGCGCTTCCCAGGAAGGCGCGATCAACGCCTCAGTCCTCTATGGCGACGGTTCCGACGATGTCACGGTTGACAACGCTTCGGCGTCGTGGGCTAATGTGCTCAAAGTCCTCAGGCCAGGTCAGGGGCCCATCTGGAACCGGAACTGCCAGCAAATGTCAGGAGGTGCCCTTGATAACTTGGTTGAGGCAGTGGACACCAACTGGACTCAGGGTGAGAGCCACGTCCTGTCCTTTCGTGTCACCCCCAGCAAGCCGGGTACGTTGTGGGTGCGGGTCCGTACTACGATGAAAGGGGCCGGCAGTTGCGAGTATTACAACGATTATTCGGTAAGCGGAGGCTCTACCGACACAGATCAGCAAGGCTGGCAGGTCGTGCGGTTCAGCATTACAGTTACTCCGCGCCCCTTGACCCTGGACGGGTATGAGCTATCGCCAAGTCGTCCTAGCATATACCCTGGGCAGAGCTTTACCGCTCGCTACTACATCAACAATCCCAACAGCGTGAACCAGACCATCTATCTGTTGGCTCGGTCGCGTACGCCCGGAGGGCATTATGAGTTTCTAGAGACAAGCATTGGCTCAGGCGTCTACGCAGTACCGGTGACGGTTGTCCCTGGCTCTGCCTGGTACAGCAGATCTGCCGCGCTTTACTATGGCGCGCCACCAGGAACTGGTTACGGATTCACTTGGTTCATCAGTCCGACGCCTAACTGGGCTGACTACATAGATTTTGAAAACAATTGGAACGCTTTCGATGTCTTGAACCACGCCCCAGTGCTCTCGGACGGGATCGTGGACCCGCAATCAGGGACATGTGCTGACAACTACACATTCGTAGTGAAGTACACCGACAGTGATGGACACAGCGCCCGTGAGAGCAAGCTATACGTGGAAAACTCCTCAGGAACGCCGATTTCAGGTTCGCCCTTTGACATGGCACCATCCGTGGGCAGCGATCCCCGCCTAGGGCAATGGTACGAGGTCATACTCAGCGGCTTCTCCCAAGAGGGGACGTACCGTTACTGCTTCTCTTTCAGTGATGGCAGTGCCACAGCTAGGTTCCCAGCCAGTGGCTATCGAACCTTTACTATAGCTGGCCGGACGCCAACACCCTCCAGCTCACCAACGGCTTCACGCACGGCTACGCAGACGCGGACGCCCACTCCCACATCTACGGGCACCGTGACCCCTACGCGGACGCCAACGCCCTCCAGCACACCAACCAGCCCCTGCGCCACGCCGGGCATGCCGAGCCTGCTGGCCCCGGCCAACGGGAGCACGACGAGCAACAACCGCCCGACCTTCAGCTGGAACGCGGCGAGCAACGCCAACGCGTATCAGCTCCAGGTGGACAACAACGCCGACTTCTCCAGCCCGGAAGTCAACGCGACCACCTCGGGCACGAGCCACACCCCTGCCTCGGCGCTGAGCCCCGGCACCTACTGGTGGCGGGTGCGGGGACATAACACCACTTCGGGGTGCGACGTCTGGGGGCCCTGGAGCGGCGTCTGGTCGGTGACTGTTAGCGGAGCTGGTGGCATGTGTAACCCGGACTGGGACCTGGCCTGTGGTGGCAGCGATGACTGGAATAACGGCGGCCCCGGCTCCACGGATCAGATTGACCACTACTCCTGCTCAAGCTGGGACGAATCCGGCCCCGAGTACACCTACCGCTTCGTCCCCAATGCCTCTGGACCGGTCAGCGTTTCCTTGAGCAACCTCTCGGCAGATCTGGATATATTCGTGCTGGACGTTGGCCCTGGAGGAGAGTGCAACGCGGCCAATTGCATTGCATATGGCGATAATACGGCCAACTTCTCGGACTACGCGGTCCATTTCAGCGCCGTAGCGGGGCACACCTACTACATCGTGGTAGACGGCTACATGGGGGCGGTGAGCGATTACCATATCGCCGTCAGCTGCCCCTGCGCCACCCCAGGGACGCCGAGCTTGGTGGCCCCGGCCGACGGGAGCGCGACGAGCGATGACACGCCGACCTTCAGCTGGAACGCGGCGAGCAACGCCAACGCGTATCAGCTCCAGGTGGACAACAACGCCGACTTCCCCAGCCCGGAGGTCAGCGCGACCACCTCGGGCACGAGCCACACCCCTGCCTCGGGGTTGAGCACCGGCACCTACTACTGGCGGGTGCGGGGACATAACACCAGCTCGGGTTGCGACGTGTGGGGGCCCTGGAGCGGCGCCTGGTCGGTGACCGTAGCTGCCAGCACGCCTTCCCTCTTCGCCTCCTCCGCCCGCTGGATCGCCGCCTTCGGCACATCGGCCGGCGGCTGGACCAGCCAGGACAAGTACCCCCGCTTCGTCGCCGACGTCAACGGCGATGGCCGGGCGGACATCGTCGGCTTCGCCGCCAGCGGGGCCTACGTCGCCCTCTCCACCGGCACCAAGTTCGCCTCGCCGACGCGCTGGCTCGCCAAGTTCGGCACGGCCACCAGCCCGGCCTGGACCAGCCAGAACACCTACCCCCGCCTGCTGGGGGACGTCAACAGGGACGGCCGCGCCGACATCGTCGGCTTCTACAGCGACGGCGTCTACGTCTCGCTCTCCACGGGGACGGCCTTTAGTGCCCCGACGCGCTGGCTCGCCAAGTTCGGCACCAATGCCGGCGGCTGGAGCAGCCAGGACAAGTACCCCCGCACGGTCGCCGACGTTAACGGCGACGGCCGCGCCGACATCGTCGGCTTCGCCTCCAGCGGGGCCTACGTCGCCCTCTCCACGGGGACGGCCTTTAGTGCCCCGACGCGCTGGCTCGCCGCCTTCGGCACCAATGCCGGCGGCTGGAGCA
>Ga0123519_10010319_pt1 | contig 13930 bp, 17 predicted proteins | sample YelNatPaOPRAMG02_FD_87396 | JGI IMG/M metagenome (GOLD analysis project Ga0123519, IMG submission 87396) | Hot spring microbial communities from Yellowstone National Park - Yellowstone National Park OP-RAMG-02 (version 2) | ecosystem: Environmental > Aquatic > Thermal springs > Hot (42-90C) ...
ACGCCGTAGCCGAGCCAATCGCGACGGCCGGATCGCTCGATCCCACGCAGCAGGAAGAACGTCGAGAGCAGGACGAACAGGACGACGAGCGCGTACATGCGCACTTCCTGCGCGTAGTAGATGTGGAATGGAGAGAGGGCGAGAAGAAGGGCGGCGAGTGTAGCGACGCGCTGTGCGACGAGGCGATGGGCAAGCGCATAGAGGGCAGCGACCGTCGCCACGCCCAGTCCCACCGACAACATCCGCAGCGACGCAGCGCCCGGCCCAAAGACGAGCATCCATAGCTTGAGCAGGTAGTAGTAGAAGGGGGGATGAATGTCGGCAGCCGTCGCCGATGTCAACGTCGCCAGATTGAGGCTGGCGAAATAGACACTGTAACCTTCGTCGGCCCACAGGGGCTGGAAGGTCAGGCGCCCCAGACGTAGGATAAGAGCAATGAGGAGAATGGCGACCAACGTCGCCCATGGCTTAAGCGGTTTTACCTGCGCACAGACCTGATTCATGTTGACCCACGATCTCGTTTATGTTACACTGATCACACATAGCCATGAGCCCTGAGATTGATGAAGGAGCGCCATAGCCCCCATGTTCTTGCAGACATTCGTCGTCCTTTTGTTCCGCATCCTGCAGCTTGCTATTCTTGTGCGGGTGATTATGACCTGGGTGAATCCCATGCCGCCCTACGGCAACCGACTGCTCATGCTGGTATGGCAGATTACCGAGCCAATCCTTGCCCCACTTCGTCGCTACACGATGTTCGGCATGATTGACTTTAGTCCCTTCGCCGCGCTCATCCTGTTGCAGATTCTGGAATCTTTCGCGCTTCAGCTTCTGGCGGCTGCCCGCTAACCTGATCGCACTGTGGTGAAGATACCGTGAGCATGTATCCGGCCATCCAAGAAACCGGTGATGGCGTTTCTCTGAGCCTGGTCGTTGTCCCGCGGGCCGGACGGGACGAAGTGGTAGCCATGACCGGCGACCGTATCAAGATCCGCCTGAAGGCTCCCCCCGTTGAGGGCCGTGCCAATGAGGGGCTGGTGGCAGCTCTGGCGCGATGGCTGGATGTGCCACGCTCGGCCGTGGAGATTGTGTCAGGGGCAACCGGTCGGCATAAAGTTGTCCATGTTCATGGGCGGGCCGCGGCCGAGGTAGCGGGACGGTTGAGCGCGCTGCTTGTGCATCCCCCGTCGGGCGTGTGATGGCTGCCATGTCGTCGGGCGTGAAGGTGCGACCACCTGTTTTGCAGATCAGACTGTCACCTGCTGTCGGGCAATCCACGCTTCCTTGAAGGCAATCAGATCGGCCCAGTGTTCGCGATCGTGATCGGCCAGAGCGTTGAGGACATGCGGGAGGAACGCCCGGTGGTGTAGCGGTGGCGGCCCGCACACGTAGAAGCTGTCGTCCGGCAGGCCGGTGAGTAGATCCAGCAGGCGGCGGCGCGTGGAGATCAATTCCTCTTCGATGTGCTCCAGTGGCATGTCCCAACGCCGGCGAGCCTGCTCGGCGTTCCAGGCATCACAATCGCCGATGTCCCACAGAGACGGCCGCTCGCCGCGCCGGAACTGCTCGATCGCCCGCGTGTATTCACCGTCCCATGCCGCCAGATGCCCCAAGACATCCTTGGCCGACCATTCACCAAAAGCCGGTCGCCGCACCAGCTCCTCGTCTGGCAGAAATGCAATACCGTAGAACACCGTTGCCCGCTCTTGCGTCAACCGGTGTAACAGAGCCTGCTTTAAGGTTGACATATGCCCTCCCGATGTGGCGTATTTCCATTATAACACAGAGGCGCTTCTTGCATCAACCTGCCGTCTATGATACAATCGGCCCAGGGATGGAACGCTTACAGAAGGTGTTGGCCGCTGCCGGCATTGCCTCGCGTCGCGCCTGTGAAGAATTAATCGTATCCGGACGCGTGACCGTCAACGGGCAGGTTGTCAGGGAGTTGGGTACAAAGGTCGAGGCGACGAGGGATACGCTGGCCGTTGATGGCCGCGTCATCTCCCTATCGCCGCCTGCTGTGTACATCATGCTCAACAAGCCAGCGGGCTACGTCAGCACGACCAGCGATCCCCAGGGACGGCCAACCGTTCTCGATCTGCTGAAGGACAAGGTCGCGGCGCGGCTGTATCCGGTTGGCCGACTCGACGCCGACAGCGAGGGATTGCTGCTACTGACCAACGATGGCGCCCTCACCCAGCTGTTGACTCATCCGCGCTATCGTCTGGAGAAGGAATACCTGGTTTGGGTAGAGGGTGAGGTGGCGCCGGCGGCATTGGCGCGCCTGCGCGATGGTGTGCCGTTGGACGGCAAACCGGCGCCGGTTGATGATGTCGAGGTCATCACACAAGGCGGGCCGGCCGGTCGGGATTCGCTCTTGCGTATCGTCGTCCACGAGGGGCGTAAACACGAGATCCGTCGCCTCTGTGCGGCGATCGGCCACCGGGTATACCGCTTGCAGCGTGTGCGTCTTGGTCGTTTGCGACTGGGCGATCTGCCCCCTGGGGCAGCCCGACCGCTGACAAGAGAGGAAATCGCAGCATTGAAAACCCCTGCCGCCGTACACGGTCAATCATTCATGCCCGATCATCCATCGTCTATACGACAGGGGCAAGTGCGCAAGGTGCCGCCACAGGCCGGGGTGAATACAGCCCATCGAAACGTGAGAACACAAGGTGGAAAAACAAAGCCCCGCCAGCAGAGGGGATAATGCCGACCACAGCAAAAATACCGCGAACGATCACCATTGACGGACCCGCTGCCGCCGGCAAAAGCGCTTTGGGTGAGCGCCTTGCCGAGCGGCTGGGCTACCTGTTCTTCGACACCGGCGTGCTGTATCGCGCCATTGCCTACCTGGCCTTGCAGCAGGGCATTGCTCCGTCGGATGAGGCCGGCCTGACGCGCCTTGCTCAAGAAGCGAACATCGTTATCTCGCGGCCGACCGTTGATGATGGACGACAGTACACCGTGCTGGTCGAGGGCGAGGATGTGACATGGCGATTGCGTCACCTGGACGTGGAGCGCATTGTCTCTCCTGTGGCTGCCGTCAAGGGGGTACGTGAGGCCCTGCGTCAGCGTCAGCGTGCTATTGGCCTGGCCGGACATGTGGTTATGGTTGGACGCGACATCGGCACAGTGGTGCTGCCAGAAGCTGATTTGAAGATCTTTCTAACAGCGTCGTTGGAAGAGCGAGCGCGCCGTCGTTACCGGGAAGTTGCCGCCCGCGGCGATGCCGCCGATTATGAGCAGATTCTGGCTTCGATGCGCCAACGTGACGAGATCGACTCACAGCGCGCTGTTGCCCCACTGAAGCCGGCAGCCGACGCGGTCATCATTAACAATGATGAGCTGAGTATTGACGAGGGCGTCGCGCTCGTCGAAAGTATCATAGAGCGCCGGGCTGCAGGACAGGCGACGGGAGGCGACACATGAGCGCACCAAGAACGCGGGGGACGGTCCGTCTGCTGGCACGGCTCGCTGTTCGTCTACTGGCCAGGGTATCGGTCACCGGTCGCGAGAATCTGCCCCCTGGTGGGCCATTGTTGGTGGTGTTCAACCACCTGGGCCACATGGATGCAGCCGTTCTGATTGCTACCCTGCCCTATGACGCCGATGCCATCGCCTTGTCCGACCTGTACAGGGTTCCCATCACCGGCCAGATGCTGCGTCTATACGGCACGATTCCCGTTCATCGTGATGCCTTTGATCGCGCCGTGCTCGAACGGGCGCACGCCGTGCTGAACAGAGGGGGCGTGCTCATCCTGGCGCCCGAGGCGCGCATGAGCGTGACCGGGGCACTGGAGAAGGCGCGAGGCGGTGCAGCATATCTGGCCCTGAAGACGAAGACGCCTATCCTCCCGGTCGCTCTGACGGGCACCTGGAACCCGACGTTCTATGGGGAGTTGAAGAAGCTTCGCCGCCCGCGTGTCACGCTGACCATCGGCCGGGTGTTCCATTTGCCCGATTTGCCCGTCGAGGGGGCCGAACGCAGACAATCCATCGCCCAGGCGTCGTCGCTCATCATGGCGCGTATCGCCGGGCTGCTGCCGCCATCATACCGCGGCGTCTATGCCGACATCGCGGAGAATGAATATTCGGTTATCCGGTCATAGTCGGGGGGTGGGAGATGACTGCGAACTCAGATGCGCGGCCGCGCACAGGTATCCTGCGCCGGCTACGACGGGGGCGGCGTATCAAAGCCGCGCCGCTGATGAACCCCTATCAGAGTTTCTTCTATGACGTTGCCAACCTGCTGCTACGCTGTGCTTTTCGACTGCTGTCGAATGTTGAGGTTGTTGGCGTCGAGAATGTCCCGCGTAGTGGGCGGTTGATCGTCATCGGCAACCACACATCGTGGCTCGACCCGATCCTGGTCGGCGCGTTCATTCCGCGGCGCATTGTCTTCATGTCTAAAAAGGAGAACTTTCGAAATATCTTCGCCCGCTTCATCGTCTGGTCGTATGGCGTCTTTCCTGTTGATCGTGGTAACGTGGATCGCTCGGCCCTCAATCGTACCGATGAGATCATGACGGCCGAAGGAGCCCTGGGGATGTTTCCTGAGGGGACACGTAGCAGGACCGGGGAGCTACGGCGGGCGAAGGCAGGCACGGCTCTTGTTGCCCTGCGACACAATGCACCCATTCTGCCTGTTTCGATTGTCGGCGCCCATCGCGGCCTGTTCACCCAGTTGTTTCACTTGCGGCGTCCGCGCTTCCGCCTGATTATCGGCAAGCCGTTCACCCTGCCGCAGGTTGAGGGTGAGGTGCTCAACAAGGAGACGCTGACGCGCCTGTCCGACGAGCTGATGCGTCCGCTGGCCGCCAACCTGCCCGAAGAACAACGCGGGTATTATGGGATTTTCCCAAGAGTGACCGATAAGCACGCAGAATAGTGTGGCAGGTTGGGATGTGGCCGTAAAGAGAGGACAGTTCTACATGACAGACGAACATACAGTAGTGTATACAATCGGTCACAGCAATGTGCCTGCTCAGAAGATTGTTGATCTCTTGAAGGCGTACCAGATTGATGTTCTGGTTGACGTGCGAAGCACTCCTTACAGCCGATTTGCACCACAGTTCAACCGCGAGCCTTTCGCCGAAACACTGCGCGGATCCGGCATCACGTATAAGTACGCGGGCGAATATCTGGGTGGTCGGCCCAAGGATCCTACCTGCTACAAGAGTGGTGAGGAGCCGACGAAAAACACTGAATACCTGAAGCTGGTGGACTATGCAGAAGTAGCCAGAAGGCCCTGGTACCAACAGGGAATCGCACACCTTGTGGATATCGCCAGCCGACAACGAACAGCCATAATGTGCAGCGAAGAAGATCCTCATCAGTGCCACAGACACCACTTGATCGCGCAAACATTACTTACGATGGGCATCATCGTCCGACACATTCGCGGTCAAGGCACCGTGGAGGAGGCTACGCTAGAGGAAAAGACGCAAGCAGAGCCACAACCATTGCAGATGACGTTATTTGACATGGGAAGCGGACAATGAAACTATACACCATAGGCTTTACTAAGAAAACAGCAGAGAGTTTCTTCACCCTTCTTCAGAACAACGGCATTCAACAGATCGTGGACATCAGGCTTCACCCTGGTGGACAGCTATCGGGGTTTGCCAAGCAGGAGGATTTGCGGTTCTTTCTGCGCCGGCTGGCTAACTGTGAATACAGTCATGTACCTATTCTGGCCCCATCGCAACAGCTACTGTCGGATTACCATACCGATCACAATTGGGAGAGATTCGCCGCACACTTTGAAAGCCTTATGAGCGAACGAAAGATACCAGGTGCCCTGGACCGATCCCTCTTCGAGACTCGTGTTTGTTGCCTGCTCTGCAGCGAGGCAAGTCCCGAGCGCTGCCATCGCCGGCTTGTCGCCGAGCGATTGGCTTCTCACTGGTCAACGGTGGAGGTGATTCACTTATAATCTGTTCTAGGAGGAATTCCGGGTCATGAAATCATCGCTGATCATCACGGATGTCACACGAATGCGTGAACCTGGAGTGTGTATAGCAGGATATACACGAGATTGCAGATGCGTTCGACCTGTCCTCCCTATTGGACAATTGTCGGAAACCTGGCTGTATTCTGACCGGCGAGTAGTCGTTCGTCCGTTTGCGGTTGTTCAGTTCGACCTGGTGGAGCCGAAATCTGATCCCCCGCATACGGAGGATTGGATCATTGAGCCGGCATATCGGGCATGGCAAGGACTTCTGACACCCGATGAGTCGAAAAGTCTCCTGGACAAACTGGTGGACAGTGATATCCAATCCATCTTTGGTGCCGAGATTCGTCATGGCCCTGGTACTTACATAATGCATGGCACAGGCAGCCGCTCTCTCGGCACCATCCGCCCAAGTGCAGTCCAGGATGTCTTATACGAATACCGATGGAGCGAAGACCGATGGGACTTTCGCCTCGCTTTTACGGATCAGGCGGGAAACCCGTATAAGCTAGCAGTAACCGATCTGACGTTCCGATACTACCTGACAAGCTTACGCGTCAGGAATCATCTCGCACCTGCGAAGGCGGCACAGACATTGGCGGAAACGCTGCAGAAAACTGACGTCTATCTACGGATCGGTCTGGCCCGCCCGACCTGGCAGAAGTTCCCTGACCGCTGCTATCTTCAGATCACCGGTGTCTATTCGTTTCCGGACTATCTTTGTGGGGGTTGTTTCGCTGACTTTGCCCTCTCGGAGCAGGAAAGTGAAACTGACAAAAGATCTATGCAGAACCTGCGAGGTAAGCTGTTCTGAACGCGCAGACAGAGTCGGATGGCAGCGCTACATTACTCTGTTTAGGAGCCGCTACTATGCCCAAGATTGCCATCATCGGCGCCGGCAGCGCCGTCTTTACCCGTAATCTCACCAGCGATATTCTGCTCGTGCCCGAGCTGCAAGACAGCACGATCGCTCTCATGGACATTGACGCCGACCGTCTGGCCCTGGCCCGCGACCTGGTGCAGGCAATGATCAATGAACGCAGGATTAAGGCCACCGTACAGGCGACCCTCGATCGGCGCGAGGCTATCCGTGACGCGATGTACGTTATCGTCACAATTCAGGTGGGCGGGCTGGACGCCTATGCCCACGACATCGGCATTCCCGAGAAGTATGGCGTCGGCCAATGCGTGGGTGACACGCTCGGCCCCGGCGGCGTGTTCCGGGGATTGCGCACCATCCCCGTTCTGCTAGACATCTGCCGCGACATGGACGACCTGGCCGCCGCCGACGCGCTGCTCATCAACTACAGCAATCCGATGGCCATCAATTGCTGGGCGGTAGCCGCGGGCAGCGGTCGCCCGCACGTCGGCTACTGCCACAGCGTGCAGGGGACATCGGAAATGCTCGCCCGCTTCATCGGTGCGCCCTATGAGGAAATCTCTTTCCGTTGCGCCGGCATCAATCACCAGGCGTGGTTCATCGAATTAAAATGGAATGGCAAGGATGCCTACCCGCTCCTGCGCCAGGCCGTCGAGCGCAAAGAGATCATTGACGAAGAGCCGGTGCGCACCGAACTGATGAAGCACTTTGGCTACTTTGTCACCGAGTCGAGCGGTCATGCCTCGGAATATGTGCCCTACCTGCGCAAGTCGGCAAAGATGATCAACGAGGAACTCGTTCCTCGCTTCGCCTTGCCGAATTATGACTGGATCAAGTGGGGACGCACGGGTGGCTATCTGGCCCATTGCCGCGAGCGGCTGGTGGACTATTTGGATGAGGTCAAAGAGCAGGTCGCCGGCCGCCGGCCGTTGCCAGGCACACGCTCCCATGAGTACGGCTCGTATACGATCGAAGCGATGGAAACCAACCGGCCAACGGTCGTTCATGGTAATGTGCCGAATACCGGCTTGATCACCAATCTGCCGCAGGGCTGTTGCGTCGAGGTTGCCTGTCTGGTGAATCGCAACGGCATCCAGCCGACCGTGGTGGGCAACCTGCCGCCGCAGTTGGCGGCGCTGAATCGAGCCATGATCAATGTTCAGGAGTTGGCCGTATATGGCGGATTGAAGGGTGACAAAGAGGCCGTTTACCATGCCGTCATGCTCGATCCGCTGACGGCGGCCGTCTGCACCCTGCCACAGATCAGGACAATGGTGGATGAGTTATTTGTGGCCGAGGCGCAATGGCTGCCTCAGTTCGCCTAGTCTTGCCATGCAGATGCCCGCTGCGTGCACGTCGTCGGGTGTTGGATAGCCTGGAGGTATGTTGATGCTTGAAGATACGCTTAAGAAGCTTGCCGATAGTAGCCAGTCGCTGACGCACAAGCTGTTGCGCAGCCTGTCCGGCCTGGATCGCTCGGAGCTTAATGCTGTGCAAAGCGTGTGGCCCACCATTGCGGCCGAGCGCCGCCGCCGCATCACGCACGCCCTGGTCGAGATGGCCGAAGATGACGCCGAAATGGATTTTGTTGATCTGTTTACGAACCTGCTGACCGATCCTGATGCCGAGGTGCGCGCTGCCGCCGTCAACGGCTTGTGGGAGACAACCGATGAACGACTGGTTGACCCGCTGATCGCCCTGATGCGTGCCGATCCCTCGCCGCTGGTACGCGCTGCCGCCGCCGACATCCTCGGCCACTTTGGCCTTCTGGGGCCGGAGGAACAGCTCTACAGCGAGCGACACCGTCGCCTGCTGGCTGCCCTACTCGAGACCTTTTACAACCAGAACGATCCCTTGAACACAGTCGAGGTACGTCGCAATGCCCTCGAATCAGCCGCCTATTTCGACGACGACGCCGTGGCCGCTGCTATCCGCGCGGCCTATGCTTCTCCCGACCTGGCCCTGCGCGCCGGGGCACTGTCGGCAATGGGGTTGACCTTCGATGATGCCTGGCAACCGATCGTGTTGGAAGAGATGGACAGTCCTGAGCCGGAGCTGCGCTACGAAGCGGCCGAGGCCGCCGGCAATCTATGGCTTGAAGCAGCCGTCCCCAAACTGATTGCCATGACCAAAGACCCCGACCAGGAAGTCAGACTGATGGCAATCTGGTCGCTGGGGGAGATCGGGGGCAAAGCAGCAAAGGAGACGTTGACGGCCTTGCAGCGCAGCAGCAACGAGGCAGTGCGCCAGGCGGCAGAGGAAGCCCTGGAGGAGATTCTGTTCAACGAGAACCCTCTCGGCTTCAACGATGTGGTCGGCGACCTGAAAAAGAAGTCGCGAAAGCAATAACATCTCTGTGCACGGAGGAGAGGATGAACATCAAGCTGCAGCGCGTTGTGCGTACTCCCACATCCGAAGAAATCGTCCTTCGAGACCTGGATGAGCAAGACCGAGAGGGTTCGGCACGAACCATCGGTAAGCTGGACCTTCACTATGCAGAAGAGGGCGTCTATGGCACTCTCCTCTTGTGGCCTGAAGTGGTCGCCACGATGAGCGGGGCCGCATTGGATAGCTTTGTCGAGGAGAATATCATCAATGAGGTGAGCGGGCTCATCGGCGTGGCCGAGACCTATAATATCGAGCTCTACTCGCCCGACATGAAGCGCTACAAGCTCTATAGTAATCTACCCGAGGAGTAGGGGGATAGGGGGGACGATTGGAGATTCAGGGCGGGGGATGCTTCGTGCCCCATCCGTTGTGTCCTTGGTTCCCTGTGCGACAATCTCTGCCCGCGCACCCCTGACCATGTGGACCCGTATCTACTCTGACGATCCTGCCGACCGCACGGCTTGGGATGCTTTCGTTGCTGCTTGCGCTGACGGGGGAGTTCTACAGTCGTCGGCCTGGGGAGCATTCAAGCGGCAGGCAGGCTGGCGCCCCTATCGTCTGGCCGTCGGCGAGGGCAACACAGCGCTGGCCGGGGCGCAGATTCTCCTGCGTCCGCTGCCGCTGGCAATCGGCATGTTGGCCTATTGCCCCCGCGGGCCACTGGGTGACTGGCTTAAAGGAGCAGCAGCCGATGCGCTGTGGCCGGCCATCCACGCCTCCATGCGTCGGCGGCGCGCCATCTTCCTCAAGATCGAGCCTAATGTCCCACCAGACCCCGACCTCGATCGCCGGCTGAGCGCGCTCGGGTTCCGTCACAATGCCGGACACATCCAGCCGGTTGCCACGCTGCATGTTGCCTTGACCCCCGACCTGGCGGCAATCGCTGCCGCGCAGAAAGCGAAGACGCGCTACAACATCGGTCTTGCGGCGCGCAAAGGCGTGACGATCAGCGAGGGCGGGATAGGCGATCTGCCGCTTGTCTATCCGCTTCTACAGGAAACCTCTCGGCGTGATGGCTTCCCCATTCACACCCTGGGCTACTATCAGGCGCTGCTGCGCGACATGCCCGGCATCTCGCGTCTGACGATTGCCCGCCATGAGGATGACATCCTGGCTGCCATCTTCGTCTCCGCCTTTGGCCGCGAGGCTATCTATCTACATGGAGCTTCCGGCAACCACAAGCGCAACCTCATGCCTACCTATCTGTTGCAGTGGGAGGCCATGCAATGGGCCAAAGCGCGTGGCTGTACCTTTTACGATCTGTGGGGCATCCCTGAGAATGTCACCGATGTGGAGGCCGAGCCGCCGGCGCAGGAAGGTGGTCTGTGGGGTGTTTACCGCTTTAAGCGTGGCTTTGGCGGGCGCCTGGTGCGCTATGCCGGCAGCTACGATTATATCTATGCTCCACTGCGCTATCGCCTGTGGAGCGAGCTTTTGCCCCGCTACCGTGGGCTGCTCCTGCGCCGCCTGCGTATGCAGAATGGTCGCTAGATCGCGTCAAGGCGAAGCTTGGCAAGCCGGCGTTGCTGTGGTTAGACATTGCCGTGGTTAAGTCTCTGTCTCTCGTCTGCTAAGGCCGACCTCTTGCCTGCACGATGTTCTGTGTCCTGCTCCTACCTGCCCTTCCCCAGAAACAGCCACAGACCGGCCACCCCCACCCCCACGTAAGCTGCTGAGACCAGGGTCACCACAACGGCCGTCGCCTGATTCTCCACTTGCGCCCCAAAACCCCATCCTGCCACCAGCGACAAGAGGAGCAAGCCCACCGTCACATAGGCAAAATAGGCCAACAGCACGTCGAGTCCCTGGCGCAAAAGCTGAGGCAAGGGGTCATGCTCTTTCAGCCAGCCATAGACGATACGCCGGCCGATGAGAAGGATGACAATAAGGAGAGAGAGCTGAAGGATTCGTATCATGTGATGATCAGATACCGTTCTAGCCCGGCCGGGTCCTTCTCGATGGTAACACAGGCGCCGGGGAAGGCATCCTGCGCCAGCCGGGTCACGGCATGCCCCTGCCCGTCGGCAATCTCCAATAGAACCATGCCGTCTGGCTGCAGGTACGATGGTGCTTGAGCAAGCAATCGTCGGATCACATTCAAGCCATCGGGCCCGCCGTCCAGGGCGGCGCGCGGCTCGTAGCGGGAGATCTCGGGCGGCAGAGCGGCCAGTTCTGCGCTGGCAACGTAGGGCGGATTGGCGACGATAATGTCCACGCGGCCGGGTAACGGATCGAGAAGATCGCCATGTACGAAGGTGATGCGCTGCTCGACGCTGTGTCTGCGGGCGTTTGCACGCGCCAGATCGAGGGCGTCGGACGAGGCATCGGTGGCGATGAGCCGCGCGTCGGGCAGATGCACGGCCAGGGCGATCGCGATACAGCCACAGCCCGTACCGACGTCGGCGATGATTGACACATGGCCAACAGGGCTTTCTGCGTGCCGCCTTCTGCTTGCTGCTTTCATCACTCGCTCCACCAATCCTTCGGTCTCCGGTCGCGGGATGAGGACGCGACCGTCTACCAGAAAGTCCAGGCCATAGAACTCGCGGTGGCCGATGATGTAGGCCAGCGGCTCGCGGGCAAGGCGGCGTTGCAGCAGGATAGAGAATCGGGCAGCCGCATTGTTGGGCATCACTTCATTGCGCCTGATCAGAAAGCCGGCCCGGTCAATGCCCAGCACGTGACGCAGCAGTACCTCTGCCTCCAGCCGCGCCTCTTCCGGCTCGATGCCGGCGGCTGTCAACTGCTGAACCGCCGATAACCAGTAATCTGTGACATGCCGGTTGCTCGCTGCCATGGTGCTATTCCTGCTCGAAGCGGGTGCCCAGAGCACCGGGCGGAGTGACGCGCAAGAGGGAAGCCAATGCGGTCCCGGCGCGACCGGGTAGGCGCTCCAAAGCTACTTCGACCGCCTCGCTGCGTACCAGCACCAGGACGACGATCATCATAGCGAAGGGTGCAGCCTGGAAGATCTGGGTGGGCACGCCGGGCAGCACGCCCTGCAGGATACTGCCAAGCGACTGCAATCCGCCAAAGAGATAGGCGCCCAGGGCGGCACGCAGGGGGTTCCAGCCGCCGAAGATGACGATGGCCAGGGCAATCCAGCCAATGCCCAGGGTGAGGTTATAGCTCCAGCCGGGCTTGACGTTCAACGAGTAGCCGGCACCGGCCAGGCCAACCAGAGCACCGCCGACGATGGTGTACAGGTAGCGCAGCCGATTGACATTGATACCCCGGGCGAAGGCTGCCTCAGGGCGCTCGCCAACACTCTGCATCTCCAAACCGGGGCGTGTCCTGAAGATCCAGATCCAGGAGAGGATGATGGCAAGGAAACTGCCATAGACCACGACATTCTGGCTGAAGAAGAGTGGCCCAAGCGCCGGAATGGTGCTCAAGCCCGGGATGGGCAGTGGTGCCACGGTTGGCCCGGGTTTGCGCACGAAGGGATTGCCCAGGAATGAGCTCAAATCGGCAGCAAGCAGCGTTAAGACAAAGCCAACGGCAACCTGGTCAAGTCGCAGGTGGATGCTGGCCACGGCGATGATCAAAGCAACCGTCGCCCCAACAATCATGGCCACGGCGAAGCCAATGAGCAGGCTGCCGGACAGATAGGCCACGGCGAAGCCGGCCATCGCCGACAACAGAATGCTACCGTCGAGCGACAGATTGATCACCCCAACCTTTTCGGTCAGCGTCTCACCGACGCTCGCCAGGACCAGCGGCGCCGAGTCGGCCAGGATCGCCGCCAAGATGCGTATCAGAAATGCCCAATCCATGTCATGTCTCCATGAACCCTACCGGAGGTTGCAGGCCTGCGGGGCGATCTTCCTCCACAGGGGGACGCTCCAGCCGCGAGCGAACGCCCTGCATCAATATGACCAGCAAGACCAGTACATCCTGTAGAATGCCCCCCAAAGCAGAGTCTATCTGCATCTGGAGAGGCAATTGCAGGCTGCCTTTGGTGGCAGCGGCGAAGAAAAAAGCCACCGGAGCGATCCACAGACCACGGTTACCTGCCAACAAGCAGACCAGGATTGCCAGATAGCCGTAGCCACTGGAGATGGAGGGGATGAGCCGATGAAACAGGCCGATTGCCTGCAGCGAACCGGCAAGGCCGCCCAGCGCTCCACAGACGGCAAAAGCCAGAAGCATATAGCGCTCTGTCTCCACACCGAGAATGAAGGCGGCGCGAGGATTCTTGCCGATGGCCTTCAGTCGCAATCCCCAGATCGTTCCCCTCAGGGCGACGCCGGCCAGCAGGATGGCCGCCGCGACCAACACGAGCTGAACCGGGCCAAGAGAGACTGTGCCAAAGGTGGGCAGCCAGGCCGACTTGCGAAAGAGTTCCGTGCCACTCATGGTGGCGATTCCCGGTTGCTTCCACGGCCCAAAGATGAGGAAATTGGTCGTTGCGATGGCCACAAAGTTCAAACCCAGGCCGGCGAAGATCTCATGCACCTTGCCATGTGTGCGCAAGATGCCGGCCAGGAGCGCCCAGAGCGCCCCGCCCATGGCACCGGCGATGAGGAGCAGCGGAATGAGCACGACCGAGGGCATATCCAGCGAGCGCGCCACCCATGTCGTGGCGATGGCCCCCATCACCATTTGCCCTTCGATGCCGATGTTCCACAGGCCGGCCGTGAAGGTGAAGAGCAACCCGGCTGCACAAAGCACGAGCGGCACCCAGGCCATGAAGACGTCGGCAC
>Ga0123519_10010321_pt1 | contig 13930 bp, 15 predicted proteins | sample YelNatPaOPRAMG02_FD_87396 | JGI IMG/M metagenome (GOLD analysis project Ga0123519, IMG submission 87396) | Hot spring microbial communities from Yellowstone National Park - Yellowstone National Park OP-RAMG-02 (version 2) | ecosystem: Environmental > Aquatic > Thermal springs > Hot (42-90C) ...
ATCGGCACCGTGACCGCCCTCGGTGGCATCGCCGCACTGGCGGCGAGCACTCCGGCTGGCGCATTGATCGACGCGACCACCCGTAAGCGGGCCACAGTCGTCGTCGCCGGGGTGCTCACCGTCGCCGCTTCCGCTCTGATACTGCTGTCGCGACAATTCTGGGTCGTCGCCAGCGCGCAGGCGGCCAGCGCCGTCGCCGGCGCGGCGCTCGGCCCCGCGGTGATCGGCATCACCCTCGGCGTGGTCCGCCAAGCCGGCTTCACCGCACAAAACGGCCGCAACCAGGCCTACAACCATGCCGGCAACATGGCCGGCGCCGCACTGTCCGGCCTGCTGGGCTGGCGGTTCGGATTCGCCGCAGTGGTGTGGCTGGCCGCCGTATTCGCGCTGCTCACCATTATTTCGGTGCTGATGATCCCGGCCCGCCGCATCGACCACGAAGCGGCCCGCGGCGCCACTGACCACCAGGTTCATGGCAAAGGACTGCGGGTGCTGGTTGCGTCACCACCGCTGCTGGCACTCGCCGGCGCGGTCACCCTGTTTCACCTCGGCAACGCCGCGATGCTGCCGCTGTACGGGCTGGCCGTAGTGGCCACCCACGCCAACCCATTCGTCACCGTGGCCAGCACCGTCGTCATCGCCCAAGCCGTGATGATCGGCGCCTCGCTGAGCGCCATGCGCATCGCTGAAACCCGTGGCTACTGGGTGGCTATCGCCGTCGCGTTCACCGCACTGCCCATCCGTGGGCTCATCGCCGCCGGGTTCATCACCACCTGGGGAATCCTCCCCGTGCAAATCCTCGACGGCATCGGGGCTGGCATCCTCTCGGTGGCCGTCCCCGGCCTGGTGGCCCGTCTGTTGGACGGCACCGGCCACATCAATATCGGCCAGGGAGCGGTGTCGACTGCGCAAGGCATCGGGGCTGCGATAAGCCCATTGTTAGGAGGATACGTAGCCCAAGAACTCGGCTACCGAACAGCGTTCGTGGTGCTCGGGGCACTGTCGGTGGCAGCGCTGATCATCTGGGTTAAATACCGCTCGGTGCTGCAGTCCGCCAACAATGCCTGCGCCTATGGTGTGACCGGCACGGACCGTAAAACTGGCCGGGCGCCGTCGCCCGCCGAGTAGTAGCGGGTACTGTCGTGGGCGCAGTCGAAGCCGAAGCGTGGTCGGTTGCCGGATTGGTGGCGGTGTTGGCCTGGGCGGGGATTCGCCCATTCGGGTGGCCTGAGGCCGTCGTTGCCGTGCCTGTTGCCTCGATTCTGGTTGGCGTTGGAGCGATCTCGCTGACTGACGCGCGTAGTGAGCTGACCGAGCTGGTGCCGGTCGTTGGATTTTTAGCCGCAGTCCTGATGCTGGCCCAGCTGTGCGCTCATGAGGGCCTGTTCACCTGGTGTGGAACGGCGATGGCGCACATGGCGCGGGGTCGGCCGAATCGGCTGCTCACTTCGGTGTTCGTGGTGGCCTCGCTGGTGACCGCTGTGTTCAGCCTCGACGCCACGGTGGTGCTGCTGACACCGGTCGTGTTCGCCACCACCGCCCGCCTGGCAGCACGGGCGCGTCCCCACATCTACGCCTGCACCCATCTGTCCAACACCGGTTCGCTGCTGTTGCCGGTGTCAAACCTGACCAACCTGTTGGCCTTTCACGCCAGCGGGTTAAGTTTCCTACGGTTCGCGGGTTTGATGGCGCTGCCCTGGCTCGTCGCCATCGCCACGGAATTCGCGGTGTTCCGGTCCTTTTTCCGCAGCGATCTCGCCGCCACGACGACGACCCCGTCGGACGCTGACCGGCCCAGCACTCCACCGTGGTTCGCCGTCGCCACCCTGGCTGCGACCTTGACCGGGTTCGCTATCACCTCAGCGGTCGGCGTCAACCCGGCGTGGGCGGCAGCGCTAGGAGCGCTAGCACTGATCGCATACGCGGCCCGGCGTCGACGGCTATCCCTCACCGCGATCGTCAGCGCCGCCGACCCGCCGTTTTTGATATTCGTGCTCGCCCTAGCCGTCGCGGTGCGCGCGGTCATCGACAACGGCCTCGACACCGCCCTTGGCGGCTGGTTGCCCCACACCAGCGGGCTGACCGGGCTGCTCGGCATCGCCGCACTGGCCGCAGTGGCCGCCAACCTGATCAACAACTTACCCGCGGTGCTGGTCTTGCTTCCCCTGGCCGCTCCGGGCGGCCCCGCGACAGTGCTCGCCGTGCTCATCGGGGTCAACATCGGTCCGAACCTCACCTACACCGGTTCGCTCGCCACTATGCTGTGGCGGCGCATCCTGCGGCAACACGACCACACCACCAGCCTGACCGAATTCACCACACTCGGCGCGCTGACCACGCCGGCGGCCATCGTTGCGGCCTTGGTGGCATTATGGGGATCGCTGCACGTGCTCGGAGGCTGATGCGCCATGACGGTGATCGCCTGGATCGTCGAAACCACCTGGCCCGCCTGTGTCGATGCCACCCGTATCCACACCCCGGCCGACGCGGAGATCGTCCTCGTTCACGTCACCGATCCCGATGCCGCCGGCCTTGCGCACAGCGCCTACGCCGGACTACTCGGCCGCGGCCACTCCCACCGCGACCCAGGCGCCTGGGTAGAAGATCTCGCCAACGCTGCCGCGCACGAACTGCTCGCCACCGCCGCCGCCCGGCTGGGGCGCCCCTGCCGCACCCGTGCGCGCACCGGACGAGCCGAGACCGAGGTCCTCGCCGCCGCCGAAAACGCCGAACTCCTTGTCTTGGTGCGAGACGGTGAGCTTAACCGGCCCGGCCCCGGAAGCATCAGTCCGACCACCCGATACCTCATCGACCATGCTCTGTGCCCTGTCCTGATCGCCTGGCCGGGATCCATCCAGAGCGCGGCCGCTCCTCAGTAACCCAGTGCGCCGAAAGATTTCACGGATTTCATAGAGCGCTCATGTTCGCCCCTGGCGAGACGGCTGCTTTATGGGTTCGACGGGTGGCATGGTCACGAACGGGACGTCCGAGAGGCGGGCGTTGGTATTCGAATCAAGGGCGTAGCCCTGGCGATCGACAACGTTCGTGACTCCCTTGTCGTTCCATACCAAATAAGTCTCTTGCGCGGGCTCGTCGCCGCGAATGAGATGGGCGCGTACCACACTGCCGATGTCGCGCAGTTGAGCATCCAGTTGCTTGCGCACTGCAGCGATGCGCTCCCGGTGACCACCGAGTAACAAACTCACAGTCGAAGGGCTGACACCGGACTCGCTTGTGCGCATCGTCGCGTTGACTGTCGCGACTATCCCGGTGATGCGTTCCTTGGCATCGCGAATTGACCTCGACGCCCCAACGAGGGCGCGCTCTACCGTCTCGGTCGAGACACCCATGTCGTCGGGGATCGTGACCCCGAGAAGCCCGCCGGCATGCCGGACCAACTCGTCAGCCGCCCAACGCGCGTTCTTCAACGCGCCTGGCATTTGCCAGGTCGGGAAGCCACCCTCGGTGTTGTCGACAGCCATCATCTCCTCAAGAAGTTCGCAGCTGTCACCCTGCGGCCAGTTGTGTCCGACGACTTGGTAAGGATCATCAGGCGGCCTCGGTGCGCGGATTAATGCGCTGTCGGATCCGGGGCACTCGTCGGTGTAAGCGATCGGAGCGCTCGCAGCACTGACCGAGGATGCCGCACCAGTCTCTGCCGTGTCGTTGCGGGAGCTCAGCGACACGACCCCGAGGGTCAGCGCAACTGAAGTCACCGCGACGGCGACACCCACTGTCACGTCCCGGACGCCCGGGGACGCGCGTCGTCGCCGAGGCTGTCGGACCGACCAACGCGGGCTCCGCCCGTCTGACGCGTGCTGCGCCTCAGACGGCCACACCGCCTGATCCACACTGTCCGGGGACAACCCGGTCCGGATACCGGCTGAAGCCGCATTCTGCGTGGTGTTCGCCGATTCGCTGCTTGTTAAGTTGTTCGCCGAGGGCCTTGGGTGTCGCCGCCGAGCTGTGATGAACGACATGACTTCTCCTCCAGCAATGCAGACTGCATTTAGCAACTGCAGGGGTTGCGCAGCGCGCACCTATGAGAAACCGGACGTGCGCGTGAACAGTAAAGCTGTGAAACCGGATTCAGGTGACGGACACAATGCCGGGGCTGTGTCTGAACGAAATGGTCACCTTACCCGGATAGGGACTATCACCAGGACTCATCTCGTTCTCACCTCCTCGCGGCCAGGGCACCCGGAGGCCCCAACGAATCGGGCAACGAGTTGACTATACCTCGTCAGGCATCCTGGCCTCGACATCTGTCACGCCAGAGTTTCGCCAACACGGCGTATCTGGATAAAGATTGTCGATGAGCCGATTGAGCCCAACCCGTCCCACCTGGCGAGATGCTGGCTCCGGCACTATATTTCAGATACCGAATCGTGACTCAACGCTTTCAGCCACAAACCCGGACAGGTGTCCAGCTCAAGCCGCGCTTGGTCACTTCACACAGATGAGCTCAGCTAGAACCATTCCCACTGTCGTTCACCGTGATTTTCCGCGCCGTGGCGCTTCGCGCCTTCGGCAGCTCGACCGTCAACACACCGTGCGACAGGGTCGCGCTGACGTCGCTGTCACGGATTTCACAAGGAACCGCAACCCGATACTCGAAGTTGCCAACGCGCCTGGTGCGGCGGCGCAATAGACCCTGGCGCTTGCGCTCCTTGAACTCGCCGGAGATGACCAATTCGTCGCCGGCCAGCTCGACGTCGACGTCGTCTCGGCGTACACCAGGAAGCTCGACTTCCACCACGTAACTGTCCTTGGTTTCGGTGACATCGGCTGCCGGCATCCAGGCGTGATCATCAGCCCAGCGCCAGCCTTCGAATGCGGACTGCACGAGCCGGTCCATTTGGGCGTGCAGCTCGTCGAGTTCACGCAACGGGCGCCATGCTTCAGTCTGGCTCGCGGAACGTCGCACGGGCAGTGTCATTGGTCGATCTCCTTTCGGTGTTGCGAGGTTGACGATAAAGATCTCATGTGGGTGCGGGCCCTGACTGGACTGCATCGTCGAACGCGCCGCACCCGCAAACCTGCTGCGGCCGAAGGCCTCATCCTGGCTCGACGAAGCGGGTGCCGAGAAACAAAACCAGCCGGCACCTGCAACAGGGGGGCCGCGGCCCGGCTGGTTGGTATCCCGATCTGATCGCCTCTCCAACCATCCGCGGCGGATCTGCCAACCCGCGGTGGGTGGCACGGACGGGTGTCGTCGGCCTGCACTGACAGCTCAAGCGCTGATCGCCTGCTTAGCGGCGCTGGACTGAATCGCGATCTTGCGCGGCTTGGCGTGTTCGGCCACCGGCACGGTCAACCGGAGCACGCCATTGTGGTAATCAGCGCTGATCTTGTCGGTCTCCAGCTGGTCGCCCAGGAACAACTGTCGGCTGAACACGCCATGCGGTCGTTCTGCAGCGACCCACTCACGGCCCTCGTCACCTGGGTGAGGGCGCTCGGCACGCACCGTCAGCGCGTCGCGGTCGACAGTGATGTCAATCGAATCGGGATTGATACCCGGCAGATCGAGTTCCGCAACGAACTTGTCGCCGTCACGCCAGACATCCGTTGGTGCCACCGTCGGACGGATGGCGGTGCCGACCGTGTTACCCCATAGCTGTTGTGTCAGTCGATCGAGGTCACGAACAAGAGGTTCAAACGTCAGCATCATCACCACCTCCTCACGACTCACTCGGTACTTGTTCTTTTCGCCATATAAAACCTTTCGCTATACCCATATATTCCCTACCACTCGACCAGATGATCGGGAGGTTTCCGGACGTGGTGGCTGGCTGTCCCCGTGGATGACGCACAGCCGTCGCATCAGCCTGGCCGCACGTCGTTAGCAGAGTGGTGGGCCGACAAGGCCGCCGGCGAGGCCACCGTCGACTGGTTCGTCAGCCTGGCCGGCACTCAACATCAGTGGCAGGCCGGTGCCCGCGACCTCGAACACATCGGTCCTGAGCAAGCGCTGGCTGATCAGCTCGTGCTGGATCGTCCCGGCCGCGCCGCCTCCATGAAGGCCCTGCTGTGGGACTACCAGAACAACCCGCCCCGCTACCCACAGTGGCAGGCGTGGCTGCGCCGCCGCCAGCCAGCACTTGGCGATCTGGGGTGCCAATGACCCGTTCTTCATCCCAGCGGGCGCTCAGGCCTATCGCAACGACGTGCCCGACGCCGAAGTCATCCTGCTAGACACCCGCCACTTCGGGCTGGAAGAAGAACTCGACGAAATCACCGCGCACATCAACCAACTGCTGTTCGCCACCTTCGAGGCTCAATCCCGATGACGACCGACACAACCTTCGTCCTGGTCCACGCGGCGTGGGCAGACAGCTCCAGCTGGGCACCACTCAGCGATCAACGACAGCAGCGCGGTCACAACGCCATCGCAGCACCACTACCACTGACCTCGTTCGACGACGACAGGCGGTCACGCTTACGCCGACGCGGTCATCGGAGCGGCAAATACTGATTCGGTGACAGCGCTGGTCTACGTCGCCGCGATCGCACCTGACGAAGGTGAAACGGTCGCCAATCTGTTTCACCGCGCACCTGCCCATCGTCTTGCCCCTGCTCTAGAGTCCGATGGACATAGCTTGATTTGGCTGCCGCACACCGCTTTCGCAGCAGCATTCGCACAAAAAGCCACCCCAGAGCAACACGCAATGCTCGCCGCAGTCCAGCGCTCCCTCTCGCCATCATGCATCACCGCGCCCGCTCCCCGGCCCGCCTGGAAAGATCGGCCGAGCTGGTTCCTCATCGCCGAGAACGACCGCATGATCGCCGCACAAACCCAGCACTTCGTCGCTACACGGATGAACGCAACCATCCACGCGGTCGATGCCGACCACCTGCCCATGCTGACCCATCCCGACAGCGTCACCGAGATACTCCTCGCCGCGGCCAACCACTCCCAATAAACCGCGAGAACAGGCGATTGACGATCGTGGCCCGCGGATGGTCGGAAGCACATTCGAACAGAACCGACCGCCCGAAAACAACTGCCCAGCAACCTCACTTGCGGGAGACAGCACTTGCCCACCCCAATCGAGGCCGTCCAAGACTTCTACGCCGCGCTGGGCGCCACGGCATCGACCGCGCGATGAGCCTCATGGCCGACGACGTCGAATGGATCACCATGACCGCGCAGTGACCACGATTCGCAGCGCCGGTGAGCAGGCCGACTTCCTCGCCACCGACTTCAGCCAGATCAACGACGTGCCAGCCCGCGCCTCGCCCGGAGCGGACCTCGCTGCGATGATCAGAAGTACATTCGGTCAAGACCGCCAACTGCCCCGACCTACCGACCGCAGGAGCTACCCCATGGTCCGTCGATCGCTCGCCCGTTATTACTCGGCTTATGGCCGGATTGCTGATTCAATGAATAAGTTCGACTGGCTGGCCAATTTATTCTTGCGGCTCAGCATTGGTTTCATGTTCTTCAGTGGGGCAGTGGGAAAGCTCGGAGACCTTGGCAAGTTCACTGCGATGTTCAATGGCCTCGGAATCCCTGGTGCATCGATGGTTGCCCCCGCCGTGGCAATCATCGAACTTGTTGGTGGCGTGGCACTGATGCTCGGTCTGGCGACGCGAGCGATGTCCCTTCTTTTGGCGCTAGACATGGCCGGCGCCTTATTGACGGATATCGGACCCGGTCTGGCGGAGAAGTACGCGAGCGTGTGGAGCTTCCTGAGTAACTTGTTTTATTCGTCGGAGTGGCTGCTAGCCGGCCTGTTGCTTTTTCTAGTGTGCGTCGGAGCAGGTTCCGCCAGTCTCGACGCCCGGATCGACCGGCGCCTGGCTTCATCAGAATGTGTGGCGGACTCGAACCCGGTATGAGACAACATGATGTGTCAAGCCCTCGGGTAAAAGTCTGTTGCAGAGTCGGTTTCAGTCATACTCAATCGTTCGGTCGTTGGACCACAGGGTGATCGGGCTCCGTATTGTCGCTAGGTGTGCGGCGACCCACTCGGGTGGCGATCGCACCTGCAATCGATTGAGGCACATTTCTTCGCTGCCTCCGCAGAATCGAGAGGGCGGCGGACTGCGCTAGGCTAAAGACGCTCGTCACGATCGTAATCCGCTTCACCACCGCGTTCGACCTGCGGCAAGGCAGTCTCGGCTGTCGCGCCACCGGCATAGATCGCAGGTATGCCCACGGAATGGTTTTCGGGAAACAAGCCAACCAGCCACCGCTATAGCTCAGCATCCTGTGTACGAACGAAAGCTGCCGCTACCGGGCCATATTGGCGAACCGCGACAGATGCAGTTGGTGAGCGACGGTCACGGTCCTAGTCGGACCGTTGCGGTGCTTGGCAAGAATCAAGTCGGCCTCGCCACCGCGCGGATCGTCACGCTCGAACGCATCCGGCCGATGCAGCAAAATCACCATGTCGCTATCTTGTTCGAGAGAGTTATGGACACAAATCCCTTGTGCCACAAAGTTGTGCGTGCCCGCCACAGTTCCGTCATAGACGTCCATCTGGCCCAGGCTGGTGATCTCGACAATCTGGTCCCACACTACATCGCTTGTGGTCAGCGTATTAATCCCGTGGTCTTCAAGGACGGCCGCGCCGCGCTGCAATCGATCACCACCGGGTGCGCGCCTCCACATCGGGGACCCGCAGGACTTGGAACCCGTTGTTGCCGGCAATTGGCGCTGCCTCATCTGCCGGATGCGCTCCAGTTCGGTGAGCACCTGCCGCGCTGCAGCGGCCTTTACGCCGTGCACGCCGACGTGGCGGAGAAACCTCGCCTGGTTTTCCGCACCGTCGATGTAGAGATGCCAGGAGTCGCGATGGCCGGCCTTGAGTACGTGCTTGATGCGAGCGAACACGCCGACCCTCAGGAGAAGTGCGGCCATGTCGTCGACCAGACGCCGACTCGTCGATGCGTAATAGATGCGGCCCCGAGCGACTTCGGCGTCCCATCGCACTGAGCCGTCGGTCACCCAGAGCTGGCGCAGGAACAATGCAACCTGATCATTCGGCAACGCGAAAACTCGCTGCGGTACGAACTTTTCACGGCTACGCAGCCTAGACAGGCCCAGCTCATCGAGCCATTCGGCGACCGGGTTACGCCGACCACGTGCCAACCGATGTAGCGCCTGCAACCGCAGTGTGGCCACCCGGGCAGCGGGATAGTCGTCGCTGCCTGCGACGCCTCCGAGGTGGCCTGTTGAAATCGGCACACCAGCCAGGTTGGCTTCCTCGATCGAGGCGCCGCGGATCGGCGGCAGGTTTTTCAGATGTGACCTATCGCCGACCATGTGCGCCAGCAGCATGACCTCCGCGTCGGCCATCCGCCGGGTATCGACCGGCTCGGGGACCCTACGCGACACTGCCAGTCGATCGCCAACCGTCAACTGCTCCAACGGTGTCCAGCCGTCGAGCGTCATGAACGGATGGTTGCTGGTCGCCTCGACCTCCCGTCCCGAAGTCAGTCGAAGGCGGAACACCTCCTTACGTCCACTGGGGAACACGTTCGTCATCGGCCGTGCCACCATCCGCAGCCGCTCGTCCAGCGACCACACCAGCGGCCGCTCACCGGTCCGCATCAGTTCACCGAACGTCACCTCGGCACCAGTATCTGCACGCAGGATGCGCGTGGAAGCGGTCAGGCATCCTGACTCCCTCAGATCAGCCAGCATCGGCTTCTTGTCCGTACGTTGCTCCGGTCCGCGGTTGAGCTGGCTGATCGCGACGACAGGAACCTCAAGTTCCTTCGCCAAAAGCTTGAGTTGGCGAGAGAATTCGGAGACTTCGACCTGCCGTGACTCGAACTTCTTGCCGGAGGTCATCAGCTGTAGGTAGTCGACGACGATCAGCCGCAGATCGGCTTTTTGCCGCAGCCGCCGGGCCTTGGCCCGGATCTCCATCATGGTCAGGTTCGGCGAGTCGTCGATATACAGCGGCGCCTCGCTTATCTCACTCATTCGCCGCGCCAGCCGAGTCCAGTCGTCGTCGCTCATTCGGCCCGAACGCATGTCGGAGAGCTTGATTTTCGCCTCGGCCGACAACAGCCGCATCACGATCTCGGACTTGCTCATCTCCAGCGAGAAGATGACGCTTGCCATCCGATGCTTGATCGAACAGGACCGCATGAAATCCAGGCCCAGGGTGGAGTTGTGCGTGGGCACCATCCCGCGGCCGGCCAGATACAGGTGGGCCGGGTTGTCGACCTGCACGCAGCGCACCGGAACGCTGCGGACGTGTCGCACCGATTCCAGCTGCAGCACCGGGGCCATCAAGGTCGCAGTCGTGCGCTCGGCATAGCGCCCGAAGGATCCGGCCGCAGCGATAGTGTCTAGCCCGCAACGTAATTCGGCCGTAGTGCGGACCCCGTGCCCGGTCGGCCACTGGTGCGCGGCGTCGGCGACGATCACCGTACCGTCGCAGAACTCAATCCGGTAGCACGGCCGGCCCACCATGACATCCGTGGCGGCCAGCACCCGGGTAGGGCGCCCATCGGCGCCGAGGAGCTCGTCGCCGACGGCGACGTCGCCCATCGTGGTCCAGCCGGCCGGCGTCGGCAGTGGCGTATCCAAGGCCAATGCCTTACCCACACCGGGCCGGGCAGCCACGATGATCATCTGCCCGGCATGCAACCCGTTGGTCACCTCGTCGAGTTCGGTGAAGCCGGTCGGCACCCCGCGTGCCAGCCCGCCGTTGGAGGCGATCGCGTCGATTTCGTCCATCGTCGGCTGCAGCAAGTCCTCCAGCGAGACGAAGTCTTCGGAGAGCCGGCGATCGCTGACCTCGTAGATTTCGGCCTGCGCCCGGTCGACCACCTCGGCGACGTCGGCGCCCTCCGCCCCCGCGTAGCCGTACTGCACCACCCGGGTGCCGGCCTCCACCAGCCGGCGCAACAGCGCCTTCTCGGCGACGATACCCGCGTAGTAGCCGGCATTGGCGGCCGTCGGCACAGTCGAGATCAGGGTGTGCAGATACGGCGCACCCCCGATCCGACGCAGCAGGCCGCGGCGGTCCAGCTCGGCAGCCACCGTCACCGCGTCCGCTGGTTCTCCGCGTCCGTAGAGGTCGAGGATAACGTCGTAGACGTTCTGATGCGCCGGACGGTAGAAGTCGCTCGGCCGCAACCGCTCCAGCACGTCGGCGATGGCGTCCTTGCTGAGCAGCATCCCCCCGAGCACCGACTGCTCGGCGGCGAGGTCCTGGGGCGGTTGGCGGCCGAAGTCCTCGCTCGGGGCGTCCATGTTGGAATGTCCGAGATCGTCGACGACCGCCATGAGCTCACACCTCCCTCGACGAACCCCTCGAACGTTTATTCGGCATCGGTGTCACGAACGCTAAGCCAGGGCACCGACACCGGCTCATGCCGGATCGACGCTAAATGTTGCTGGCGGAGCCGCCAAGCGGCGTTGTTCACGAAACTGTGCATCGGATGTGCATAGCCATCGGCACCTGTGTTGAGGCGGATGTGGACAACCTGTGGAGGATCCGGCGTGATTGGGGTATTTGCGCAGCTCAACAAACGATAATCACGCGCACATCGTGTGGATGAGAATCTCGTCGGCGTGTCGCGGCCGGTTGCTATTTCGGGCGTGTTGCCCTCTGGCCCGATGTACGCCGTGTTAACAGACGGTAACGTTCACAGCCTTACCTGACGACGGCGGAAATTCGCCAGCCGGACGCCAGCCGCCCGGGCGATCGGGCCGCCCCCGCGCACGACGGTGCGTATCGTTAGTTCTGGGCGACGACGTCCACTGCGATCTCGACGTCCACCTGCGGGTGCAGATGCACCGTGACCGGGTGGGTGCCGACGGTTTTGATGTGGGTCTTGGGCAGTCGCACAATCCGCTTGTCGAGGGTGGGCCCGCCCGCCTTCCTGATCGCCGCCACCACGTCGCTGGCCGTCACCGCGCCGAACAGCTTGCCGGAGTCACCGGACGTCTTCATCGGCAACGACACGGTGCCGAGCGCGTCGATCGCCGCCCTGAGCTCGTTGGCGTGGTCCAGGTCACGTACCTGCTTGGTTTCCCGTGCGCGGCGGATGTCGTCGACCTGCTTCTGCGCGCCGCGAGACGCCACAATCGCCAGTCCGCGCGGCACCAGGAAGTTACGTCCGTACCCGTCTTTGACCTCGACGGTATCCCCGACAGACCCCAGGTGGTCGACGTCGGCAGTCAAAATCAGCTTCATGGTTCGCGCTTTCTGTTCGGGGTGGATCTAGCGCACCGAGGAGGTGAAGGGCAGCAACGCGACCTCGCGGGCATTCTTGACCGCGAGCGCGATGTCGCGCTGATGCTGCACGCAGTTACCGGTGACGCGGCGGGCACGGATCTTGCCGCGCTCGCTGATGTAGGTGCGCAGCAGTGCGGTGTCCTTGTAGTCGATCACCTGATCTTTTTTGGCGCAGAACACGCATTTGCGTGTCTTGACCGGCTTTTCCGGAGCCGGACGCCGCTTGCTGGACTTGGCCATTTCGTTCTCTTTCGTTGGGTAATTCGGGTATCAGAACGGGGGTTCCTCGTCACCGCCGCCGAACGAGCCGGATGCGGGAGCGCTGCCCCACGGGTCGTCGGACCCTCCGCCGCTGGGCTGAGCCGGTGCCTGACGCGACCCGCCACCTCCGCCGCTGCGGCTGGCCTTGTTGACCTTGGCAGTGGCATATCGAAGCGACGGTCCGATCTCGTCGACCTCGACCTCGACCACCGTGCGCTTCTCGCCCTCACGGGTTTCGAAGGACCGCTGTTTGAGCCTGCCTTGCACAATCACGCGCGACCCCCGGGTCAGGCTTTCGGCAACGTTCTCGGCGGCCTCACGCCAGATGTTGCACCGTAAAAACAGCGCCTCGCCGTCCTTCCACTCCCCGGTTTGGCGGTCGTAGATCCGCGGTGTGGAGGCCACGGTGAAGTTGGCCACGGCAGCACCGGACGGGGTGAACCGCAGTTCCGGATCAGCGGTCAGGTTTCCGACAACGGTGATGGTGGTGTCGCCAGCCACGGTTTCCTCCTGAAGCCGCCTGCAATGGGCGGGTGGATTGTCAATGCGCCGAGCCTACGCAACAGCTCCGACCTCCCGCGGTCATTTGCCCACAGGCCAGGTTCGATTGTCCGGCGCTCGGTTGCTCTGCAGCCCGCATGGTCCCGGGCTAATGCTTGTCGGTGCGCATGACCTTGGTGCGCAGCACCGATTCGTTCAGGCTGAGCTGCCGGTCCAGCTCAGACACCGTCGCCGGGGCCGCCTTGACGTCGATCACCGCGTAGATGCCCTCGGCATGTTTGGCAATCTCGTACGCCAGCCGGCGCCGACCCCAAATGTCGACCTTCTCGACCGTTCCACCGTCTTTGCGGATGACGTTGAGAAATGTCTCCAGAGACGGTGCTACGGTGCGCTCGTCGAGAGTGGGGTCGAGGATGACCATGATTTCGTAGGGACGCATGGGAACCTCATCACCTCCTATGGTCGTCTGCGGCCACGGTGTTCTCCGTGGCAGGAGGGCCGCCTGCGTCGGCAACAGCACCAGATTACCCGAAGGTGGCGCAGCGCGTTCAGGGTGCCGACCCGCCGGCGGACGACAGCGATCGCCGCAGCCCGGCCGGTCGTAGCCTATCGACCAGCCATCGCGGCGGTGCATCGCAGGCCCGGTCGAACACCCCGCCCGCCGGATCGTCGATCCGACCGCCCCAGCGCACCAGGTCCTCGCCGGGCCGGTAGATCTGGCGGACCACCAGCACGCACAATGCCACCACCGCGATATCGCGCACCAGCACCCAGGTGGTGAACCACTGTTCGGGCAGCCCACGGTTGGGATCACCGTAGAGGAAGTACATCCGGGGTACCCACACCAGTGCGTCGATCGTCATCCAGGTCAACAAGACCCGGCGGTGCGGCAGCGCCAGCACGGCCAGCGGCACCAGCCACAGCGAAAACTGCGGGCTCCACACTTTGTTGGTCAACAAGAA
>Ga0123519_10010323_pt1 | contig 13926 bp, 12 predicted proteins | sample YelNatPaOPRAMG02_FD_87396 | JGI IMG/M metagenome (GOLD analysis project Ga0123519, IMG submission 87396) | Hot spring microbial communities from Yellowstone National Park - Yellowstone National Park OP-RAMG-02 (version 2) | ecosystem: Environmental > Aquatic > Thermal springs > Hot (42-90C) ...
AAGAAGGAAGGCGAAGAGAAGAAGGCTGAGTAACTTATACTATCCTTCTATAGATTTTTCAAAAGGCGTTCGAAAAGAACGCCTTTTTTATTGCCTAAATTTTGCAACTATTCAAGAACAGGTGCCAGTTACCCCAAAAGGGAAAAATTAACCTAAGCACATTGATATCATTGGTTTTTTGAAAAAAGTACCAGTTACAATTCTTTCCAATTCTTTCGCTACTCTCAAACCATTTATTATTGGGAAATTCAGGGTAGGAAATTTGGTCGGGGAGACTGGATTTGAACCAGCGACCCCCTGGTCCCGAACCAGGTGCTCTAGCCAGACTGAGCCACTCCTCGAGGTAGGGCGTATATTAACATCTTTTTATCAAAATTCAAGAAGAAGTTTCCTATTTTAATCGTAAAGTTTCTGTTATCATATATGATTTGATGAGATTACCAACCATTCAAAACCTGAATTTTAGGAATTTCCAATGTATTTCCTTCACGACATTTTTATTATCAATTCCTATATCTGGATAATTAAATAAATAAGAATGGGAATTATAATCCGAGACTGAATAAAACAATATCTAAAGCGGTTTATGGTCTATCAAGATTAGCAAAATAATCTACTCTATACAGGATGGCACAGGTTGATTATCTTCTCCAAATTTAGTCGAAACCTTTATCCAATCCCTTACCCATAGACACAATGTGTCTGCCTGTTTCAAATAACCAAATTTATAAATTGTTGGATTTTCATTTGAATTCAAAATCAACTCTTTATCTGGATAATGCAGACTACCGTGTCGCCTTTTTACAATCTCTCTTGCCCTGTCAATGTATAAATTTGCCTCACCAAGGAGAGATTTATCCTTATAAAATGCCGATGCATATAATAGATATACAAATTCTGACCTTAGATAATCAATTTCAATCCCATCTAACATTTCGTATAAAAACTTGTCTGTAACTAATTTTCTCAATATTCCCACCTTATCATTAATCTCTCTCATCTTCTCAGAAAACTCTCTCAGATTCGATATAATACTATTTTCGAAATTCCCTCTCTTCTCATCAGACAGATCATCCATCTCATCCACCATTACTCTATCGGGTTGTCCTATTATCCCTGCCTTATGCCCCAACTCTACATATGCATCTACTCCAGCATAATAAGCAGCAAGACGTCTGTTGATAAGGTACTCAGCCTGCACTTCGATCAACTGATTAATTATAGCGGATACTTCCTTGTATTTCTCAGAAAGGGGCATTAACATATATTCTATCTCTGATTGCCATTTATCTGTAAACTTATAAGCCATTTTCGTAGAAAGGTAATCCGTCATATAATAACCCCATTCCCAACCGGATGTAAAAACGATATGACCAGTATTCTGCCTCGCCGTATCATTTTTCAATTCAGAGTTCATAAGCTCAAGATCCAGAAATCTGCTCCTGATATACAATGGCAGAAACAATGGTACGCTATTGTCAAACGCAATCCAGTATGCACTCTCAGGAAAATAGACAACCTTCTTGCCTTTATGAATATAGTCTAATAAAAATTCCTTATGCTCCTTGAAACTCCTGTGATTATACGCACCGACAGATGATTCTATGAGGTTGAAGTACATTACAGTATGAACATAGGGAACTATATCTTCTATATATTTAACAAGAAAATAATACAACAGCGTTTCATTATTATATTCGACCCACAGATTAGGATAATTGCCTACATGAATAGTGGCTGTTATATCAATATCACCTCTTACAGTTCTGACTCTACTCTTAATATCCTCTATCTTGCGAATAAACACATCGGGTTCATTCCCAACAAACTCACCAAAAGATAGATTCAACACATCAAAATTCAAATCTCTAATAATCCTCAACGAATCTTCATCCTCTATCAAATACCCATTTTGCAGGCTCGAATTCGCAAATACAAGGCAGTTAATCCCGACCTTGATTCCTCTTCTGTGTGCTAACTCTATGATTTTCTCTGTTTTTAGCCTCCATTCAAGATACCTATCTTCTTTTCTTATATCATTCAACGCCACCCATTGTATATAATTGCCCCTTATCTTAATTATCCAGTCTATTATCTTATATGCCTCTTCAAGTTCTGTCCCAATCCAGAAATCATAGAGTGCCTCAATAGGATGCAATGTATGCAGATGCAACCCTCTCTGCCCCATATCAGGTTTGAACAAAACACCTCTATTCTGCTCAAGAGAATTCAGCAGATTCCTTATATGGAGATTTTCGGGAATAAAATATTGATATGGCGTAAAAAATCTATAACCGATATATTCAAGTATCTCATAAACTCCATATTGAGCACCAAGTGGATAATCTGCAGAGATATCGATTGTGATTTCGCTATTCTTATATTCGTATGAATAAGAAAAGCACTCTTTACAATCATCTCTATTTTTCAGATTAATGATAATCTGAATATTGTCATTACCTCTCTTTGACTCGAGACTGCTGATATAACCCAGCATATCGGAGATGAGCTGCTGATTCTCTGACCTTATTTCTATACCATATCCGACAACTCTATCAGATAAATCATTCAATAATGTGGTTCTACTGTTACATCCTGCAAATATCGTCAATAAGAGCACAATCAATGCCATTCTATTCATCTTATCCCCTCCTTCTAAATACTGATCTCGTAGGTAAAATCCATCAAATCAATACTCATAAGGATATTTCTCTGTAAATAATAATCTTTGTAAACAAGCACTACTACAACATTATAAATCCCTGTTTTGAGTCTATATTTTCCATTTATCTCAGTGTAATACTTTGCCTTATTGTCCTTAAAAAAATATCTCCTGTTCATTACCTCTTTATTGTCGGAGTAAAAAGATACACTCACCTCATTCAAATCTTTTAGAGATGCATTCTTGATGTTAATTGTTACTTCCCTCTCTATAGGAAATAAGAGTAGGAAAACAAGGGCGATACTCAAAAATATTAGGGCACCGGCGATTTTATTTTTCATCTTTCAATTCTTGCAGTTTGCTCTCCATCTTCTTGATAACTGCATCGAACCCCTGTTCCTTTATGATCTTGTTGAACTCGGATTTATAGTTCTTCAATGTGGATACCTCGTCGATAATCAAATCATATACAACCCACTTATTGTCTCTCTTGAATACGGCAAAACCGACACCAACCTTACCTTCCTTCGAGCTTATCTTGGTATCTACAATCAACTCACCCTCGTCCTCATTCTCCGAGTTGATCTCTATCTTATAATCCACTGTAGATGTAATCTTCTTCAGATATGAGGTCTCTATCAAGTCCCTCATCAGGGAATTGAATTTATCTATCTCCTCCTTCGATCGGTCTTTGAAATGTCTCCCAAGTGATCTCTTTGCAAGTTCGTTATAGTCCAATACCTCATCGACCACCTTTTTTATTTCCAGTTTCTTCTTCTCAATAGGGATACTCTTCTTGAGTATTGCCTTTACCTTATCCGAATATCTCAATATCATATCTGAGGCCTTCTCCTCTTCAGCATACAACACACTGCTCGATATCGCTATTACCAATCCAATGAATAGAACTCTCTTCATAAAGACCTCCTCACCTTGAATGATAGACCATTTTGACGAATAATGTAAGATGACGGGTATCCAAATAGCATATACAGGAAATATTTGTCATAATTATGTAAAATAGATATCCAACTGGGTAGCGAGGTAGATTAGTATCTCATCTGTCCGCCGCAATCTCTGACTGATTATACGAGATATGTTCAATAATACCTTTATTGCAAACTTAGGATCATCCTCTATCATTCTATCGAATGATGAGCGCCTGAATATATACAGGAGCGTATCCTCCACTGCATAGGCAGAGGCTGACCTCGGAAGGTCGTCTATGAAACTCATCTCTCCGAATATATCACCCTCTCTGAAATATGTGAGTACCCTCTCGGCGTCCTTCACCTTCTCCCCGGAATCCTCATCGTCGGCGATTTTAGATATCTTCACACAACCTTCCTGTACGATATAAATCGCATTCCCTTCCATCTCTTCGAGGAATATCGCCTCGAGTGGCTTGAACCTCTTTGACTCCATATAGGAATGTAGCTTCTTTGTCTCATTCTCATCAAGACCACTAAATAGCGAAATATTATCAGACATATTATAGCCTACTCACTTTCAGGGTCCCAATTTTGGAGGACGGAACCCAACCCTTTATATTCCTGCCAATAATCTCTACGAATAGAAACTGGTCGTATCTCTCCCTCACCCTGACCATCATACCCTCATTCAACTGCGAGAGTGTCTTATAAGCCTCGGAGGGTCCCTCCTTAACATCTACGCTCCTTTCGAGCACAATACCTCTCTCCTGCAAATGCATATACACCACTCTCAGACCGGCTACTATTCCGAGAATTACTACAATTATCGTCAAAGTCATTATCAAACCTCTGATATCCCTCTTTATTTTCAAAAATCTTTTCAAAATCAAGATAAAAAAGAGCAAATTCAACAATAATATAAAAGCAAGCCCAATATATGGATTGTAGTACTTGAGCAGAATTTCGAATATTATCGAATCACTACCTTGAGCAACTATCCCCTCTTCTGCCAGACTCTGAACGGCTATCTTCATATTGCGTTCGATATCCTGAGATGTCCCATTCAACATCATCGAACGATAATACCAAAAGATTGCGTTTCCGTACTCTCCTGCATAGAGATATGCGGTAGCGAGATTATAATACAAATCGGCATCTTCGACATTCTGCCCAATTATGGCTTGATATTTATCTATTGCTCCTCTGTAATCGGATGAAAGAAATGATTTATTTGCATCTGAGATATCGACAAATCCATACGACCAGAGCGTTAGAACAGCCAATATTAATATGCTTCTCCTACTCACCTATCTCCCTCACAATTCTATCGAACCTATCTTTTATGGTTGAGATATCGAATCCTCTGGATTCAAATCCTGCAAACTTGATAAAATCACAGGTATCGAGCAGACTCAGTATATCCGTAACGACATTCTCATCGATCCCCTTGTCTATCAATATCTGCCTCAAACCATCCCGCGTCATCCCCTTCTGTAAAACATCATATTTTATAAAAATAATCTCATCGATGACGGCATAGATACTCTCTATGAACCCCCTTATGTCTCTCTCCCTGAAACACCTTTCGACACTGGAGATCTCCTTTTTGAGTCTCCTCTTCCTCCTCGATATCTCCGAATCGAATCCAAAATACAGATATAAAAATTTCCCAAAATCTACCAATATAATCAGTACAAAGAAGAATGGCAGAACAGAGATAGAAACGATAAACGATTTGAGCCCTACACCAGCAAATCCAGTCCCTATCCTGTTAATGAATCTGATACTGTGAATATTGGTAGAATCATTAGAGAAGCTATTCTTTCTGACACCTCCCGCCACACCCTCCGCCTCCGATACATCCACAGCAAGCCCCGAAACTGATACCTTTTCGTAGGAGGAAGTATCAGGTTTGAAGAAAAGCACATCGAAAGATGGGATATTTATCTTTCCAGTCCTCTTGGCAAATATCAGGTATTCGAAACTCTTCTTGCCGCCATAGATTTTCTTATCTGGAGATGGTTCGGTCCTAATTACCGGGTCATAGAATCTCAACTCTGGATTGTCCTTCAACTTTGGAATCGAAAATGCATTTATGTTGCCCTTTCCCTCTACAACAACATTTAGTGTAAACGGCTTATCCATAGGCTGCCTCGAGGGATTCAGAGAGAAGCTCACCCTGTAATCACCCACATTATAGACAGGAAAATCGGCTGGCTTATCATTATCGGGAAGAGGCTTTACATCTATCTTGATATTCTGGGTCTGCTTGGTTATTCGCCTCTGATTGAAACCAGCCACGACATTCAATACAATGCTCGAGGGCTCTATCTCATAGACACCGGATTTTGTAGGAAACACAGCCCTTCTCTTCAATAGATATACATTATACACTCTCGAACCTACCCTCTTCTGCTCCGATGTAAACTTTTGGGGATTGTACAAATCCTCGACCCACGCATTTTCGAACTTTGGCAGATTCAATTGCTCGATATCGTAGATTGCGATCGTACTATAGAGATAAACCGAAAAAACGAACTGTTCTCCCACATATACCGACTTTCTGTCCACCACCGCCTGCAACATCACATCCTCTTCATTTATCCTGCTGTCAAACGGGAGTTCATCTATATCGAATGGGCTCTTGAAAACATTCAAACCTTGATTCTGCTGTCTCTTGGGGGTGGCAGACTTAGATGCGGGTAGTACAGTAACCTTTAGTGAACGGGATTGATAGACCTTCCCCTTTACAACGACCGTAGCGGGCTTGATCTCGATTACACCTGTCTTATTGGGAAGCAATTCTATATTATAACTCTTGACCTTACTGAAGGTCTGGGAGCCACCTATCACGATATTCATTCTCGTCGATTCGCTCTGCGATATCTTCTTGAACCCCTGAAAATCAGGGAACCTTACCTGCGAGGGTTCTGTATTGAATCCATAGGATATATCGAGTGAATATATGAGAGTATCATTTAAGCCAATCTCCTCGGAGTTTACCTGTGCCTCTACCTGAACATCCTGAGCAAAGACTACTCCCTGCATAAGCAGAGAGAAGAATAGAATTTCACCAGTCCTTTTCAACATTTGCATTAGAAAATTCCTTGATCAAGAATTTACTAAACGGTTGGTCCGTCTCTTTCTCTTTCAATGAATCGAGTAACTGCTCTGCCTGAGAAATATCCATTCTCTCCTTCTTTTCTTCGGGCGTCTCTTTATTCTCCTTCTCCTGCTTGTTTGCCTCCTGCTTCTTGTCCTCTTTCTGCTTCTCCTCTTTCTTGTCATTATCCTTATTCTGCTGATTCTGCTTTTCCTGTTCCTTCATCATTCTCAAAACCATCTCGAGGTTGTGCTTTGGTTCGATAAACTCACGGTTGTGCTGAATAGACCTGATATATGAATCTATAGCCTCATTGTACTTCTGCTGTTCGAGGAATAGATTGCCCATATTATAATAGATTTTGGACTTCAGTCTATCATCTGCCCCAACAAGACTCTTCTTGAGTTCATCATATGCCTCGTTATATTTCTTGTCTTTGATAAGGGCGTTAGCCTTGTTATAATGCAATAATGGTTCTCTTGTCAGCGACTTTCCAGCCTTATCGTATTTTTCCAGAGACTCCTTGAATTTACCCTCCTGATACAATTCATTCCCCTCTTTTACATCGGGATTCTCCCGTAAAAATGGTGAAAAACCGCTCAGGAGAAGAAATGAAAAGAGTATCAAAGAGATAGTTGCTCCCCGCCTGTTCCTCAGCAGTGGCAGCACAAAGTATGCATATATCAACAATACTGCTGAAATCAGTGCAATTATCCAGTACCTGTCCAGATAGTTATAGACCTCCTTCGAACTTATTTCCCCCTTCTTGAGTCCTTTGAGTTCTTCGAGTATCATAGGGATACCGAGTTCTTTGTTATTGCCCTGTATATATACACCACCTGTAGAGGATGTTATCTTCTTCAAAACACCCTCATTCAATCTACTTACGACTACCTGCCCAGCCTTGTCCTTCTTATATGTCCTTCCCTCCTCCGTATTGTCCGGGACAGGTTCGCCTGTCAGGGTCCCGAGGCCAATCGCATATACCTTTATGCCATTATTCCTGAGGTCGTCTATTATCTGTTCATAGTTTCCCTCGTGGTCCTCTCCATCCGAGAGAACAAGTACCACCCTTGCCCCAGAGGTCTGTTGACTGTTTATGAACATATCTCTTGCGAGCGAGAGAGCAGATTTGAAGTTGGTCCCCTGCACAGGTACCGAATCCACACCAACATTTCTAAGGAACAATCTCGCTGCATCATAATCCGTTGTAAGTGGCACCTGCATAAATGCCTGCCCGGCAAAGAGTATTACCCCTACTCTATCCCCCTTCAATAGAGATATCAGGTTACCGAGTTCGAGCTTTGCCCTCTCGAGCCTGCTTGGAACTATGTCCTGGGCAAGCATAGACCTCGAGACATCGAGTGCTATTATTATATCTACTCCCCTCTTTTTGACATCCACAACCTTGCTGCCAAATTGTGGAGACATAATCCCTATAGATAGCAATATAAGTACTATCGCTGAAATAATTATGTATTTGAAGAGATTGTCGATACTATAGTTTCTGGTTACTCTCTGTAATATCTCTTCAGAGAATATCGAGAACACCTTAGTCTTGTATCTGTAGAAATTCTTGATGAGATAGAACGATAACATCAACGAAAGGACTAAAAGGATCAGATATTTTGGTTCACCAAACCTAAACATAGCAGTAGTAATAACAAATTATGTATCATTTTAATCCAGCGTCAATATAAAATTTTAGAAATTCAGTATCATTTTATTGTTGATTTTTCAAAAAAATAATGTATAAATAAACACGCTCCGTAGTTTAACTACAAAGGAGGTCTTCAATGAACATCAATTTCAAGGTCGGTGAAAAGGCTGTTTATCCAGCACAGGGGGTGGGCGAGATAGTCTCTATTGAAACACGGGAAATAAATGGCAACAAGGAGACTTTCTATGTAATGAAGATTCTCAAGACAGAGAGCAAGATACTGATCCCAACCAGAAAGGCACAGGAGGAAGGACTCAGGAAGGTTATATCAAAAGAAAAACTAAAAGATATATACTCTATTTTGAAATCCAAAGAGATATCTCCGACATCCAGAAAGACCTGGAACCGTAGATATCGTGAATATATGGACAAGATAAAGACCGGCTCCGTATTCGAGGTGGCAGAGGTAATCAGAGACCTGTCGAGGTTGAAGACCCAGAAGGACCTTTCTTTTGGAGAGAGGAAGATGCTGGATACTGCACGGAGTCTTCTGGTAAACGAACTATCCATAGTCAAGAATACCAACGAAGAATCCATAGATCAGGAAATAAAATCTATCTTTAATGCATAACACATCATTCGACCTGATTCTCCTTGCGGCTGGCAGAGGAAAAAGATTAGGTGAAAAGAACAAGGCTATTCTCAAAATTGGGAAGAGCGTATCCATCGCTCATCAACTCGACATACTTTCACACACAGATGGACTGAATAATATAATCATTACCTATCATCCATCGAATCTCAGAGAGATACAACACGCCATCTCCTCACACCCACTCTATAAGAAGTGTATTTTCATAGAGGGCGGGCGAGAGCGGGCGGACAGCGTTTACAATGCCCTGACAAGATTGAGGAAGAGCGATTCCAAGATCGTGGCAATACACGATGTAGCAAGACCGAATATCTCTACCGAACTGATCCATAAGGGTATAGAGATATCTTCTAAATACGGCTCGGCAATACCGGCCATACCACTCGTAGATACTATCAAGGAGGTCAAAGGCGATAGAATCACAAAGACTATACCAAGAGATAACATATATCAGATTCAGACGCCCCAATTCTTCGACAGGGAACTTATTCTGTACGCATACTCGGTTTGGAGAAGGGAGAGAAGAGATGCTATACCAACCGATGACTCCTCCCTTCTTGAGGAATTGGGCATTTCACCTGTGATATTCAAAGGCGAGAGAGGGAATATCAAGATTACATACGAGGAAGATTTGAGAATGATTGGAGAATTAAAAAAATACAGGACAGGGTTTGGATACGATATTCATCGATTAAAAAAGGGTGGAAACCTCTATGTCGGCGGTGTAGTGGTAGACAAGGACAAATCTGCAATTGCACATTCGGATGGAGATGTCCTAATTCACGCAATATGTGATGCAATGTTCGGTGCCTGTGGTATGAGAGATATCGGACATCACTTTCCGAATTCGGATGCCAAATACAGAAATATCAGCAGTCTGATTCTGCTCGAAAAGACAACAGAAATAATACGAAAAGAGGGTTTCATCGTAGAGAATATAGACACTACAATAATCCTCGAGGCTCCAAAGATAGGCAAATATATAGATGATATGAAACAGAACATTGGTCGAATATTGCACATATCTCCTCAAGATATAGGAATCAAAGCCACTACCCCGGAAAAGACAGGTATAATTGGAGAAGGCAGAGCCATTGCCGCCTATTGCACCGCCCTGATCTCGAAATAACCTTTGTAGATCGAGATATCCTTCTCAAATATACATTCCAAGGAGAATATACATTATCAGATTGGATAACCAGTGAATTGCAATCGATGGATATATATTACCCCGAACCTCCCTCAGATACCCAAACAAGAGTGAAGGGAAGAATACAGCCAACCTGTCTATATGAGGGTTTATAAAAAAGTGACCGAGTGCAAAGAATACCGAGGTCATCAGGTTGGACAGACTGATGAACCTCAAATAACTCTTCTGATCGTAGACCTTTTCCATCTGAGATTGAACAAAACCACGGAAGAAAATCTCCTCGGGGATTGCCACCATAAGTAGATGATGTATCGTATTGAAGAATATCTTCTCCCTGAACACAAACACGAATCTGTGATGAAGTACAATGCTCTGATAGAGGTGATTGGCCACAACAAACGCCGGGAAGATAACAAACAGCACAATAAATATTGCTCTCAAATCCTTTATCACAGAATCCGTATCGAGTCCAAATCCCTTTGCATCTATTTTGAAGACCTTTGCCGAGACAATCGAAGATATGACAAATATCGCACTTCCGAGTGTCAAGAAGAGTGTCCTGCCCAGATATGGTTTTACCAATAGTAGTGCTATCAATATCGTGTTCACGATCAAGAAGGTGAAGAGTGTTTGATTAAATATTTTTCTTTGATAATTCATAAATTTGTTAGTATATTTATCTGGCTTCATTATGCAAGGAGTAAATGCACTCGAAAGGAAAAAATATGAAGATTATCAAACTGACAATACTATTTATTACACTTATCCCCATAAGCCTCTACTCAGAGGAAGGTCCTGTCGTAAAGCTTCAAAAGAGGCTGAGTAAGGGCAAGAATACCAATAGGGAGATCTATCAAAAGGTAAAGAAGTGTTCCCAGACCAAGATCAGCAAGATAACCATACCATACTCCAATAATGAACTCCTATATTATATCGTTGCCCTCAAAGACATCCCGATCGGTAAGGTATATCTCAAGATAAACAAGGCAGGAGACAGTGAAGGGAACATTCACTTTCGGGTTCTATCCAAGGCAAAGACCAACTCTTTCTTCTCGAAGGTCTATAGAGTAAATGCATTTTTCAAGGACGAATTCAGTCTGCCAAACTTCTCAAATGTGAGCTTTTTCGAAGATGTAACAGAAAAGGAGTTCAAGAGAAAGACGACATATAATTTTTCCAAAGATGGTTCAGTAACCACCACCACGGAAAAGGAAGAAGGTAAAGAGACCAAGAAATACTCTGGCGGCGAACACACTATGGACTTCCTGACACTTATGTATATGATAAGAGGTCTCCCCCTCGATGTAGGAAAGAATTATTGCTTTGAGGTATTCTATCATAAATATTACTGGAGCGTATCAGGTTCTGTAATTAGAAAAGAGAGGGTGCAAACTCCAGCAGGCTTTTTCGATTCAATATATATCGAAGGGATAGCACAGAGAAAGGACAAACCCTCGATTACGAAGAAACTCAAGTTGTGGATATCTGACGACGAAAAGAGACTCCTGCTCAAAGGTGAGACTGTAATGAATATGGGAGAGGTTACAGGTTACCTCGCATATGTCAAATCAGGAGAGCAGATTAGAGATGAGGATATTCAGATCGATGAAGATGAAGACAGCTCGGATAGTAAGTAATCTGATAATTGCAATCGTTGCGATTTCAGTTTTCGTACAGAACTCGACCGCTTCCGAAAAGAAGATAGAATATCTCAGTCCATCTGCACTAAATTACTACATTATGGGGAAGATATTCGAAAACCAGCAGGACTATGACAAGGCACTTTCATATTACAAACAGGCACTCGTTTTCGACCCATATTCATCTCTCATCAGGACGAATATAGGATTACTACTCGTCAGAAAGAATGACATATCGGGGGCTATAAAACAACTCTCCTCTGCTGTCGATTCGGACGACAAGGACTATGACTCCAGATTGTTTCTCTCTTCCCTGCTCTTCTCCAAAGGGGATATAGATGGTACAAAGAGACTCTTGGAAGAGGCAAAGAAAATAGACCCCAAAAGAATAGATTCATATTTGAAATTATCGGATTTATACCTCTTCCTAAAGGACCAGAAATCAGCCCTCAACATCCTGAATGAGATGCTCAAGAATTCAACCGACAAATCAGAGGCATACCTAAGAATGGGGAACATATATCTCAATCGGCGCAATATAAAACTGGCAATAGATAGCCTCAATAATGCGATAAGAATCGATCCATCAAACAGAGATGCGGCAATACTTCTCTCGGTTTCATACGAACTCGAGGAAAATTACGATGCCGCCATAGATGTTCTCAAGAAATCACAAAAATATGTCTTAGATGATATCGAGGTAATGCTCTCGATTGGTAAATTATATTTGAGGAAAGAGGACTTCAAGTCTGCAAAGATATATTTCGACTATGCCATCAGAAATTCATCGAACCTCATAAGTATATCCATTTCTATTGCATCCATCTACTCACAGGAGGGATATTACACAGAGGCAGAGGAAATATACAAATCTCTCCTCTCTGAATACAAGAAGAACGACGAGATAAAATACTACTACGGGAAACTATTACTGACCCTAAAGAAATACAATGACGGAATAAACCTGCTCGAAAAGATACAGGACACGAAATATAAGACATATGCCAATTCCCTCATCTGTGCCGCATTCTTGGAAAAAAAGGACTATCTCAAAGCGCTCGAGTGTTCAGAAAATCCAAACTCAGAGGCCGAGACAAATATATTCATCAAGGCTGAATCCCTGATCGCACTAAAGAGGTATAACGAAGCGAGGGTCTTTTTGGAAAAGGCTATAAAGAATCGGGAGTTATGGGGAGATGCGATTATTTATCTGTCGAGGGTATATGAAAAACTGATATCTCAAGAGGCAGCAATTGCATTGTTGAGCGAGGCAGCAAACAGATATGATATACTACTCGATGAAAAGATCAGAATCCTATATGAAATTGGGATGATATACGAGAGAAATTCAAAGATAAACGAGGCACTCGAGGTAATGAAGAGTATTCTAACTCTCAATCCCGACAATCCGGAGGCACTCAATTTTATCGGATATACATATATTGACAACAATATAAACCTCGAACAGGCAAAGGATATGATTCTGAAGGCTTATATGTACAGTTCGCGTAGCGGTGCAATAATCGACTCTGTGGGTTGGATGTATTACAAACTCGCTGACTATAAGACTGCCCTACGATATCTCAAAAAGGCTTATAGATTACTTCCAGAAGAACCAATCATTGCCGATCATCTGGCAGATACATATCATAAACTCAACTACAACAAAGAGGCGATAGAGATATATGAAAAGATATTGAAGATGGAAGCCCTCGACGACAAATTGAAAGAATCGGTCTCCAAGAAACTTCAGGACATCAACAAGAACAATCAAAGTAAATAATGATTTATAAGGGGAGATGTGCCCAGGGACGGAATCGAACCGCCCACACGAGGATTTTCAGTCCTCTGCTCTACCGACTGAGCTACCTGGGCAACGGGAGAAATCATATATAAAACAACTTATCTGTTGTCAAGTAGTTTTATATCAAAATCGGTTTCACCAATTGACACTTGAAACACTGATACATCTATGGTGCTGCTGGATTGGGATATGATATGCTAAAGACAAGTTGTGATACCCCTTACGGAGCCGCGAGTGGGGATGATAGCGCCATATTTATTCAATTTGGTCCAGGGATGACTTATAATATAGACAAAAACATCTCCATCGGCGGGACATTTAGA
>Ga0123519_10010326_pt1 | contig 13924 bp, 29 predicted proteins | sample YelNatPaOPRAMG02_FD_87396 | JGI IMG/M metagenome (GOLD analysis project Ga0123519, IMG submission 87396) | Hot spring microbial communities from Yellowstone National Park - Yellowstone National Park OP-RAMG-02 (version 2) | ecosystem: Environmental > Aquatic > Thermal springs > Hot (42-90C) ...
TACCGTCAACAAAAACCTCTCCAGAGTTCAATATCTTTTTTGCATCTTTCAAGTTGTCGCACATCTTCAGTATGTCTCTCAGCAAAACAGCCAAAGGTATCGATTGATCCTTTTTATGCGGTCCAGGGAGAGGTTTGACTATCCAAGGCCTTGACTTTGACGAAACCTTGTAAAATTTTGGCGCATTAAAAGTCTTCATGTGTCTGCTCATTTTACCTCAACCTTGTTTTTAAACCTCATTTTATCTTCATAAACGTTTGTTATCATCAAGTTGCTAGGCTCAAACTTTACCGGTATTTCAGTTCCAGCAACCTTTTTTCTTGTTATTCCTTCAATATATACTTTTCCTTCTTTTATGTCAACCTTGCTAACTTTGCCACTCATCTTTTTATACTTTCCCCTCATTACAGCAACTTCATCTCCCTTCCTGACAGGTATTGATCTCCTTTTGTACTTCTTTTTCAACTCCTTGGAAAGATGGACGCTCAAGAACTTTCTCTTTACATGCAAGGGAGCATTATATCTGTACTTTCTCTGCTTACTGGGGTTTTTGCTCGATTTCCATTTATTAGACCATTTCTTCATTTTTATCCCTCACACGATAGAGCTTGCAACCTTACCGATGACAGAAAACCTTTCAACAGCCTCTCTTGCGACTGGCCCTTTTATCTGAGTTCCAACAGGTTCGCCCCTTTCATTTACAAGAACAGCGGCATTATCCTCAAAGCTTATTCTTATGCCGTTCTTCCTCCTATACTCCTTTTTTTGCCTTATTACAACGGCCTTTACAACTTGCTTTCTCCATTTGACCGTTCCTTGCCTAACAGAACAGACTATCATATCTCCGACACCGCAAGCAGGCATCCTTCTTTTTACACCTTTGTATCCCATAACAGCTATAATATTTAAAACCTTTGCGCCAGTGTTATCTGCACACTCTATTAATGAATTTACAGGTATGCCCCTTGTGATTTTTGCCTTTACAGCTTTCATACAATCAACTCTTTTAATTAAAGAAAGATATAATTAAAAAGTTTTATTAAACTTTTTCTATTATTACAAAGCTTTTTGTCTTCGATAAGGGTCTGCACTCTGCTATCCTTACTGTATCACCTTTTTTAGCGTTTATGCATGAAGGATTATGGGCCGGTATTCTGCTCTTTCTCTTTTCATACCTTTCGTACTTTGGAATATAATGTAAGTAATCTATCCTAACGATCGCAGTATCTTGCATCCTGTCAGATACAACGACACCTTTTAGAATCTTGCCCCTTATTGGAAGTTTGCCATGGAATGGACACTTCTCATCTTGACAAACTCCACTAGGGGGTTTTACATCATAACCAATATCCCTAACTTTAGCCTTTGCCATTTAAACACCTTAGCTTTCAACTAATATATTTTTTTGCTTTAATTTTATATCGACCAACTCGTTAAACAATCTTTTGACTTTTTTGTTCACTTCTTTTTCAGATATGTTCATGTCGTTGCTTTCAAGTATCTCTTTTATTAATGCAACAGATAATTCGTTCCTGAATTTTTTATCTTTTATTAGTTCATTCTTTATTTCTCTTATAATTTCATCCTCCAAATTACCACCTTGGTGTCTTTTTCTTTATCCTATCTTCAGGCCTGCTTACGAGCAAACCACCGTCAACTTCTACTCTTTTACCATTTGGTAAATGAAATATAAATATTGTTCCTTTTTTTTGTATTTTTTTCTCTCTTTCCTTTGTTTCTATCACAAGCATGTTATAGCTCTCATCGATAACTAAACCTTTTAAACCAGTTAAATATTTATTTGTTGCCTTTTTTATCTCTACCTTCAATCCTATGAGTTCATGCCTGATGAGATTTCCTGGCGTTATTGGCATATAATAACTTTTTGCGGCAATAATTAAATTAATGGATGAAAGAAAAAGGCTTATCGAGAGGTTGATAGAAGAAGGATATCTAAAGTCTCCTCACATCATAAAGGCTTTCAACAAAGTCAAAAGAGAGCTATTCATGGCAGAAAAATACAAAAAATATGCTTATGCCGACCTACCTTTCCCAATACCACCTTACACTGCCCAAACTATTTCTGCTCCACATACCTATGCGATCATCTATGAGGCAATACAGTTAAAAAAGGGGGATAAGTTTTTAGAGATTGGCACTGGCTCTGGATATGGGGCTGCTTTGGCTAGAGAAATAGTAGGAAAGAAGGGATTGGTAGTAACGATAGAAGTAGTTAAAGAAACTTATGAATTCGCGAGAAAAAACCTAGAAAAAGCTGGTTACCGAGATGTTATAATCATAAATGCTGATGGAAAGTTCGGTCATCCTGAATTTTCGCCATACGATAAGATATGCGTTACTGCCGCTGCAAAGGAAATACCACCTGCTTTAATCGAGCAGCTAGGCAAAAAAGGCAGGCTCGTCATTCCACTAGGATCTAATATAACTCAAAAACTTGTTTTACTAGAAAAAGAAAACAATAAAATAAACAAAAAAATCCTAACCTATGTAGTTTATGTACCTCTTGTTTAACCCTCTTCTATCATTTCCTTGTCAAAACCAAGTTTTATTAAAATTTCTTTTGCTTTTTGTGTATGATTTCCCTGGAGTTCTATCTTGTTATCCTTATAAGATCCACCACAAGCTAGTTTTTGTTTCAAATTCTTAAGAACTGGTTTTACCGACCTATCATCAATCCCTTCTATCAAAGTTACTGGCTTTCCGAATTTTCTTGTCGTAGTGTATATCTTTATCTTTCTTGCTTCTCTTTCAATTACTTTACATGTGCATATATCTAGGGGCAATCCACAAGTCGGGCATACACCTATCTTTTCTGCCATTTATTGCTTTATCACCTAAATCTTAGTTAAAAATAAGTAAAAGTTTAATATTAATAAACATTTCTATTTAGCTTTAGCCCTCTCGGTTTTAAATGTTAATATCCTGGCAATGTTCTTCCTTATCGCTCTTATTTTTCCTGGGTTTTTCACGTTTCCACCCATCTCTACATTACCCTTTTCCTTCATAAGTTCCAGCTTGAGCTCGTTCAATTGCTTGTCGAGCTCGCCATCATTCATTTTTTTCAGTTCCCTTTTCTTCATTCGTCTCAATCCTCTCTAGCAACCTTTCATTCAAATCTTCTGGCATCTCTGTTAATATCTTTACTTTAACGCCAACCATACCCAACTTGAGTACAGCCGTAGCAAACCCAGTTTGAACAAGGGTATCAGCATAATATCCTGAGTGTTTTATATAACCATGCTTGAAAGTTTGAAATCTTCCTCTCTCACCACCTAGCTTACCAGCAATTCTTATTTCAACCCCTATTGCTCCTGCTTCCATTATTTTATCCATGAAATAGTTTGCCAGCTTCTTGTAAAACCCCCCTTTTTCAATACCTTTTGCAATCTTGTTAGCAACTATTTGTGCGTCCAAAAGAGGGTTTTCTACTTCTCTTACATCTAGCATTGGGTTTTCCACTTCAAACTTGTCTTTTATTTCCTGGGTTATGTCATTTATCTTTTTACCAGACTTGCCGACAACTAAACCTGGCTTTTCAGCATAAACTATTATTCTAGTACCAAGTGGGGTTCTTTGTATATCAGCATGACTATAGCCGGCCTTGTCGAACTTTTCTCTTAGAAAACTCTCTAGCTGGGCGTCCTTGATGCCTTCATTTATAAAAAATTTCTCCACCGACATTACCTCTCTTCCACCTCGACTTCAAGATGGCACAACTTAGCTCTCCTTCCCCTGTGAGTTATTCTACTTTTGGGAAGAATAAATGTAAATGATTTATTGGCTGAAAGAGTTTTTATAAATAACTTTTCTTCATTTAAACCTCTAGCTGCAGCATTAACTTTTACATCCTTCAAAAGCTCTAGTATAACTTTGCTCGCACCTGTGTAATACTTTCCTTCTATGTTCTTTTTTTTGTCTATTAAATCCTCTAAAAAACTCATTGCTTTATCTATTCTTTTCTTTTTAATTTTTTTGAATATTATATTCGCATCCTTAACCGAAACTCTTGCGTTGCTTTTCTTCGACCTGGTCGTCTTTTCCATAAAACCACTAAATATGTTTGGTTGTATTTAAACTTTTCAATAACGCTAAAGATATATGAAAATAAGATTTTTAAAGTTTGGCAGTTGCAGGTGTTTTTATATTTACTAATAATGATCATTGAATTTTGGAACAAACAACCAACAGATTATGTCTTTTTTGCCATTTCTATCATGGTTACAATGTTCCAAATTTGGGTTCTCGTATAAGATGGTATGTTTGGATCGTTTGTTATTTCATCTAAAATAGATATTGCAGTACTCAAACGAACGTCCCAGTCTTTATCTTTGTTTTCTGTCAAGTTTTTTTTAGCTTCTTCAACAGCATTCCTTATATTCCTAGGAACTGTTCTATCTTCTGCAATATCTGTAAGTAACTTTACAATAGGCTCCACGTCTTTTGTCATAAAACCACCTCAACCCATTAACAATTTTTGTATTCTTGGCTCTAATTCCTTGATTTTATCGTTTATTTTTTGTTCAGTCTTCTCGAAAACACCCATTCTAATCTCTAATTCGCTTATCTTTTCTTCTATCTCCTTTTTGGCCTCTTCGGCATCTTTTTTAATCATTATCTGGCCCACTATTTTATAAACTTCTTTTGTGTTGCTGTTCTTTATTTCTTCTAGTGCCTTTTCATTTTCCAAAAGCTCCAGCTTGTTTTCTTCTTTTTGCATTAAAACTGCCTGTAGTTGTTGTTGCAAAAATTGATATTGGTTTATAAGGTTTGTTTCTTCTGTCATTTTTATCACACTAATTCATTTATTACATTTATTAAAGTTAAATAAGAATTTATTATTCCCTTTATTTTATTCGGACTCTTACCTTCTACTTCTATTACAAGATTTTTTTTATTTACCTTGAATTTTATCCTAATATCTTTATTATTCTGAATGTCTGGGCTAAGACTTTTTTTAAAAATATCGGCATACTTTGTATCAACATAAATTACTATTTTCATGAATTATTTTTGGATAAAATTTATTAAATTATTTTGCAGGGTAAAAAAATGAAAAAAAGGCTCCATCGCCAATTAAATTTATTTTATAAAACTTGCCGGGTTGAAGACATGCGGTTATGGTGTTTTGTGTTCCTGCTTCCACTGGAATGTTTTTATACGATGTTTCTTCTATTTCCAACATCAATTTTACAGGAGTCGTATTAAACACGAATGGTTTTATTCTTATTCTATTTTCTCTACAATTATAATCTTTTTTAAAAAACTCGAAAAGATTAAATCCCAAATTTGAAGATGTGTTCGTTATTATTAGAATGCTTTTAGTCTTTTCTTCATCAAAACTTATTTCTGCATTCCACTTGCCATTATTTATATTACCTGATATGTTTTTTTCGTAATCCCCCACAGGTAAAACTAGAAAACTTCCATTAACACTAAAACCATTTAAAAAAGAGCAAGTGCTTGCGTTTATAATCAAAGTCTTAGCTGAAACTGAAGATAATGCTAGTAATAACAAAAAGAATTTCATAAAAAATTCTTTATTTTTTTGTTTCAAGCTTTTACTCTTTTTATAATTTTCGGCCTTACCTTCATAAATATCCTGTAACCACAATATGGGCACCTTATCCTTCCCTCTATCTTATCTATTGTTTTTCCACATTGAAGGCATTTAAAACTCATACAGACACCTCTTCTCTCTTGGGGGTATAAGCTCCTCCAGCAAATTTTATTCCACATTTCTTGCATTTCCATATACCCACAGCCACTCTAACAACGTTTTTATTTCTACAGTTGGGGCATATATGCTTCTGTTTTTGAATTTTTTCAATTTTCCTTATGTTTTCTTTGATCTTTCTACCGTATCTAACACCAAACCTACCAGTCGAACCAACTTTGCTCGTCTTTGTCATATTCATCTCCTTATATTAAAATCTTTCTTTTCAATTAATTGGGACAGTATATTTTTTATTTGTTGATCATTTATAACACTTTTTATTTGACCGGACTGATAAAGACTGACAAGATAAAGCTCTAGTTGGTTCACTAGATCAGGTTTTACAAGCTTTAATCTAGCCATCCTTTCGTTTGCATCCCTGGTCAAAATTCTACTTAAAACTATTTTTTTCAACCTTTCCATCTCTTTTTGTTTTTCGATTTCGTCAATTTCGTCCATTTTCAACATCTTCAATTATTTTTCCAATAAATCTTTTTCCTTTTTCCGTCAACACTCTTCCTTTCTTGCCCTCTTTATTTTGTTCAACAAAACCGGCCCTTTCTAATTGTTGGATTATCTTTCTTATAGCATTACCTCCTGACTTTTTGAATTTCTCTGGTTTGTGCCCTCTTTCTTTTCTTCCACCATAAAAGGTTCTTAATCTGGAAACGCCAACGGGTCCGTCTATGGCTATACGTCTAAGGATTGAAGCAGCCCTTACGAACCACCAATCTTCAAGATGCGGCGGGTTCTTTTTATGAACACCTGTTTTCGAGTATCTTGCCCATTCTGGCATCTGAATATCTTTTGTTTTTTTCAATTCTTCAGAGCACTTTTTTACAAACTCTTCACTTTTTATCTCTTTTATTGTTTTTTTCAACGTTCACACCTCTTTTTGTCCACTTAACAATATATAGGCGGTGGTTGATATTACTATTATCAATCCCCCTGTTATGAGCAACAACATCAAAATTATTACATGAAAAGTATTTATTTTACACGTATTTACAATATTTTTATCACATAAATTTTTTATTTTATAAAGATTATCAAAAATGTAAGCTAGTGTAAAAACTGCCACAAAAACCACAGCCAAGCCCAATAATATAATTTTAGTGTTTACGTTTTCCATCATCTTTTTTCACTTTATAAGGAATTCTAATAATATTACCACAATTTTTACATATAATATTTAGTGTTTTTTTCTTAAAATCAAACCTATTTAAGCTTGTTTTACCGCTTAAAAGGAGACTATCACATTTCTTACAAATGCTTTTTTTGATCGATTTTTCTAACCTTATGTTATACCTCATCGATATTTTTCTTGCCAAACCAACATACCTTTTAGACCTTTCTGGGTGATCATCCAATTGTTTTCTTGCTAAAGAAAGAAGTATTTTTATTCTTTCCTTTGCTATATCTTTTTGCCACTGGGGTTTTTTTCCTCTTTTCATTGATTAAAAATTAAGAAAGGAAAAATAAATTACTAAAAACACATATTTATAATCCTATCTATACTATATATGTGAAGAAAAAGAGAACTAGCTAAGCTATTTCTCTTTCTCTAAGAATAAGAAAAGGTGAAGTATAAAATGGCTTTTGGTAAGAAATTTGGACAGGAAGGCTTTAAACCAAGAACAATGCACAAGGCCGTTTGCTCTGATTGCGGAAAGGAAACAGAAGTTCCTTTCAAGCCAACAGAAGGCAGACCTGTCTATTGTAGGGAATGCTATCAAAAACACAAAAAGTTTTAGTTTAAAACATAGTTTTTGGTAGCAAAAATTTGGTATTTTTTATTTTTACAAATATTTTTAATAACAAATCTGCTTCTAGACAACCTATATATATTTCTATTACAAACAGAATATATTTTAATTAATTGGTGATTTCTATCAAGATAATGGGAATAGATGAAGCGGGGAGGGGTGCTGTAATAGGGCCGTTGGTAGTGTGTGGTTTGGTAATTGATGATGGGAAAGAGAAACAATTAAAAAAGATTGGTGTTAGGGATTCAAAAGAGTTGACGCCAAAGAAAAGAGAAAAGCTTGCTGAAGAAATCGACAAGATAGCTGATAACGTCGTTGTATTGCATGTTTCAGCATGCACAATAGATTCTATGAGAAGAAGTGGAATAAACCTCAACCAAATCGAAGCGATGAAGATGGCCGATGCCGTGAACATGTTTTTGCCAGACAAAGTCATTATCGACGCGCCAAGCTACAACAGCCATAAGTTCAGTGATTTTTTCATATCTAAGCTGAATGAAGACGCTAAAAAGGCAAAGTTTGTTTTTGAAAACTATGCTGACAAGAACTATCCTGTCGTTTCAGCTGCTTCCATAGTTGCCAAAGTCGAGAGGGATAAGAAGATCGAACAACTGAAGAAAGAGTTCAATTACGATTTTGGTGTCGGATATAGTCATGATCAGAGAACTATAACGTTCTTGGAAAAGCTTGCAAAAGAGAACAAGGGAAAGATGCCGAAGAATATAAGGACGACGTGGGATACTGTGCAAGAGATAATGAAGAAGTACGAGCAAAAGGGTTTGGCTGCTTTCATCAACAAGATCAAGTTTTCTTGAACCATCCTGCTAGGCTGGACTGGCTACCTTTCTTCTTTGTTTCTATCAGCTTTGCTAGGTTGCTTTCAATCCTTTCTTCTGAAAAATCATGCTCGTCCACCATTATCTTCTTTACAGCTTCTTTATCTATCTCGCCAAACTTTATTTCATAATGCTCGCTGATTTTTGGTTTCAAGAAAAAGTTGAATATTTCTTCTGGATCGTTCTCGCAATTCCAATCAACGTCTTTTAGCAACTCATCTAGGGATTTTTTCTGCTTTGCCAGTGCCAAAGCCCTCTTGGGACCAAAGCCAGGTATGCCTGGATTATAATCGGTACCAACGAGCATGCCTATCATTATCAGCTGCTCTCTCGTTATCTTAAGCTCTTCTAGTACCCTTTCAAGCTCTATTAGCTCTGGATTGACGTCAATCCATCTTTCTTGTCTGGGCATCTTTCTTTTTCCCGTAATCGACAAATTCCTGACAAGCCTTGGGCAGCCGAAAAGTAAAGAATCGCTATCTTGGCTTGCAGCAGCAAAAGCATCTTCTCTTAAAACCATGAAGCTTGCTTGCGCTTCACCTTCAGATGGTGCTTGCACGCAAGGAATACCTAAAGCGGTTAGCAGTCTTTTGCTTTCCTGAATCATTTCATCTGTCAGTTTGGAGGAGGCTTGTGCATAAACCATCACATCCTCCTTTCTACCCTCTTTCACTGCCTCTTCCCATTTCTGCCTTGCTTCCATTCTTCTTGCCTCCCTCTCTTCTATAGTCTTCTTTTTCATCTTAGGCGGCTCTCCGTCAAAAACGTATATCGGCTTTATACCTGCTTCAAGGAACTTTAGGTTTCTATAGAACAACCCAGAAAGGTGAGATGTAATTCTTCCCTTGCTATCCCTCAAGGGTTCGCCTGTCTCCTTTTGACGAATAATAGAAAGAAATTGAAAAATAATGTTAAAAGCATCTATTGCTATTCTTTTGCCTGCTAAATCCTCTAGCCTTGTTTCTTTTTTAGGTAATAATTGAGATATTTGTACGCCCATATTTACTTTTTCTTCCTTTTAGGTTTTTCCTCTTCTGTCTCTTCTTGCTTTAATTCTCTCTCTATTCTTAACTCGTCTAATTCTAGCCAAACTATGAACAAGCCGATCAATGCTATGAATGGTGGTATTGTTCCTTCTAAAACAGTCAAGAATGCTCTTACTGGTGATAGCTGAACGCTTCTGCCGAGCAGTTTAAGCTCAACTACTGGTCCCGGTGTCATCAAATCATATGCGTACAGTGCTAGAGGTGCTCCTAACAAAATCAAACCCAAGACGATTTTTAGCCATGGATTCATTCACGTATCACCTAATAAGATAAATATCGAATTTTGATGTATTTAAGTTTTCGTTGCTACATCTTAGAAAAACAAGCGGTCAAAACCATTCCAACCTACCAAAATATTTAAATCTTCCTTTCAATTAAAGTTAATAGTTTTCGTGATTGTCATGAAAGGTTTGTACCAGCATTTGAAAAAGACAAGGAAAAACAGGAAAACGATGAAAGAAATGATGAGACAAAGGTTGATAGAGTGGAGAGGGCAAGAAAGGTTTGTCAAAGTTGAAAAACCAACAAAACCTGACAGGGCAAGAGAGCTGGGTTATAAAGCTAAGCAAGGTTTTGTCATAGTCAGAGCGAGAATACAAAGAGGCGGCAGGGACAGACCACATTATTTAAGAAAGGCGAGAAAACCCTCAAAGGCTGGTGTTAAAAGGTTTACGACAAAGCAGTCCTTGCAAGCAATAGCCGAGCAGAGGATTGCTAGAAAATACCCGAATATGGAGGTGCTGAATTCTTACTGGGTCGGTCAAGATGGCAGGTATGCTTGGTATGAAGTCATCCTTGTCGACAAGAACCATCCTGTTATAAAAAGTGACCCAAAGATAAATTGGATGTGCAAGCCACAGCACACAAGAAGAGCTTTCAGGGGCTTGACGTCAGCCGCTAAAAAGGCTAGATGAATTTATTAAATATTCTTTCCAAATCTTTTATTATGTATTTTGATTTGCATGTCCATTCTGCTTTTTCTGAAGGAGAAAGTAGCTTGAGAGAAATAGCCACCCAAGCAAAGCTTTTAGGCTACAACGGCATATGCTTCGCTGAATATTTTAAGAACAAAGACAAGATGAACGAGATAAAGCAAGAGATAAAGCAAGTTGAAAAGGAAGCTATGATAAAAATATTTCTTGGGTTTGAGGCAAGGAATTCGAACGAGTTAAAGAAACTTGTGAAGTTGAGAAGAGAGTATGACGTGCTGCTAGTCAGGGGGTATGATTTGGCTTTGAACAGGTTGGCTGTTGAGACGCCTGAAGTCGACATACTAACCCATCCAGAGTTGAACAGGAAGGATTCTGGCTTAAATCATGTGCTTGTGAGGGAAGCAGCAAAAAACAACGTTGCGATAGAAATAAACTTTAGAAACATCTTGCTCAACAACAAGGGAAGCAGGTCTATAGTGTTAAAACACATCGCTCAAAACATTAAGCTGTGCAAAAAATACAAAGCGCCGATGATATCGTGTTCTGGCGCCATCTCTCACTGGCAATTAAAAGACCCAAAGGTTCTAATATCAATGGCGATGATGCTTGGGTTAGACATAAAACAAGCCAAAGAGACTGTAAGCACGACACCAGAAAGTATAATAAAACAAATAAAAGAGAGATGTTCTGAAAAATGGATAATGCCTGGGGTGAAAGAGTTATGAAGCTTAGAGTATTACCAGCAAGTTTGAGGGAAAGAAACAGGTACATATTGTTCAAGATTATAGCCGAAGCACCCATAGAGTACTCTGACTTGGAGGGAGCTATATGGAATACGATGCTAGATTTTTTGGGCGAGCACGGTGTTTCAAAAACTTCTGTTTGGTTGATGAAAGATAGGTGGAATGAGAAAGAACAAACGTGTGTCATAAGATGTAATCATCTATCCGTTTATGAAGTCATAGCTTCACTAGGTTTGATAACTAGGCTCGGAGATGCGAGGGTTGCGGTTAAAATACTCAAAGTCTCTGGGACGATAAAAGGATTAAATATCATTCACACAAACCTTTAAAAATTCTAAATAATTTAAAAATGCAATAACAATATTATTTTGTTAATTGAGGTGATTAAATTATGCCAAACGTGCTTCCTGAATACATGGGTTATGATAGGACGATAGCTGTTTTCAGCCCAGATGGTAGGCTATTCCAAGTAGAATATGCAAAAGAAGCTGTGAAAAAAGGAACGACTTCTCTAGGCTTGACATTCAAGAATGGCGTCATACTAGCTACAGTAAAACAAACCATGGATTTAGCTGTTGCCAAGACGACTGAAAAGCTTTTCAAGATAGATGAACATATCGGCGCTGTTGCGGCTGGTTTGCTTGCTGATGCCAGAGTGCTTGTCAATCAACTGAGGGTCAAAGCTCAAATAAACAAGATAACTTATGAAGAGCCAATAGACGTCTGGTCTCTTGCAAGAACTTTGGGTGATAGGATGCAAGTCTCCACTTTATATGCTGGCTTGAGACCTTTCGGGGTTTCTTTCTTGATAGGAGGCGTCGACTCGTCTGGCCCGCACTTGATAGAGTCAGACCCATCTGGTATGCTGTTTGAATGGGTGGCTTATTCCATAGGCAGGGGATCTGCTGTTGCTAACAAGATATTCAAGGAGAAATACAAAGAAGGTATGGACGAAAAGACTGCTTTGAAACTAATGATGGATGTCATAAAAAAATCAGAAAAGGTCAAGGACGCTGATTCTGTGGAGATTGCGATTATAAGGGATAGTGACAAAAAAATCACAATACTCCCTGAACAAGAAGTTAAAAAATTGATGTGAGTCGTTTATGGTAAGCGTTGACGAAGCTGTTATATGTAGGTTAAAAAAGGCAGGTTTGAATTTTGAGATATTGGTAGACCCTTACAAGGCAGATGAATTTAGAAAGACGAAAAAGGGGAGTTTGGATGAAATAGTTGCTATTAAGAATGTTTACAGGGATGCTAGGAAGGCTGATTTGATTTCTACAGAAGAATTGCAAAAGGCGTTTGCATCAATTAACATAGATCAAATAATAACCAAGATACTCTTAGAGGGCGAGATGCAGCTTACAACAGAACAAAGAAGAAAGATGATAGAGGAAAAGAGGACGCAAATAGCTGATCTTATAGCGAAGAGGGCTATAAACCCACAAAACAACCTTCCACATCCACCAAGCAGGATAATAAACGCGATGGAGCAGGCTGGCGTTCAGATAGATCCTTTTGCTGATGCTGAATCCCAAGTTGACAAGACTATAAAAGCTATTAAAAGTTTGTTACCTATAAAAATGCAAAGGGTCGTCATACAGCTTACAATACCCCCTCAATTCGCTGGCAAGGTATATTCATCTGTTAAAAGGTTGGTGAACGAGTTTGAAGAAAAATGGCTTGGTGACGGCTCGCTGCAGATAATAGCTAACATACCTGCTGGCATACAGGTGGAGCTATTAAAGCTTGTGGGTGATGCGACCCATGGGAATTTCAGATCAGACATATTGAGAAGGGAAGACGTATGACAAAAGAAAATGGCGTTAGAGAATTGGCATATCCCGGTCAAGTGCTTGGAAAAAAATCAGAATATTTGGCTAGCAACGGCACGTTTATAGATGGAGAGAACATCGTCTCAAAATATTTGGGTATATTAACGAAGAGTGGCAATTACATCTCTGTCGTGCCTTTGGCAGGTGTTTACGTGCCAAAGCCTGGCGATCATGTTATAGGCATTGTCACGACAATTGAAAAAGTTGGTTGGGTTGTTGACATAAACTCTCCTTGGGAAGCTTTCTTGCCCTTATCAGAAGGGGTTGATGAATTCATAGACTTGAAGAGAGTGCTTTTGAATAGGTATTATGATGAAGGAGACGTTATCTATGCGCAGATACTTTCATCCAAAAGAGGAGATGTCCAGCTGACGATGAAGGGGCCTGCGTTCAAGAAGCTAAGAGAAGGCGTGCTCGTGAAGATAACTCCAAGCAAAGTCCCTAGGCTTATAGGCAAGGAGGGAAGCATGATAAACTTGATAAAAGAAAAGACAAAGACGATGATAAGGGTTGGTCAAAACGGTGTTGTCTGGATTTCCGGGGAGAATGTCGACAAAGCTATAGTTGCGATAAAAAAGATAGATGAAAAATCTCACATTTATGGATTGACTGATGAAATAACAAAATTGTTGAGTGAGTGATATGGCGAAGATCAAAGGAATCGAATTGATAAAAGATGGGAAAAGGCTTGATGGGAGAAAGCCCTTGCAGCTTAGAGAAGTGGAGATGAAAGTAGGCATCATCCCAAACGCAAACGGTTCTGCCATGGTTAGGTTTGGCAAAACGATTGCAGTCGCTGCTGTTTATGGTCCTAGATTGTTGTTACCAAAGCATTTGCAGGAAGGCGACAAAGCAATAGTTCAATGTAGATACAACATGGCGCCTTTTTCGACTGATGATAGAGTTAAGCCAGGCTCTTCAAGAAGGGAGGTGGAAATATCCAAAGTCGTTCGTCAAGCTTTAGAGCCTGTGTTGTTTTTGGAAAACTATCCTAAAACCACAATAGACGTTTACATAGAGGTTATACAA